>Ga0210040_10000128_pt1 | contig 148341 bp, 101 predicted proteins | sample CryGeyCG12114_NA_FD_185462 | JGI IMG/M metagenome (GOLD analysis project Ga0210040, IMG submission 185462) | Groundwater microbial communities from aquifer - Crystal Geyser CG19_WC_8/21/14_NA (SPAdes) (version 2) | ecosystem: Environmental > Aquatic > Deep subsurface > Groundwater | place...
CCCCCCCCAACACACACAACTCCCTGAGAAGGGCTTCCGGCACGATCGCTCTGCATGCATCCCAGCCTTTACAGCCAGTCCCCTTTGCTTTAGTTAGGATAGTACTATCAAATTCGGTAGGCTAGAAGAACATGGTCGGACATTGTGCTTTCCATCTGATGGGTGATCAGGAGAAGCGACCCTATGCTCCCCACTCAGATATAGTGTGTTTTTGTCCTCCATTGTTGTCTCAGACTCACCGTCAAAATCTGCCCGGGGTACAATCGGTAGAGCTACCACATCCTGCAAATCCATTCTTTTGATCGTGTTTGCGAATTCTTGAGCAAAGGCACGGTGCTCAAGAGCATTTGCATCATTTCTGATGGCCCGCTCAGTACCTCCTGCGCCAATTGGAACGAAGGCGAACTCGCGAGGCATGGGTCTGGCGCTGCGTCCTTCTGAGACGATCATTCAAGATGTCGCATGGATCTTGCCATCCTCATATTCGGCGGTTCTATACTTCTGAATCTGTTTGATCGTCAAGTCATAGATGGTCCAAGTAGCAGTAACATTGTTGAGTTCGACAAGCACTTGCTGAGGGGAGATTGTGAAGTGCTTGTGCAGCACAGATATGCCAAATACATTGTTCTTACCATAATCCATGAAGACTCGGCGAAACAGATCAAGAAGATTTGGATTCTTGGCTTTTCGGGCCTCAGATATCTCAATAGCGCCTTGAAGAGTGCCAATCTTGTTGAACACAGCAGGAGCATAGGAGATAGTGGACATTGTCGATCTGTCCGACATTTTGCAGAGCTTGAACGAAATGACCTGTACTAGTATCAAGGTTCACATTCGAAGACGTACATGGACGGACGAGATGTCTTGATGTCAGAGAGGACGTGCTCTATGGTCGTATCATTTGCATGGCTTTGTGGCAAGACAACGCAATGCCACAGTACTGACAATGACAGCCTATACATATGCCAATATGTGCTTGTCCACGCCTTCCCTTGCATGTCACATTCATCGAGCTGTGGCAGCTATGCTTGGAGATTAAGTAGGTGATGCATGTATGTGTGTTTGCGGCAGCACAACGCAAATGTTATCTAACTCAAACCCAAGACGCGCGACAAATCGGTGAGCTGGTATCACCTACTCAATGCTGCTGAGACGTAGTTTGTAGATATTCGAGCCCTGCCAAACTGTTCACAGTGATTGTGCACTCAGTGGCTCGGTCATCAGACCAAGAGGCCCTTGTTTACTTGGTCGGTAGGACTGAATCGCCGAAGGTTCCATGATTAAGGATTCCAAGGTCGACATCATCTTCAAGTTTGATGACGGGGTCTATGTCCAGGCCAAGTTCGGAATCTTCCCCTTCATCCATGTCGAAATCATTAACCTCGATGCTTGGCAAGACCTCTTCGTCGCGTGCGAGTTCGGGGTTTCCATCCACGTTCTCACCTCCATGCTGCCCTTCATCATCAATGTCGAGGGGCTGGTCTGGATCGAGCGCATCAGTGGCCTGCAGCTCCTCATCCCCTTCTCTGAGCTGCGAAAGCCTTGCATCCATGCCAGTTTTGCTTCCCTGAGGGCCCTTGTTGGACATATTCCTACGTTTGGTCAAGCGCACATGCCCTGGTGCACCAGCGACAGGTTTCAGTCCAGGTTCGGTCCGGGCGGTGGCTCGATATAATGCTGCCCACTGTTGCTGTTGCTTGGTTGCATCATCGCCTAAGTAGACCGACAATACTTCTTCCTCGAGTGGCGATGTGTGTGTAACTTGTGTTTGGCCGGGCGATGGAGGCACGACAGTCATAGCTCCATGCTGCTCATCGAGCTCTACTATGGAATCATCCTTATCCCGGGTTGCGACGGTCAACATTCCTCCATCGGGACCTACTCGCTCTGGCAATTTCAACAAGCCTTCCAAGACACTCGGGTCCAGGGCTTTGCCGTCCTGGAGGGCATCCGCCTTAGCCTTCAGAGCAACTCGAATTTTTGCAGCAGTACCATTCAGATACCAGCCAAATATTCTTGTTTCACATACAGTACGAATATGATCATCGGATATGTCTCGTAGAGCAACGAGTTGAGGGTCTGTAATGTCACAAAGCTGCCAAACCTTTCCATCTGGAGGAAGTGGCGAGACACCATCAAAGATATGTGACGTTGGATCATTGGAACGTGACCAGAAGCGGGCATATGTATGACGATTCTCGAGTACCTTTTCTTTGGCAGGCTGCGCAGGCGCCAAACTGACATCGGGAGCACCATCGGCTTTGTCTTTGTCAGTTTTACCGCGAGGCTTTTTAGCGCTGGCTGCAGGTGCGAGAGCGCCTTGATTGCTTTTGGGAACAAGCTGCAGCATTATGGACTGGTAAATCCGATACTTCGGGTCTGTGCGTGGATCGACCCCAAGACGAATATATGCATCTCTCCATGGCCCAGACCGCACAGCATAGGCAACATAAGCGACGCAGAAGCGTACCACGTTGAATGTAGAGAGATGTGATTCGAGGCTATTCAACAGTGCTCGTCTAGTCCATATAGGGCGTTCTTGAAAGAGGGCATCGATAGCTGCGACAGTAGCTTGGAAGATTCTAGACTGCTCAGCGAGGGGTGGGATTTCTGGCATAGGTGTCTTCGGATATTCCGGTGTATCCCACTGCACCTGGTAGCTGTAGATCTTGGGCGCTGCTTGGGTGTTTCTGAGTGTACGTTGTCCCGTCGTAGGATCGTTAACGACTTTCATGCTGGGGTTTTGGCGGTAGGAGTAGTTTTGTGGTATCGACTGGGTTGACCAGGTGGGTGGAGGCAGAGTTGTGGTGTCTTGCAAGCCATGTGTTTGTGGTAGCTGGAATTCCTTGATGGTGGGATAGTGTTGGGAAAGTATCTTCGATTTGACATCTTCGAGGAGCTTGAGCTGGGAAGTCGAATACGCGAAGTCGGGCATGCTGCGCCAGATATGCATACTCGATATGCCACTCAATGCTGTGACATTGTACTTTCCTGCATTATCTGCCATCGATCGAACTAAGTACGACGCGTCCTTCTTTGCCGGTTCACTTGTTGGCTCCCCCCTCCACGGATCGTTACTGCCACGCTTTCGCTTGCGTCCAGTACGTCGTGGCACCGAAATCTGAAGTAGCACATTGTTGGCACTCTTCCTGTTCGCAATCACAGTTCGCGCGGCAGGGTCATCGGGACGGAAGGATAGCGCGAACGTCCTGTCTGACTCTTCTTCAAGAGCTTGAGATATGGCTGAAGCACCACCGATCATGTCAATTGCTTTGTCGACGTTCTCAACGATACAGGGGTGCTCGACTGAAAGGGCTTGTCCGCTTGGGATTGCAAGCCAAGATGCATTGTTCGATTTCGGCCTTACAGTATCAGTAGTCATCATCTTCTGCTGTGCTTCTCTCGAAGCTGGCAGGAGCTCGCACGCCGATGTTGCAATGACGCGACGACGCAGATGGGAAAGTTGACAACAATAGAGAGTAGAACAAGTAACTTCCGACGAGGAGTGCAGGACAGTAACGTAGTGTTTGATCCAGGATCAACGGTCTCCAACGTGAATGTACTGTATCGCTATTCCCGACTTTCGACTCTCAAGTATCGATTTTTATGCACTCAAGGATTCGTGAAGGCACATTTCTCGTGTCCACACTTTACCTTGCTATCCCCATGCTTTAGGCATTCCGACAACGGACTGCAGATATTGCGTCGAACAATTCAGACGCTTTACAAGCACCTCATAGCAAGTCGGTTATTACATTCGTTGAGGCTACAGTATTCATGGTACACCGATACTCGAAGGGGAGAATGCCAGGTGGTGTGGGCGACGGTGATGACGAATAGCGTGCACCAGCGTGGTTGAAATCAAGCTTGAAGCCAGATGGTTTAGCGTGGACTGATGCTTTGCAGGGGCTGTAGGCCTGCTGGGACTGGCTGCATGCTTGCCAAGCAGTGAAATACGCCCCGCTGCAATCCGGCTTCGACTCCATGATGGGTGCTCGCAGTCGAAGCAGTGTTGACCTTTTGATCACGAATGATGCTGGACTTTGTGATAATCCTCCACTACTCATCTACAGTGCTTGAATATCCGAGTACCCCCTAGCGATAAGCCTTACAAACGACAGTCGTTGCGCCTACGATCCCCTCAACCCGCACGACCAGAGCAGCAGCACTGCACATCGATACCAGTACCAGTAGCCTAGAAGGTGAACTGCTCCTAAGCACATCTCGACCACACCGCAGCTTACCGAAGTCGATCTCTACCGCACGCATATCTATGAACCCATAGGCTAGCTGGCTGCCCTAGCGAATCTCGTGACGGTGCTCGATGCCTTCCTGAAGAAAGACAACAACATCCCACGGAGCCTGCGACATCGATCGAGCTTGGACCACGAGTATCCTGTGATTATACGCGTCTGCAACGCCATCAGTACTGTCTCTGGAGTGTGATTCCGGTACTATGAAAGGCTTTCGTGCGAGAGTGGTAAGTTAACGTCCCATGCGAGGGGATGGGGAACGATGAAATTGATTGATGACAGCATGAGCAGCTCTCGAGGGCGAAGGACTCGAGCAAGTCTTCTAAGAAGAAGGACTCGTCTTCCGGCACAGCCTCGCCCTTATCCTCCTCCTCCACCACCCTCCCAGGCGACGCCAGATCGCCCGCCGGGTCCAACGCTCCCACTCCCAGTTCGTCCTCCACCAACGTCAGCGAGACCAGGGGTAGAGGTAGTGCAGACAATGCAACTGGAGCACATCAACCCCAGCCTCAACAGCAGACAGCAGGCACTTCCGCCATGCCTAACGCCTCTGCTCAATCCTCGACGCCCAGCCGGCCAGGCAGTCATGTCCCTCCCTCCGTTGTCATAAGTCCGAGCGCTCCTCATGTCCCGCCTGCTGGTGCTACCGAGACCATGCCTGGCGACCTTCAGCCACCCAAAGCAGGGCAGAAGTCTCTCATGTTCGATCGCTTGCAGTCCACTCCAAAAGACGTCCCAGAGGGCATCAAAACTCCCAGAAGACAGCACTCCTCACGTTTCGATATATCGGACCAAAAGACAAGAGAGCTTGAGAAGCTCCCAGGCTTCCACGAGGTACCTCCAAACAGGAGACAAGAGCTGTTCATGCAGAAGATTGATCAATGCAATGTCATCTTTGACTTTAACGATCAGACTGCGGACATGAAGTCGAAGGAAATCAAGAGATTGGCTTTGCACGAATTGCTCGACTATGTGGCCAACAACCGCTCTGTCATTACTGAGCCTATGTATCCCAGAGTCGTCGACATGTTCGCCAAAAACCTGTTTCGGCCTGTCCCGCCGCCGGTCAATCCGCAAGGCGAGGCGTTCGACCCCGAAGAAGATGAGCCTGTGCTTGAGGTGGCCTGGCCGCATATCCAAGTTGTCTACGAATTCTTCTTGCGTTTCATCGAGAGCCAGGACTTCAACACGAACATTGCAAAAGCACACATTGACCACCAGTTCGTCCTGCAGCTTCTTGAGTTGTTCGATTCCGAGGACCCTCGCGAACGGGACTTCCTGAAGACTACCCTACACAGAATATACGGCAAATTCCTCAATCTACGGAGCTACATTCGGCGGTCAATAAACAACGTTTTCTTCCAGTTCATCTACGAAACAGAACGTTTCAACGGTATTGCGGAGCTGCTTGAGATATTGGGGTCCATCATTAATGGCTTTGCCCTCCCCCTCAAAGAAGAACACAAGCTGTTCCTCACCCGTGTGCTGATACCCCTGCACAAGGTCAAGAGCCTTAGCATGTATCACCCTCAGCTGGCATATTGCATCGTGCAGTTCCTGGAAAAGGACTCGGGACTAACAGAAGAAGTGGTTCTTGGCCTGCTCCGATATTGGCCAAAGGTCAACAGCACCAAAGAGGTTATGTTCCTTAATGAGGTTGAAGACATCTTCGAGGTTATGGACCCCGCAGAGTTTGCCAAAGTGCAGGAGCCCTTATTCAACCAATTGGCAAGATCAGTCGCAAGCCCACATTTCCAGGTCAGCCTCATATTCTACTACTTTGCCGCTCTACTTGCTGACATGCGCCAGGTCGCCGAAAGAGCGCTGTATTTCTGGAACAACGAATACTTCTGCAACCTTGTTAGTGACAACGTCGAAACAATTCTGCCCATCATGTTCGCACCTCTATATGAGAACTCAAAAGGCCACTGGAACCGGTAAGTCGGCATAAAGTCCAGCCCATGTGCATTTACTGACGTTGGCTGAAGGACGATCCACGGCATGGTGTATAATGCCATGAAGCTATTCATGGAGATCAACCCGCAACTCTTTGACGACTGTTCGCATGAGTACAACGAGCACCAAAACAATGCCGATAAACGTGAACAGGCGCGAAAGGACAAATGGGCTAGATTACAATCACAAGCCGACAGGATGAAGCAGGGACTAAAGCCAGCTACGGTTAGTGGGACCGATCCGACACAGGACAACGAGTCGCGGTTAGATGCGTTGAAGCTTCATGACGAGTCTGGCATGGCCCAAACAGCTGCAGTAGGCCCTTCGTTCCTGCTTGTTTGATGACAGAGGCTGACTATTCGAGCAGTGATTTTGATGGTGTTGAGGGCGAGCAACTCCCTCTGCAATTGACAGACAGTATTGGTGTCTGGACACCAAACGAGGTTTGAAAAGAGGTCATGATGACAAAATGGTTAACACCACGCGTGATAGCCCGACAAGCAAGTCTTGATGCAATATCAAATACCAAGTGATATGCACGCATCTGGGAGTCGGCGAACGAGGAGTGGCAGTAAAACCGATTTCTTGAGAGTCTGAGCGTTCATGATTGGAAGGCGCGTTCATCTGGGTGACGGAATCGGGCTGTTATGATAGACCAGTGGCCTCGCCACACGCCGAGGCCACACGCCATACGAGTAGTCGAGGCTAGGGAGTCCTGATTTTCGCCTGCACATCGATGCACAAACATCTTCAACTCTTCTACTAGCACCAATAGAGGACATAACATTAATGGTATGATCAAGAATTGAGTCAACTAGACACACCGAACGCCATCATGCGGACATGGTTTCCGAATGCTGTACTCGAATGCTAGGGACGTCCTCTGGCTAGCACTGTGCTTTTGAACATAGAAGGTTTGGCGAAGCTGCTAGTGCAGCAAGCACCAATCGATAAGCAACACAGTCCGCTAAGATAAGCTAGCGCAAGTCGATTGTCGCAGCGAATGCCCCCAGCAGCGCGTTGTTTCTTCTGAACTTGAATTGGAGTACTGAACGAAGCCTCGCGGGTGCTCTGTCCACGAATTCTAGTCCACCACTCCCTGTCCTCTACCTCGTCACCAACCTCATACGCCTTCCATCTCTTCAGCTCACTCGTGGGAGTTCAAAGATCATAGAACCGACTTTCTGGGAAACCTTCTATTTGTCCTGGTCGAGCACAACGAACGATGGACAGTCTGTACTAAAGATATTGGAAGAACGCATGGTTTCAACTGGAGCTTTCTGTGCCACTGCCAGCAGCGCAAGCACAGACACACCATCTGGTGCTACGGAGAGCCTGCAGGGGGACTGAGCGGACCGAGCGCATGCGCAAACGCTCAAGATGGATACTCTACAGAAGATCGATTTCTACGCTGCTCGGCTGAGCGACCCGAAGCAGGATGTCAAACAGAAGGCCTCGATCGCCAGCGAGCTGCGAGACTCAGTCGAAAGCCTCTGCAGCCCGGCGTCAACGTACAACAAGTTCTTGTCCAAACTGTGGCCGGTGTTCAAGAAGGTACTGGAGGGCAAGCCCGACTTCTCGCCCAACGCGCACGAGCATGTGCTACGGAATCAAACCTTGGAAGTGTTACATCGCTTGCAACACCAGTCGCCCGAGGTCGAGCCGTACGCCATCGAGATGATAGACACCTTAATGAGTCTGGTGAGGGTGGAAAACGAGGACAACGCTGTTCTATGCTTGAAGACAATCATGGATCTGGAAAGACATCAGCCGAAGGCCACAGAGTCCAAGGTACTACCGTTCCTTGAGCTGATACAGGAGATGTTTGACCAGATGGAACAAGTCGTAAGGGACACATTCGATGCACCTGCCGCCTCCGCCAATTCGACCTCTGCAACCCCAAATCCCAATCCTCAAGCCTTCCAGTCGCCTCGACCAGGCTCGCCTGCGACTATCGTTTCAGACCCTGGTGCTGACAAAAAAGACCATGCCCCGCTGGCGAGGGGCATGCAGTCGTTCAAGGTTCTGGCGGAATGTCCAATCATAGTGGTCTCGATCATGCAAGCCCATCGTCCTCTTGTACAACAGTATGTCACAAACTTCGTCCCCTCCATCAAGAGCATCCTGCTGTTGCAAGCAAAGGCGCAAGAGAAAGCACATGCAGAAGCTGCGAAGAACAACACTATCTTCACTGGAGTTAGTAAAGAGATCAAGAATCGGGCAGCTTTCGGCGAATTCATCACTGCTCAGGTCAAGACCATGAGCTTCCTCGCTTATCTACTCAGAGTCTATGCAAACAAGCTTTCGGACTTCCTTCCCACCTTGCCAGGCGTCGTCGTCCGACTCCTCAAGGATTGTCCTCGAGAGAAATCAGGTGCACGGAAAGAACTCTTGGTTGCCATCCGGCACATTATCAACTTCAATTACCGAAAGATCTTCCTCAATAAGATCGATGATTTGCTCGACGAACGAATCCTGATTGGTGACGGCTTGACTGTCTACGAGACTATGCGTCCTCTAGCCTATAGTATGCTAGCTGACCTGATTCATCATGTCCGAGAATCCCTGAACAAAGATCAGATCAGAAGAACAATTGAAGTATACACGAAAAATCTGCACGATAACTTTCCGGGTACAAGCTTCCAGACCATGAGTGCTAAGCTGTTGCTCAACATGGCAGAAAGCATTACCAAACTCGAGAACAAGGACGATGCGAGGTACTTCTTGATTCTTATCCTGGACGCCATCGGCGACAAGTTTGCCGCTATGAACCACCAGTATAACAATGCTGTCAAGTTGAGCAAGATCTATGGGGACAAGGCCAAGGATAGTGAGGCCGATTCGTACCTCGACGACAAGGATGAGGTTCCTGATTGGGATGAGGTGGACATATTCAGTGCCATGCCTATCCGCACATCCAACCCACGAGAAAGAGGTGCCGATCCAGTCTCCGACAACAAATTCTTGTTCAAAAATCTGGTCAACGGCCTGAAGAATATGTTCTATCAGCTCAAAGCTTGCAACCCAGCAAATCTGACTCTCGACCCAGCCACTGCGCCACAGAACTGGTCGGAAGTATCATTCGGCTACAACGCGGAAGAAGTCCATGTCATCACCAAGCTATTTCACGAAGGAGCGAGAGTCTTCCGATACTATAACACAGACGGTTCTGTCCCAGATATCACCTACGCCTCCCCAGTGGACTTTATGGCCAGTCACTCAATGGCGCATATGAGTCGAGAAGAGAAGGAGCTCCTCGAGAGCTTCGGCACTGTGTTTCATTGCGTCGACCCTGCCACTTTTCACGAAGTTTTTCAGACAGAGATACCCCATTTGCACGATTTAATGTTCGAACACACTGCGTTGCTGCATTTACCACAGTTCTTCTTGGCTAGCGAAGCCACATCACCTGCCTTCGCTGGTATGGTTCTTCAATACTTAATGAACAAGCTACCTGAAGTCGGATCCTCTGATATCAAACGATCCTCAATATTGCTTAGGATGTTCAAGTTGTCTTTCATGGCAGTGACCCTGTTCTCTGCCCACAACGAGCAGGTGCTCCACCCTCATGTCACCAAGATAGTAACGCAGTGCGTTCAACTTTCAGTCACAGCTGAAAAGCCTATACACTATTACATCCTGCTACGCTCCCTCTTCCGCAGCATTGGTGGTGGCAGATTCGAGCTATTGTACAAGGAGATATTGCCTTTGCTGGAAATGCTACTCGAGACGTTCAACCACTTGTTGCAAGGTGCGAGGGATCAGCATGATCGTGATCTATATGTCGAGTTGACTCTGACGGTGCCTGCTCGGCTTAGTCATCTGCTGCCGCACCTGAGCCACCTCATGAGGCCCCTGGTTGTAGCTCTAGGCGCTGGTCCTGATCTGGTGGGCCAGGGTTTAAGAACGCTCGAGTTATGTGTTGACAACCTTACGGCCGATTATCTGGATCCGATTATGGCTCCAATCATGGACGACCTCATGACGGCACTTTTCGAGCATCTCAAGCCGCAGCCATACCAGCACTTCCATTCTCACACCACAATGAGAATACTGGGCAAGCTTGGAGGTCGCAGTAGGAAGTTCTTGAACGCGCCGCCGGAATTAGGCTATCGCATCACCACTGAAGATGACCCTAGTTTTGATGCGAAGTTGAGAGATACCAATCAAGAACGACCGTTCCCCTTGAGCCCCGGTGTCGATGTCGCCATCAGAAAACTCAGTGAGGTCAACAGATCCCCAAATAGCAAGTCCAACGACACGTTCTACAAGCAGCAAGCGTTCCACCTTCTCAGTAGCCAACTGAAGCTCTTCATTGGCTTTGACCAGTTGCCTGATGATTTCGCAGCGCTGCTACGGCTTCAAGCTAACGACCTCTTGGCTAAGCGCTATGGAACATATTCGAATATGCTCAACCATGGAGACCCTTCACAGTCTCTGCAGCAACAAAAGTCCCAGGAGGAGACCTTGAAGAGGCTGCTGAAGGCGTGCATTAATGCCTCCGCAATACAAGATCTTGATGTGCCAGCTGCAGAGTTGGTTGCCAATGTCTGTCGCCACTTCACCATTGTCGAGCTCGGGCAAGCCCTTTGCGATGCTGGCTGGAAGACCAAAGAGTTCGATGTCAACGTTGGGGAGACAGCAAGATATCTGAGCACCAGAATCTTGGCAGATGTTCTTGTCGACTGCTTTGCATCTGACAACATCGCCGTACGTGAAGTGGCCGAGCAAGCGATCTACACTATTCGCGATACCGCTCGAGCTATCTTTGGCAGCGACGAGAGTGCTGCTCGTTTGCCCTTGTTTGGGCATCTCGTCTACACATTCTGTGCCAAATGTCGAGAAGTTGAGTGGTTTACCAAGGCAGGTGCAGCTTTTGCAATTGAACTACTTATCACGAAAATTGACCTTGGTCAACCTTTCCTGCTAAGCAAGGAGCTCGATTTGATCAAGGCGCTTTTGTTCGTGATCAAAGATACTCCGTCCGAAGTGCCGGCGAGCACGAGGATAGTGGCACAAAACACCCTCGACTTTATTCTCCGCCGATGCTGCAAGGGAGCCAGCAAAGATTCACTGAGCAACGACAAGAGCAATCTGCATCAATTGTGCACTACCTTTGTTATCGAGCTCTCGCACATGAATGCTCATGTCCGTACCGCGGCCCAGCAAGCATTCAAGATCATGGCAGAAGAGGCAGGCGCTGAAGTCTATGAGCTGATCTTGCCAGTACGAGATCGACTGCTACAACCCATTTTCAACAAGCCACTGCGAGCATTACCGTTCTTGACCCAAACAGGTTTTATTGATGCCATAACATACGCTCTCAACCTCGGTCATGATCTTGTCCCGCTCAACGATCAACTCCATCGTCTTATGATGGAATCTTTGGCTCTCGCAGACGCAGAGGCAGAGATACTCCATCCTAAGCCTGACGAATACAACAACGCCGAGCTGATCAAGAATCTAAGGGTTTCCTGCTTGAAGCTGCTGTCTATGGCTATGGGGCTACAAGACTTTGCTACTGCCCAAAACAATAGCCGCGCACGGATCATTACCGTATTCTTCAAACTGCTCTACTCGAAGTCGAAGGAGATTATTGATGCTGCTAATGACGGTCTCAAGGAAGTCCTTGCCCAGACCAACAAGCTGCCTAAAGATCTGCTTCAGAACGGCCTAAGGCCCATCCTTATGAATCTTCAAGATTCAAAACGTCTGACAGTGGCTGGTCTTGAGGGATTGGCTCGACTGTTGACTCTGCTCACCAACTACTTTAAGGTCGAGATAGGAGCTAGGCTTCTTGAGCACATGAAGGTGATCGCGGATGAGCAACTTCTGCAGAAAGTATCATTCGGCCTCGTGGAACAACAACCGCAAATGAAGATCGTTGCAGCTATCTTGAATATCTTCCACCTTCTCCCACCAGCAGCGACAACGTTCATGGCAGATCTAGTCAACAGTGTCCTTGATCTGGAGAACAAGTTACGGAGGACGACCAATAGCCCTTTCCGAACACCGCTCATACTCTATCTGAACAAATATCCTAAGGAGAGTTGGGTTTTCTTCAAAGAGCGGCTATCACAAGAAAGATGTGGGCGTTTCTTCGGCCAGGTACTGGCTGATGGCGCGAGTGGTCCTTTGAGGGAATTCCTCCAACAGGAGACTGAAGATCTGATCAAGACAGTATTCGAGCGCTCGGAGGACGACGAAAAGTACATTGCTATAATAAACGCAGTCTACATCGTGTATTCTGTGACGTTACAGGAAGACGGTCAACTGTGGCTTAAGGAGCAACCTTCTCTACGAAAGATGCTATTGTCTGCGACCAAAGACCTGGAAGGTAAACTCATCAGTGATCAGCTCATCAAATCGCAACGACTGCGTGCAGTCCAAGCCGGCGACCAGCTAGTATTGGTTGTGACACGCTACCTCGCCTTGCCAGATTCTGACATCGATTACATGTGGGAATACATGGCTGCTTGCGCAGAAGATGAACTCAGATCAGGTGTAGTGTTGCAACAGTTCTTGTACAACAGTGTGGTGTGCTCACCTTCCACCTCTTTTCAGCAGTCTCTTGTCGTCAAAGGTCTGGATACATACAATACCAAGAGTTCTTCACAGCGATTCAAGAGCTTTGTGCTGCACAACATCGTCAACCCCATCCTGGCGAAAGATGTGCAGCGAAGTCGATCAGATTTCCCACGATTGGGGCCAGTTCTTGACAAGGTGACACGAGAGCTTATTCCAGAGAAGTTATGGCGCAACCCACCGTCCGATGTTCCAGACGAGTGGGCACAACGTGGTGTGGATCATGCTCGAATGGAAGCCTTCCAACTTTCTGCCTTTATGATCAAGTACCACAAGGACGCATTTTCGGACCTAAGGAAAGAGATCATCAAGTACGCTTGGGCTTGCATCCGCCTGGAAGACACTATCAACAAATATGCCAGTTACGTGCTGATCAGCTACTTCTTTCGATCGTATGAGACGCCGCCGAAGCTTGTGATTCAGGTCTACAATCAATTGTTGAAGGCTCATCAAAATGAAGGCAAGACCCTTGTCACTCAAGCCCTAGATGTACTGGCGCCGGTGCTACCGGTTAGGGTTCCAGCAACGGGACCCGGTGAGAAAGGCAGACCAACGTGGGCTCGGCTCCCACGGAAAATCCTGAATGAAGAGACCGGCAATATCCAGCAGGTGCAGAGCATCTTTAGCTTCATCGCACGCCAGCCCGAACTCTTCTATGACTCACGAGAATATTATGTGTCCACCATGATCCAAATGCTGCACAAGATTGCACCGCCCATGAACTCTTCTAATGAAAGCAAGAAACTGGCATTGTCTCTCGTGCAACTGGTCTTGACATGGGAACAGACTCGCACCTCTCAAAGCTCGCCTACAGCCAATAAGCGTGATGCGAACGGCCAGGTCGTGTCAAGTCCAAGCAGAGACACATGGCAGATCCCGTTAGACCAGAGAACAATCATTATCAAGTATTTGATCGCCTTCATCACCTCCTTGCAAGAGCGCTTTCCGGTGCCAGCAGCCGAGCTCAAGCAAAAGGCTGCTTCAAAGCCGCAACAGCAAGCGCCATCAACCGAGCTGGTCAAGAAAGCTATCGGCACTTTGCAAGAGCTGCTGTCACCAAGCTTATGGTCAGACATCGACATTGGCCTATACGAAAAGGCTGTCGAGAACGTTCTCACTGGCGAGAAGGCAGACAAGCCTGATGACAAGCATCTAACGACGATGATCAATTCGCTCCAAGTAATGAGAATATTGCTGAGCATCAAAACTAACGACTGGATCGCGTCACACATTGATATGATACAGCGACTTCTTGATAAACCCTTGAAAATGGAGGATCCAGAGATTCAAGATTGCTTGCACTACGCTGCTCCTGAAGACAATTCTGAACCACTTATGCGGCATGTCCTGCAAGCAATCCCACAGGACAAGACCGAGGACGAGGACGCAATGGAGCTGGACGCAACGCAGTCTGACTTTTTTTCGAGATATGCAAAGACCTTTGTTGGTGACGCACTGTCATCAGGTAATCTCGTCTCTGGAATCAACAGTATCTGGACCTTATCAAAGGTCCAGCCATCTGCGGTCGACGACCACTTTGCAGTGGTTATGCGCGCCATGCAAGGGAAGCTGGCAAAGGATCATCTGAATGCTTATGTACCGCCAACTGGTCCGGCCCCGCAAGGCTGGCGACCTAGCGAGCCGATCATGGATCCCTACGAGTTCGCTGTAGGCATCGATCTACTCAAGAAGACCATTGATGTCTTGTCCTCCCGAATGTCGACGCTTGGCGACTTCCGCCGCCCTTTCCTTAGCGCGCTAGCGTCGATCGTCGAGAAGTCTTTCAATGTGGATATTTGCAATAAGATCCTCGATATGGTGGAGAAGTGGGTGTTCGATTCCGCGGAGTCATGGCCAACATTGAAAGAAAAGACTGCTGTGCTGCATAAGATGCTTGTCTTCGAGAAGTGGCCAAAGCCTGATCTCTTGGAACGATTCCTCGAGCTAGTGCTCAAGATCTACGAGGACCGAGCAATCACTAGGACGGAGCTCACTGTGCGTCTCGAGCATGCTTTTTTGATAGGAACGCGTGCGAAAGATGTCAAAATGAGGAGCAGGTTCATGCAGATCTTCAACAATGCGCTGTCAGAGAGCGCAAACAAGCGCCTCGAATATGTGCTCACAGTGCAGAACTGGGACACGTTGGCCGACTCCTTTTGGTTGAAACAAGCTTCTCAGCTGTTGGTCGGATCAATCGAGATGAACTCATCGGCGAGACTACATCATGAGGATCTGACAGTATGTCCTCTCAACAAGCTGTACAACAAGGAATTAGTCAACCCAGAGCAGAAGAAAGACGAGCTCATTATCGACGAAAGCCTGGAAGACCTTGTCGTAGCACAAAAGGCTTTCAATCAAGAACTGTACGATGTGAGAGCCAAGCACATCCTCGAACCGCTGGTACAGCTTCAGCACGTTGACGACTACGTCGCCTATGACTTATGGACTAAGCTCTTCCCATTGTTCTGGTCGGCACTTGCGAGGGACGAGCGCATTGACTTGGAGAAGGGCATGGTTACGTTACTGACCAGAGAATACCACCAACGTCAACTCAACCATCGTCCTAACGTCGTCCAAGCACTTCTTGAAGGTTGTGTTCGTGCCAAGCCACGTTTCAAGATACCACCGCATGTCATGAAATTCTTGAGCAGGCACTACGACGCTTGGTATACAACACTGGTGTCGCTTGAGGATTCAGCTGTCGACCCATTGATTGATACTCCAGCTGTTCGTGAAAGTAACCTCGACGCGCTGGTAGAAGTCTATGCTGGACTACAAGAAGATGATCTATTCTATGGCACTTGGCGACGCCGATGCAAATTCATGGAGACCAATGCAGCACTGTCGTACGAGCAGCATGGCATGTGGGACAAAGCACAGCAACTCTGGGAAGCTGCCCAAGTCAAAGCTCGAACAGGTGTTGTGCCCTTTTCTCAGGGCGAATACTACGTTTGGGAAGATCATTGGATGATTTGTGCTCAAAAGCTTCAGCAGTGGGACATATTGGTCGAGTTCGCTAAGCACGAAAACTTCAATGACCTGCTTCTTGAGGCTATGTGGCGCAATATTGAAGCCTGGGGAACAGAGGAGCACAGACTATCTCTGAACAATATGATCAAAAGTGTCTCAGACTCGCCAACACCAAGGAGAGCATTCTTCCAAGCCTTCATGGCACTTTTGCAATACAACAATAAGCAAATACCCAGAGGAGAGTTCCAGCATGTTTGCGACGAGGCAACTCAGCTTTCTATTAGAAAGTGGCATCAGCTGCCTAAGGGACTGACAAACGCACACGTACCTATCCTGCAGAACTTCCAGCAATTGGTCGAGCTACATGATGCTTCCATTATTTGTGACAGTCTCATGAGCACGAACGAGCGCAACCTGGACAGCAAGTCGCAGGAAGTCAAGTTGCTATTGCAAGCCTGGCGCGATCGTTTACCCAACATCTGGGACGATATCAATGCTTGGCAAGACTTGGTGACCTGGCGTCAACATGTATTCCAGCTTGTCAACAGCACTTACCTACCTCTCATACCTCAACAAGCGGGTCAGAATGTTGGCAACAGCAGTTATGCATTCCGCGGATATCATGAGACAGCATGGATTATTAACAAATTCGCCCACGTTGCCCGGAAGCATAATATGCCCGACATTTGCATCAATCAGCTTGGCAAGATTTACACTCTTCCGAACATTGAGATTCAAGAAGCCTTTTTGAAATTGCGGGAGCAGGCAAAGTGTCACTACCAGAACGACTCTGAGCTGCATAATGGCCTAGACGTCATTAACAATACCAACCTCAATTACTTTGGAGCGCAGCAAAAAGCTGAGTTCTATACGCTCAAGGGCATGTTCCTCGCCAAGCTCAAGCAGACTGACGAAGCGGACAACGCCTTTGGTGTAGCACTACATTATGACTTGAGGTTGCCCAAGGCGTGGGCCGAGTGGGGTCAGTACTGCGATCGAAAGTTCAAGGAGAATCCCCGAGACATTCAAGCTGCCAGCAATGCGGTCAGAGTCTACCTCGAGGCTGCGGGCCTATACAAGAACCACAAATCAAGAAAAATGTTAAGCCGAGTGCTGTGGTTGCTAAGCTTGGACAGCAAGGAAGGGCAGATCTCTAAGGCCTTCGAGGAATTCAAGGGTGATACACCTGTCTGGTACTGGACTACCTTCATTCCTCAGCTACTGGGCAGTCTTGAGCACAAAGAAGCTGCGCTCGCTAAGACCATTCTTGCGAGAATCGCCAAGCAGTTTCCTCAGGCTTTGTTCTACCATCTGCGTGCCACTCGTGAGGAATTCATTACCAAGAAGAAGCAGCATGAGGCACGTCAAGCTCAAAAGGAAGCGAGAGAAAAGCAGCAACAGCAGCAAGGTCAGCAGAAGGAAGGTCAAGGCTCGCCGCAATCAAACCAACAAACCAATGGCACGCCCTCGAAAGCCGATGCTTCCAGTGGAGATAATCAAGCTCAGCCCAATGGTGACGTCGGATCCCCTAAATTGAAGCAGGAGCCGAACGGCGATGCGAAGGCAGAGGAACCCGAAGCTGTGAAGCCAGAACAACCCAAGAAACCATGGGACCATGCAGATGAGGTTATGTCAAGTCTGAAGACAGCTTTCCCATTGTTGGCGTTGTCCATGGAGACTATGACCGACCAGATTTCCAAGCACTTCAAGTGCCCTCCTGATGAAGATGCTCATCGACTGATTGTGGCGTTGTTGAACGATGGTCTTGCTTACATTGGTCGAGCACCAATTCATTACGCAGAAGGAGCAAAATTGCCAACAGCAACGGAAGCCAATATCACTAGGTTCGCTGAATCCGTGCTTCCGGCGCATCTGCGGAACTCCTTCGAAGCCGATTTCGTTCGGATCAAGCCCACGATGTATGAGTACATTCACAAACTTCGAAGATGGAGGGAGAAGCTCGAGCAGAAGCTCGACCATCGACAGCAGTGGGTTACACTTGAATCGTATAGCCACCATCTGAGCGAGTTCAAGTTCCTCAAGTTTGATGACACAGTCGAGGTCCCCGGCCAATACCAACAACACAAGGACAAGAACACTGACTTTGTGCGCATCGAGCGCTTCATGCCGACTGTTCAGCTCGTACGTGGTAACGGTGTATGTCATAGGCGACTTACAATCCGAGGCCATGATGGATCGCTTCATCCTTTCGCGGTGCAGCATCCCACTGGAAGAAACGTGAGACGAGAAGAGCGAATAGTACAGCTCTTCCGCATATTCAACCAGACGCTCGCCAAACGAAAGGAGTCTCGGCGACGAAACCTTTACTTCCACCTGCCCATCTTTGTGCCGATAGCACCGCATATCAGGCTGGTGCAAGACGACTCATCGTATGTCACCATGCAAACCATCTACGAAGACTACTGCCGTCAATCCCACGCAACTCCAACACCAATGTCTCGCGATGACCCGATCTTGTACTCATTTGACCGTACTCGAGTGATCGTCGAGCAACAAAAGAGTGCCCAGCGTACACCAGAACAGCTAAGCATGATGAAGACAGAACTCTTCTCTCAGATTCAAGACCGCTGGATGCCGAACGTCATTGCCCTGCGGTACTTCCAAGCCATCTATCCCAACTTCGCAGATTTCTGGTTGTTCCGCAAGCACTTCGCCTACCAGTATGCAGCAACCACGTTCCTCACTTACGTCATGCACATGGCATCTCGGTATCCCAGCAAGATTAACATCGCGCGCCGCAACGGTGATATCTGGTCGTCCGATCTTCTGCCATCGCTCAACTCCCAGCGCGGTCTTTTCCTGAACCCCGAAGCCGTTCCCTTCCGGCTCACGCCAAACATTCAGATGCTGATGGGCCCAATTGCAGTCGAGGGAATCTTCACGGCCTCTCTCATGGCCATTGCTCGCTGTCTAGCAGAATATGATTCTGGCTACGAGATGGAGCAGACACTCTCGATCTTCGTCCGCGACGAGATGTACAATTGGATCAGCACGCGATCTGGCGGCGGTGGCGTCGGCGGCCATGGTGCAGGCATGGAGCTCGGACGACTCGAAGATCCAAACGAGCTGAGGGAGATCGTGAACGTCAACGTGGGCAGCATCACACGTCGTGCAAGAAGTTTGGGCACGACGCAGTTGGGGCTTGCGACTCAATCACAGTCTACGCCGCAGCAGAACACGCAGGGTAATGCGAACGCGAACGGGGAGGCAGGCGCTCAGGCCAGCGGCAGCAGCAGCACAGCGAACAATGCGGGCACAGTCACGACTACTACCCCTGGTGCTGGCGCAGGTGCTAGCGCTGCCACCGTCGGCGGTGGTGTACTTCCGGCATGCCAGAACGTGGTCGATCTAATCAGCAAGGCGACGGATCCGAGCAAGCTAGCGAATATGGATGGGCTGTGGTATCCTTGGATGTAGGACAAATTGAAAATGACTATTTGGGAAACCCGTCGGGCTGAGTGGGGATCAAGGAGATGTGGAATGGGTTTCGTAGTTGTCTCGGCCTTGAGGGCTGGACCGCAGTGAAGGAAAGATAAGGGAAGGAGAAAAGGGAGGGCGTTTGGTGTTGGGATTACTTGGTCACTGGCTAGCAGGCGGGTTGGGTGCCCTGCTGGCCAGTTGGTATTTATTATGTGTGCATTATCAGCGAATGGGTGGGTGCTGCAGACAGCGGCAGCTGTACTAAAAGAAAAGTCAAGTCATCGTGGTGGTTGTGGAATCGAGAATAGTACATAGGCAGCGTTATGTTACACTAGGTAGGTAGATAGGCAAATACTTGTATTGTTTTGGCTGTCTCGCTTCGCCTTTGCAGTAGATCATCCGGAGTTGAGTGACGGTCGGACTTGGGAGTCAAATTCGGGGACCCACATGTCCAGGCTACGTACTGTATGTACCATTGGCATGATGCATGTTGGGCGTAGGCGAATGAGTGCTATGTAGGTACGTACGCCACGTCTTCTGTTAGCTTCTACACATCTACAATATGCACAGATCCTCGCCATCTCCGCGATCTGCTTCCTGCGTGACGTCGGCTAAAGAGTCGACCCACGGGGCGATGAAGAAGACGAGCGTTTTCTACGTACAGTATGTGAGTGCTCGCTTCCATCACAGACGTGTCCGAACAAGCTGGTAGAGACGCATTGTCCGTTCCTATGCACGTTCTGCTCGCCGTGGGAGTCTCAGTTGCACCCGTGCCCCTGCTTGGCCCCATACGGATTGACCTTGAAAAGACCTCGCTCTGCACACCGGGGAAGACGTGTGTGCTCAGGAGGGGATGTCGTGAGGGTGACGCACTAACTAGTACCGATTGATCAGTCCTATACAGCTAGCTAGAAGAGGCGACGAAAAAAGCCGGTACCTTGCAGAAAAAGAAAAGCGTGCCCAGGCGGGTACATGCCCGCCCTCGCTTTACTTGTCCCTAATTCGCCAGAAGGAATAAACTTGCAATTAGGGGTGGCTTTCTCTTCGCCTGCGAACGCCCTGGCGTACTGACACGGAGAAGAATCGGATGCAGGGTTGTGTTCGGGGGGAGAACTTTGTGCTTTGCGGGTATACTGGCTGGTGGAGCCTCGAGAGAGCTTGTGCCCCTTCACAGAATATGTAGGCCGCTCGAGATATGGAGACAGACTGGTATTGGACACTGCCCTGGACAGGCTTGTGGGACTACTGAATCCGGCAAGACGAGATCTGTTCAACAGCCCAGTAGACCTGGCAAACTATAAGTAGAATTGTCTTGCTCATTCATTGTTCTTGGGGGCAAACCGAGCGTATCAATGTTCTGGTGTGTAGACGCGAGGCGGAGCTTATTCAGCGCCAGTAGAACCAGACATTGACGCTGAGAACATACCAGAGATGCATATTCAATCGCCATCTTCGGTAATACAATGCAGAGCCAACGGCGTGTGAAGGTATGTGGCTGAAGCTGTGGAGGCTCGTATACACTGGGTTCGGAGACTCGCCTCGGAGATTTATCTGCTTGATGCTAAGGTGGAGCGGAAAGGACGCCAGCAGAACCAGATCTCACAATATGCTCGACTGGGTGACGCTGCCTGCCTGTTGCAGTAATGCGAGTCAACTTCATGGACCAAACCCGCTAGGATCGTAGGTCCTAGTGGAGCGGATGGGGCTCCTTAGATGGGATTTTGCTCGATCTAGCGGGGCCAAAATCCGTTTCCGCTCAGTGTTTGATCCCATTTGGGAGAACAGGTTTGCCTATTCTGGGAGGTGGTGCTGGTTCGACGACCGCAGACAAGTGTGGCAACGTAATCAGCCTCAAATCGCAAAGAGTGGTTCCGGGGTGTGGAGCAGACAGTGACGAACAGTTGATGCCATATACCAAGACTCAGAAGATATAGTTTAGCTGGTCAAGTTTCCTGTCCTTTGACTGAATAGTGTCAATTTGAGGTCGAATCCTCGGATGCGAGGCCAAGCAGACAGTGAGCTATCGAAATATACCGAATGAGGTCTTTGTGTGACCTTGCTCGGGCGGAACGACAGGTCATTTTTCGCTGAAATGGGATCGCGATAGCAGAAGACTCCCACGTAGGTGCCGATCCTCGACATCGTAGTGTGAAGAACCGGGCCGCCAGCGAAGTGATAGAGGGTAGTTGACAGCGCCACCGAATACACGACCTACTCTGGTGCGATCTTCAGAACCTATTGCTGATAGATCTTTCATCTCACAATGCCCCTTGCAAAGTCCTGTTCCCATTGCTCTTTCAGGCTACGATCCAAACCCAGCCAGCTTTCTGCGATCTTCATGCCTTTCGCTCTCTCTGCTTCAATGTCGTCCCATGACCATCTCGAGGCGGCTTCACGGCAAGCTGCGTCGGCCTTGTTCAGTTTCTCCTTCTCTTGCTTGCTTTCGACTTGCTCCAGCTTCTCGGTCGCCTTGGCGGCAGTCTCTTGCGCCCTTCGTCGCAAATCTGCTTCGGTAAGCTTGACTTCGCCATTAGTTTGTTCCGAGTCTGGCGTCATGGCCACTGAAGAGTCCACGGCTGGAGGGGGAGCTGTCTGGTCAGCAGGCTTTTCTGGCAACCAGCCAGCGCTCACCCAGCAACGCTCAGGGGGAACAGTATAACGTCCTTTCTTGACGACGTATTTCGATAGGCAGGTTGCCAGTAGCACCTCGCCTTGGTCGTTCTCGTCTTGATCTGCTTTGATATCTGCCTCGCTCTTGCCTTCCAGCTTCGCTCTGCGCGCTCTGTCCTTGGCTTCTCGCGTCCTGTCCTTCGCGTTCTTCGGTCGTACGAAGACCGACCCGATGAGAATCCATTTCTGATCCCAGCCCAGCACTCGGCTGCGCACCTGATATCTCTCATATGGCTTGATCTCTTTCAGGAAGCTCGCGTGGACTGAGCCTAGTATGACAGCAAAGGCTCCCTTGAAGCCAGCCTTCTCCAGCTCAGCAGGGGAGAATTTGGTGGAGGAGAGCATGTGTACCATCAACGCTGTACGCGACTCATCAAGGTCGGAGAAGTAAGTGCTGTTGGACTTGTGGATGTTGTGGTCTATCTCCAGCAGCGGCGTTCGCGAACTGATGGCTAAAGGCGCAAATAATGGGTGCATGGTAGCCGGCGCATGCGAGTCTGTAGAGGCCTGGGCAGCCGCCGTGTCCAGTATGCGAGCAACATCGCGTTTCGAGCGCCATGAGCGCCATCCTCTATAGATTAACCGCAGCTCCCATGCTAGAGGCAAATTCTTCAGGTTCAGGAGGCAGAATAAGAGGAGGAGGTTGCGAAATGTGAACAGTGTCGCTAGCAAAGCAAGCATCTTTCGAAGAGGCGTGGGCAAACTGTTGGTGAGCCGAGTGAGCATGAGTCGCTGCTGTGGTGCCATAACGAAGACTCGAGGAATGGCTGATTTTTATTCTTATCCGGGTGCCGCTGGCCTCTAATCCATCGAGCTACATCACGATGCTACGAGGAGCCGATATGTTATACCTGTAGCTGCTCTTGGAAAGCCAGCGTACACGAGATACGACCGTTCGTATCGAGCTCTGACTTCCATGTGCGCAGCAGTCGTGATTGGAGGTCGTTCTTGCCAAATGCAGATGCTCATGACTGCTCTTTTAGGAAGTCGCCGACCCATCGTTGCCTCGGCTCAGAAGGCTGTGTCGTGCTATATTTCCAAACAAGGATCAAGCCGTTCGATCGAAGGTGCATTCGTCACATTCACAAAGCCTCGGGCAGTGGCGCATTACAGTCATGTTTCAGTGTAGTCGCGATGGTTGAAGGGTACAGCTGGGCTGCGAGACACTTAAGCGACCCAGACACGCGTTGCGTGAGATGCTTGCACGCAGGTGACAAGAGATCGAGATACTTGCTTGTACCGCATTCTGACATTGAAATCTTCTATCTTCGCTATTGTGCCAGAAAACCAGGCGTCTGCACTGGGTTGACCAGTTGTATGGTGGCAAATCTTGCATGAGCAGTGGAAGGTTTCTTGTGACCCCAAGGAGCATTCTATGGTTTTTGATTGAAAACAGGAGACGATTGTGGAACACTGCACAGCGTCCGTCATAACAGGTGGACACAAAAAAGAAAGCTCTTGAGCCTTGCTTCCAGGCAATCACACGGGCCCCGCTACAGGGACCACCACTTGCGCCACGAATAGATCGTGCTCCTACGGCTGAGTTTGTATCACACAGTACGAACACACTGCATGTAGCACGACCTGCAGGTAGATCGGGCACATCACGTGGTCTTACCTGTGAGCGATCGTTTGCTCACTCTGGCACTCCAACGGGAGGCCCGGCTTGGTGCCGTCTGATGACATTTCTCTCTCGTGCCTCCAGAGCTCAAGAACCAGTGACAGACCCAAAGATGCCGCGACGCGCATGGCGAGTTGAAATACTACTTCACCGATGAACTCTTTCGGCGAGGTTCGACCATGGAAAATGCGCTTGTGACCTCCGGTAGTGTCCATCACGCATCTGACCACAAACACAGATCTTCGAGATAACAATGGTTTGGCCAGACTTGCTCGTCGCCGAGGTCAAAGTCAATGGGTTATCGACAACGGCGTCGTAGCTGTTTATGCTTGTTGTGCATACCTTCAGGAGTCTGAGGTGGCCCACACTGTCGTGGAACGCCAAGATGCAAGGTCTCATGATTCCTTGAGATTCATCCTCATTACCCCGTTTATGGATCGATGGTATACGTTTCAAACCCTGCTGATACTGCGGAGAATGCTGTTCGCTAGTAGCGAATGCTCATGGGCAGGCGCAGGCGCCCTTTGTTCGAGCAATCACACCTCTAGCGATCGCAATCCGATGTGTTTGAAGCCGAGCCCGTAGCGGTGGATAAAGCGAACCCTCGAGCCGACTTGCTTTTGCGCGGGCCTCGACGCCGTGCAGTGTGTCTTGAACATGCGCATTGTGAGTTGTGACGATGTATCTGTGGCATGATTCACATTGTTTCATGTCTCTTGTGCTTGTCACAGCTAGGCCTGGGCAGATTGCACTTAGCCTTGTTCTACACCACAATGCAACCTTTCTTCTGAGACCACCAAGCAAAGCTCGCCAATAATTGTGGTGAGCGTGTCAGCTGCTTCAATCATCTGCCTCGTTTGCTAGCAGGCTTACGTACTCTGAGGAACGCAGTGGCCTGGGGTTGCCCCATGGAAGATGGCCGTGCTCACAGCGCGAGGACCTATCGCATGCGCAAGGTGCTACAGTGTATATCACAAAGCTTGTCAATCAAGCGCGACGTATGGCTCTGAGGGACTTTTCGATGCAACAGCGAAGTGTAGGATAGAGCGAGTTCTCACGTCCTATCAGTCGAAGTGTTTTGTTCTCATTGAGGTGGATGCTGTGATTGGCTGTGCGAGCTTGCGCGGACGAAACAAAGGTAGTTGAGTGAAACGGGTGGCGGTCCATCGTTGGCCAGTCACGAGAGAAAGAGCTCAGATCACCTTTTCCCCACAGATGACGCTAAGACTATTTCTGTCGCCAAGGTTACCTGCCTCGCCCGCCGATTCGCTATTTGCTTTTGGCATTCTGGAATTCACTACCCCCTTGTTCTCGTCTGCCGGCTTCTTGTCTCTCAGCCTTGAGCATCTTCTGACCTTGCACAAACCAGAGATTTCAGTTTGTGTCCGCTCAGACGTATTCTTGGGGGCTGGTGATGGGCTCCAGCTAAAAAGCTTGACCGCTGGTGATCGGCTATGCATCTAGCCTCAACCCATCCGATTGTCCAACACAGCTTAGCCAACCCATTCCAAGGACCTGCTAGCTTTTCACGCGCCAAAGCTCCGTGCCGAAGTCTCCTGATCCATAGCTTCAACACCAATCAGCATTCTGAATCAGCTTTCTTGAAGGTCGCATTGTCTGTGCTTCGTTCATTCATCGGGCTGGTCATCCTTCTCAGTGGCTGTCGCCCTCACGATGGTGAGCTCCAGTTACAAACCACAGAGGTCCACGCCGAATGTAGCGCAAGCTGCCGACCGTCTGAGCGAACGTCCTACCCAATGAGAATTCGTGTTTCAGAAGGCCTAGCATCGGCACCCTGGCTTTGGGCATGTATCCAGCTTGACGTTTGGGTCCAGATGCTTCACTGATCCGTGCTGGATCTTCGTGCAGCACATATATCAGCTTCACTGCCATGTCTAAGATGCACCTTCTTGTCTTTTAAGTTCTACGACACTACTGACCAGACGAGTTCATTCCAGGCTAGTCCTGCTACTTTCCTTCACAACTTCATTGTTGACTCTTGCATCGCGTCGTGCCTGTGGCAGACCATTCCATTCCTTCCGCGAGCTACTTCAGGAAAAGAAGCTTTTGCACCGAGTCAACGACCGCTCCTTTGCTACACTGCTTTGTTCATATTGATCAGATCCATAGCTGGGATCCCGAACAAAGGTATGTCTCTGCCAAGACCCATGCGTACCTATCATCTTCCAGATCTATCTAGGGTTTGATTGTTCTCCTTGTTGCGAAAGAACACAAGGGAAGGTCGTCAGTCGAACAAGTTTAAGAAGGATCTCGTTGCTCTGCTCTAGTCCTCTCCTTCCACCCCACCACCTAGCATTTGTACATACGATTTCTACATCATTTCAAAAAGCAGGAAAAACCCATAAGCTGACTCGGACCAGACATACCTGATACCACCACTTCTCCCACTCCTTAAGCAACTGAAGTTCTTCGCTGGTTCGAAGACTTTCTACAATTCCTCGCAAGTTACAGTCGATAACGAACAAGTCTTCCACAATGAAGACCTTTACATTCCTTGCAATGGCGGCGGCCGCAAACGCTCACATGATCATGAAGACTCCTGTTCCGGCTGGAAGCCCTAATAATTCACCACTCGAAGCCGATGGTTCTGATTACCCATGCAAGGGTCTCACGGATGACGCTCTCGCGTTGGGACAGGAGAACATCATGGCAGTGGGCGCCCCCCAAACCCTGAGCTTCACTGGTAGCGCAGTCCACGGTGGCGGCTCTTGTCAAGTCAGTATCGCTAAAGGCACAAAAATCTCCAAAGACATGAAGTTTATGGTCATCCATTCGATCGAGGGAGGCTGTCCTGCAGATGCCGCGGGCAACCTTGGTAACGATGCAGCTGCGGATGTTGCCGCTACCTTTCAGTTCAGCATTCCTGATCATCCAGATCTTCCTCCTTCGACTTCCGACGACGACCTCTACACCTTGGCATGGACATGGAACAACAAGATCGGCAACCGCGAGATGTACATGAACTGTGCTAAGGTCCAGATTACAGCTGCGACCAAAAAGAGGTATGCTCCGGCTAACATGCCTGTATCCAAACGACAACAAGCTCCTCTTCCCGCCATGTTCGTAGCCAATATCGGAAACGGCTGCACGGTTCCGGACAACATGAATGTCAAATATCCAGACCCAGGTGCTTCGCTTGTCGGCCCGCCTTCGGACCAGGAAGAAGCTATGGCCGACCCAGTAGGCAATTGTGGTGCAGTCGGCGCCGCCAGTCCTTCTGTAGGCAATTCGGCCTCCTCAGGCGCTGCTTCAGCAACAACTGCTCCTGCCATCAGCAACTCTGTTAGTCAAGTATCCTCAGCGACAGCGACAGCCATCTCACAGTCTGCACCAGGAGTCTTTGCTACTGCGCCTGCCTCCCAATCCAGCGCTGCGGCAACACAAGCTCCCGTTGCCTCATCAGCTGCTGTTGCGACATCAGCTAGCGCTGCCGCTGTTCCTCTCAGCACCGGGACGAGCTCTTCTAGCACTTCTGGCACATGCGAAGTAGGTGCTTGGAACTGCGCAGCCGACGGAAAATCCTTCACACGATGCATTGCCGGGGGTACCTGGTCAGCATCGATTCCTATGGCAGCAGGGATGAGTTGCACGCCAGGTATCTCCATGAACTTTGCCTACAATGCTATTGCTGCGACCAACGCGAAGCGGGACATCCGGTCGCACGTTGCTCGGAGAAGGCACAGCCTCCATGCTCCAGCCCTGTCATGAACGAGAAATTATCGTGTCATTATCCATATACAGGCAAGCTGGACTATGCATTTGTTGGGGGAGGCGTTCCGGTCTTTCACTGGTGGAGCGGACTTATGTCGGTTGAATGACAAGTAGATACCCAAATCACGATACGAACTGCATTCTCTTAACACCAGTCATTCTTGGCCAATGGCACATAGTGTTCTCTTCGTAGTCTTTCCTGTTTCGATGTTGTGAGTTGATGCCTCAAACTCGAGGTGTAGTGCTTCTCGTAACTTGCCTTCTCGCTGTTAATTGGCTGGAGGCCCTGGTAACAGTTGTTGGTCACGAGAATATTGTGAGAATGTCAACGTCGTCCTACCTATATCGTGTGTCATAGATGTTGCGGGCACATTTCGAGAGGTAAAGTCGATGTTATCTCTATCAACAGACGATCCCCGGCCACGATCCTCAGCACGCTGTCGCCATGGCTGGGCCCTCCGCGCATAGCACCTTCAACTGACTGGTTAGACCATGACGGTGCTCATTGCAGCCTAAATGAACCTGGACAACTACGCGAGGCTCTTACTCCCCTGCCACAAACAAGGTCGACCAAGAAAGTATTAGCAAGTACAGGGCTCGATAGTAATGTTTAGTAAGCTGTGGAATAGTGGCCTTGGCATCCAAGGTCATTTGAAAGCTGCAAACGGTAGTTTTGCTAATCATCTGAAACCCGATAGCTAAGAGCGCTGCACTAAGATAGAACCTTGAGTATAGTTATTTGTACAGCCTATCTTTCCACAGTTCACTATCGAACCCTGTATTAACACAAAGTTCGGCGTAGCAGTTAGTTCTAAGCTACTAAGGTAAGGGTTGGTGTACATGGTTCGATAGTAAATAGCAATGGTAAGCCTATGGTATAGTGGGCCTGGTAGAGGTTGTCATTTGATAGACTGATGCGGCCGTTCTGCCTACCCATCAGTCGAGGAAAACCCTCAATGCATTCTTAGCTAGGTACCTAGGTAGGCACGTGGGTATCCAGAAGCCGGATGGGAGACGTCCATATGCCTTGGACAGTTGTTTACACAACCCCAATTTTACTAGGTACTATCGAGCCCTGTAAACAGTCGGGAAGCATTTGTCGTCCATAGGCTTGGCGTTAACCGAAAGGGCATAGTGGCCTCAGCCCAGATCGCTAGTTCTCCAGGGAGTAAACCTCGACAGGCATCGACCAGGGCTCCTTCTGCCACACACGCATATCGTGTTCACGTCAACAACCTTGGCGTCATCGATCTACCTATACGGCAAGTACTATGACAATGCTACTGTCTCAGGGGTTGGTACTCCCCAAATAGTACTCTGACGTTTTAAGCGCCCATCCCAACTGACGCCCAACGTTTCACAATGTCCGCGTGGCGGCTATCGCTCGGGCTGGCTGGACAGCCAGCCATAGCAGCTGAGTACTCAATGTGCTCGCGTACGACAACAAGGCATTGTCTCTTCTCACTTGAGTATCACAGCTCATCATGAAGCATTTCTAGCGTAATGATGTCGTCTTGTCGAAACTCGGATACACTTGAGAAAACACCTATACTGTGTGAGCAGCAATTTCACGTTTCCAGACCCTGTGAACGCAAAAGATGGAAGCCTACCTCTCTCAAGTCATATTTTCTGGCCGGCACGCTGTTATACGCTCTCACACTCCTCTGCTTTACGTCTTTCTTACATTTTAGGGACTACAAATATGGTGCTGTACTGTTTGCGGATACCGGCGAGGCATTGTCAAACGAACAGGATTTCCTTGTTCGGTACCTTCCAATAATGCTGATGGTATTATATGGCATGCTGATCAGTGTGGTGGACCTCGATATCAAGCGACTTGAGCCATGGTACCAGCTGTCCCAGCCGATATCAGCAATTCGTGGACTTCCGCCACTGCTTTGTCGCTACGACACAGATTTCGTCCTGACCGTGGCAAGAAGAGCTCTCCAGCACAGGTAATCTATCTGAATATTTGTGAGTGACATACTAACTGCTTGTAGACATTGGACAGTATTCGGCTCCTCATGTCTACTCGTTATGGCAACCATCGTCGTTCCTACTGTTCAGAACGCGATGTTTACAGTACGAACAAGGACTCAAACTCAGATCGTTAGTGCCAGCGGGCCACGACAGCTGGTATCACTCGAAACTCAGTCAACGACGATGACTAGCAACTTTTTGAATAGTGCCTATTCTAGGTGCTGGCTGGAGCAGCCACTACCGGGATTCGTGACAAACGACTATGCGCTCGCTCCTTTTGGACAAGGCGATTTTGGTAAGGTGCCAGCCGACACAACGATCACTGGTCAGACCATCCGTTATTGGACAGAGCTTCAGTGTTGGGCACCCAGCTCCATTGTCATGAACTATACGAGCAACACTACTACGTTTAGTGATGGGCGAGGTTGCACAACGCCGGACATACTGAGCTTCGACGCAGGCCAGCTCTTAAATCCGAACGGTTCGTACGAGGCTAGGTATTTTGGCGGGCAAAATGCTTATCGGGATAATGCCTCTTGGCCAGGGTATTGCGATCAATTTCCCCATTTACTTCTGATTACTTGGAGATTCGCACAAGACGATGGCACGGCCCCCGACTACTCGTTTGGCGGTGATGCGACAGCAATGTTTTGCGTGCCTGACTATTACATGGAGAAAGTCGAAGCTACTATTGTGGCCTCGAACAGCAGCGTGTTGTCTTACATTGCCACAGGTCCGGCACAGGAATTGTCAGATGATCTCTTCAACCGCACAAATTTCGAGAGCATCGTCACAAATGGACGGTCGCCTTTTGTGGGCGATCCTAGCGGTTACGACGACGCCTCAGTTTTCAACGTTAGCATCGCTGATGCAGCAAGTATCGCCCAAGGGGCCAGACTATTCAATGCCAATGTCCTATCAGAACAGGGTCACTACGAATCCAATGCCATGGCTGGCTTCGCTTTGGGTGTTTCTCAGCTTCCTGCCTCGGATCTGCTGGATCCCGATGTGCTTCAGCAATCCTTTGCCGAAGCACACAGGCTGCTGTTCGCTTTGGCGATGACTCACAATTTTGACAACGTAAGTTTAGGGGTCCAAGAAGCAAAGAGAAGTTCGGCCTCGGACTCAGTGCACCTGATCCATTCATTTGCTATCGCCACAGAATCGCTTCTTGTCTTGGTGGCCGCGCTTTGTGCTTTCCTACTCTGGGTCATGCCACAAAGAGCACTGAGCCTCGTTGAGAACCCTGACTCCTTCGCCGCAATCATGAGTCTTTGCCGTTCGCCTGAGGTGCAAAAGGTCTTTGGCCAAGCAAGTGGAGCAAGCGAGAGGGGGATAGGGAGCATCCTACATGGCACAGAATTTCTGCTCAGTGATGACGCAGAAGGCAAACCGTTGCTGCGTCAAGCAAGCCCAACCATTGATGAAAGTGGAAAGTCAGAACAGCACATTCCTGCCTTTAGATCTCTCCCCAAACCGAGGCATCTGGCTGAGAACTCCTGGTCGGTATCAATCTCAATCATCATGCTCCTAGCGAGTAGTGTGGCAATGCTGTTGGTACTGAATTCCATCTCGATCCAAAAGCGAGGTCTGAGCCTTCCCTCAAGAAGCGAAATTGTGCAGCAACTTCTCCTGAGCTTCATACCGACCGCTTTCGCGACGCTACTTGGTGCATACCTTGTACTCGTGACTCGAAGTCACTCATTCTTACAGCTGTTTCAGGATCTGTACGATGGCCATGCTTCTGCAGAACGCACTTTATTGGTCAACTACACTTCTTTACCTGCGCCTCTGGTCTTTGTCAAAGCTTTCAGCGCCCACCAATATATTTTGGGAATGCTGAGCCTATCAGCGCTGATGTCAAACATACTGACCGTGACAATGGCAAGTATGTTCCTACAGAAAAACGCAATCACCTCCGCTGAGCTGGAACTGCCAGCAGTATACCAGCCTAATGTCATCAACACTGAACTCCTGGGCTACAGATCAGGCCAGACGGAACACAACCTTGACGCGATATATGCTACTGCAGCAAATTTATCCTCCCAGACCACTCTTCCGCCGTGGGCCACTACCACTTACGGATATCTCCCACTCGATATCCCACCAGCAACGACCGACGAGCTCACTGAGTACGAGTTTGAGGCTACCGGATACGGCGCTGAACTCAATTGCGTTGATCTGTCCTCTCCTCCCTCTGACATAGATGCGTCACTTGACTTTGGATACCAAGGAACACGTTTTCGCCTCTGGGCCAATTACTCACGTCCTGAAGGTGGCAAAACAGGTTGTTGGTTTCAGCATCATCTCTTCGACCAAGATGGTTTCGGAAACATCAACGGAGAGCTAACGACGACATCGTCGGCCCTCGAGATATCGAACGTCATGTCAGCCGTGAATACGTCCAGTATAGATGATCTTAGGTTTTGTGGAAATTTGACGGTAAAAGGGTGGGTGAGAGGCCATCTACTTGATGCGACCGATACTCCAGACACGGAAGGTACGAGCAACTTCCGGTATAATGCAACAGTCCTGTCTTGCACGGTGCGCTTGAAGATGCAACAGAGTCTCATTCGAACCTCGGCTGATGGAAGGATCCTATCGACCATGGCCCTTGGACCAGCCAGCTATGATCTACCGCCAACTGTGAACCTCTCCTCAACGTTGAACACCGTAATCAGAGCTACATCGGGTTACTACTCGACCACCAAATGGCATGATGATTCCTTTGCTCGAGACTGGCCGAACTATGTCTTTCAAGCGATGTTGAACAGCACGGATCCAGTGGATGCCTCACGCCCGGTCCCATCTTTTGAGACGGCAAGCCAGCTGGTCAAAGAGACTTTCACACGGCTCTTTGCACTTCAAGTCGCTTTTGACCAGGCTCAGATGCTTCCCCTCAACGTCTCTGTCAAAGACATCTCGACCTGGGGCACGAGCGCTTACCCGGACGAAGCGCCCGGTCCCTACGCCGTTCCAGCAAAAGTGTACTTTTCCGAACGTCGCATCTTCATCTCACGTCCAAACTTCATCATATCCATCACTATCCTCACCGTCGACTTCATCGTTCTCCTGGTGTTCAGATTACGCCTACGCAAGCCATTCCTTCCTCGCATGCCGTTTACAATCGCTTCACAGATCGCCTTCTTCAGTGGCTCACACGTGATCGATGATGTCGTGAAAGCAGGAGGAGACTTGAAGGAGCTCGACAAGCGGGGGTATAGGTATGGGTATGGAAGGTATATAGGGAAAGACGGATGGGCACATGTTGGGATTGAGCGTGAGCCTTTTGTTACAAGACTGCATGATGAGAGAAGTGATCGGAAGCAAAGGGCTAAACAGACATGGTGGGGGAGGATGTGGGGTTGGACGAAGGGGAAAGAGCAGCCTGCATCGACGGAGCTGCATGCATTTGAATTCGAGGCGCTTCGGAGGCAGGATAGAAAGACGTCTGATGCTAGTGTGACGGTGCAAGAGAAGGACAACAACTGGATTTGATAACACTGATAAGCTATGTGTTATGAGCTACTAGACAGTACTATTGTAACACAAAGGTTGTGTTGTTTTGTCCCACACACGAAGTCATTCATGCAGGCACGCTGTTCATCGACTGTTCAGAATCCTCTGATCATTATCAAGATAACGAAATTTTCGTGAGCACAGCTAGTACAGACACCGACACGGGCAACGAAGAAATACCACTCAACGAAACTCATCGCCACACCATCAAACCGATCTAGCATAAATCCTGTCCAAGTCCTCCCCCTGTATCCCATCCCAGCCCTCCCTCACACACCTCTCAACGGCCTCCGCAATCTCCTCATCCCCATCCAAAAGATCATACCACCCCCTCGCATCCGCCCTCTCCAGCAGCGCCGCCGCAACCCTCGCCACACTCTCGCGACTAACATCGCCCCTAGCCCCGGTCTTCCCCAACCTCACCCTCCCACTACTCGGCTCATCCCTCAACGACCCGGGCCTCAAATTAATCGTCTGAAAGCTCTCATCCCCATCCCTCTCGTTCCTCTTCCGCGCCGCCGCCGCCAGATGCTCATCCGCCTCAACTTTAGCCGCGAAATACGCCGGCAGGATGCGCGTGTTGACGTCCTGCGCCGCGTCCCAGTCCGCGTCCGTCCACCAGGTCGGCCGGCCGCGGCGGCTCGCGATGTAGCTGACCATCAGGAACTTCTTGACCGACGGCCGCGCCACGGCCGCGCTGATGTAGTGCTTGGCCGCGACTTCGTCGACGGCTTTGGTGCGTGCGGGCCCGCCTTTGCCACCGGCGCCGGCGGACCAGATGATGATTTCCGGGTCGGTTTTGTCGAGGACCGCGGCGGCGTCGGCGACGGACGTGATGTCGTCTAGGCTGGAGACGAGGACGGAGATGCTGCCGGGTTTGTTGGTGCCTAGCGCGGTGATTTCGGCCGTGTGCGACGGGTTGCGGACTATGGAGGTGATGTGGTGGGATGCAGAGAGGAGCAGGGGGGTCAAGTGGAGCGCGATCTTGCCGTGGCCGCCTAGGAGGAGGATTTTGGATGGCGGCATGGTGACGGTGGGTTTGGGGTGGTTCTTGCTTTGGATTGGAGGTCTGAGTTTGTGCTTCTAGCTGGGAGATTATGTGATTTGTAAACAGACGGTTCTCATGAAACGGCTTAGGTTGTATGTAAGGTAGATCTGGAGTGATTGGGATATAGCTTCTATGAGCAGAACATGAGTATTACTAATCACTCAAGATGTAGTGAGAGTCTCGGATGATCACGCAGCATGCATGGCATTACGCCATATCTGAATGACTCGTCTTCCCGTGGTTCTCCAATAGATGGTCGTTCACTGGTCGACGGCCTAGGAGAAAGTTCGTCTCTTCGAGTAGTTTTCACGCGTGTTAGTGATGAACAACTCTTCGATGTTTGTGCTGGTATCTCTGTGAATGCAAAATTGCTATTGAGACAGTGAGGTCATACTGAGTAAGTGCAGAGAAGGAACTAGTTGAGGTCAAGTACAAGAAAGACTGAAACCGGGTTCTCAGCCGTGACTGTTGTACTTGACTACCTTATGTTTGTATCGATCCGAGGCACACGAAGCTTGTATAGTGAAAGGCTGTCTACGTTGACGCAAGCGACGATCCGTGCACGCATGAAGACACGCATCGTGTTCTTAATGATAGGATACAATACTTGCTAACCTAAGACTAATCGAAGCCACCAAAAAGGACGCCAGAACTTAAACTGTCTCACATAACCACCATAATAATGTTCGACATTGCCTGCATTACCAGACAGGACACAAATATTGCCGTAGTGAGAGGGTAGTGCTCACCAGCTATAGCTCTTGCAAACAGCCACCCGAGAGGGAGATGGTTTGACCTTCACCGACGATAACATGGTGCGGATGTTCATCCTCGTGGTGCTCGTTCTCGTCTCTGGCGCTTTCGCTTTCCCAGATCTCGATGTCTGCCGACTCGGCATCTTGCACGGCTTGCTCATCATTCTGAGCATCAGATGTAGGGGCCAAGGTCTTCTTGGCCCACTCGGGAATCTCCTCGAGAGGTACTTCTGTTGTAACATCGGGTTGAGGCTCATGTCTAGCCTCGAAGGTGAAGTCCTCAACAGCCGGAGCAGTAGAAGATACAACGGGTTGTTCTTCCTGCACCTCTACCGAGGCCTCCTCTTCGGCAGGTATCCCTTGCGGTAGATCGTCGTGCACTAGCACTACACTAGTAGCATCTAAACCCTCACCATAGAACTTGGCGGCATTGAGGTCGCCCAGGGGAGTCCTTGGCTCTTCAATCTTCGCCTCGTCCTTTGCTGCTGCCGCGGCGGCGGCGGCGGCGGCGGCGGCACGAGTGACAGGTGCAGAGCTCACGAACATCTCATTAGGATCGACGTTCTCCTTGCCCTTGTCAGCCTTCTCGACGCCGTCGTCCATCGACTTTGATTTGGCCTCATCGTCAGAGAGATCGAGTGCAGCGGACGATTGTGTCATGGTCCATTCCGACATTCGGTAGTCCTGTTGTTCTTCAGGCTCTTCAAAGATGTCGAAAGACCATGAGCTGGGCTTTGCTTCATCGAGGATGGGGGTCTTCTTCGTGCGTGTCGCCTTCTTGTGGGCTAGGGTGCCTTTGAGGGCTGCAGCAATGGACAGGGAAGGCGAAGAGGACCCGAGAGTAGGTGGTGCAAAACGTCTTCGCGGCTGAGCTTTCTCAATTCTTCCACGAGCTCGGGTCGGTGAGCGACCGGCTGCTGCAGGGGCAGACAGGGGCGTTTTTGAAGACCTAGACACACTATCCAAACGAGGCGTGTATAACGATGTTGTAGGAGGGGTATAGATCTGCGTCGTGGCAGGCACGACCTTGGTGAAGATACGTGGTTTCTTCGCGAGGGACACGTCGTCGTCGAACGCCGCTCGTTTACGCTTGGTATCCGACTCGAGCATGTACGGATCGATGTTTTCTGAATCAGACAGTTCGGGTGATGGAGCACGTCTTTTCAAACTAGGAGCCGAGCTTGGTGTGATTGCTATTCGCGTGTCAGTGAGTGCCGTTTGCACATATCGTGCCTTGAACGCATACCATTTTGTCTATTTTTGATGCTTTGCAAGCTTCGTAGTTTCGAGTCATCGAGGATGCCAAATGGCTGTCGCGCCGGTGTAGAGACTGTTGCCATAGTTCCAAATGGCGTACAAGCTCTTTCTATGGATAAGCCTGTTCGATTCGTTGAGGGCTCTTGACCGCTCTGATTGACGCGTTGTGGTCGAAGTTCAGATAGGATTCGTCAAAGAAGAGTAAGTCGATTGAGGCAAGATTCAGCCCTCTTGGCGTAAGAGGCAGAGTGTCGAGGAGCAGAGTAGCGAAGGTATATGGAAAGGTCAAGAGGCCAACTTCGAGGTCGAGGTGGTCGGACGCCGTCCAGCTTTGACGCGCTATTCTCGTACTGCAGCAAGCACTGTGTCAGGCAGTCTGGTCCAGGGATTCAGCCGGCAAAGCAATAATGTCTCTCGAAGACTTGTCAAGTGCAGTAGCCCGCTAACTAATGCAGGCCAGAAGGTCGTGATGATGCTGTGCTAGGTAGTGATTGGTTTATATCGAAGTGGGAGAGTTTGGGAGGGGGATGAGATCCGCGTTGCTGATGACGCGCTAGCCTAGCGTGTTTACCAGCTTCGTTGGCATGCCCAGTCCTTTCGGTGTTTAACTAAAGCTGCTGCTGCAGGCCTACATAAGAAGCTTTCCAACGGAGGGTGATCCAAGTGACAGTATGTGATAGTCTCGTTGCAGCAGTGTACCTTTGCGAATATCGCTGTCGATACTCAACAAACGCTGGAAGCCGCTCGAACCTGGTTGTTGACGCGAAAACTTGGCAGGACGCGGTCACGGCCACGACCATGAGGCCGGAATGAAAGGATGTTTCACCGTCCCACAAGCAGCAGTGCCCACCAACCAGCACGCGGCAGCCATGACATATCTCGAACATGTTTCCAGCCTCCCCAATATGCACCTCAGAACGTGCTGATGCTCGAACGCATCGGATATTGGCCAGCGGTATTTCAGCAATGTGCGGTCAAGGCCCGCTGGATGTCTTGATGCTTTTGCTGTCGGAGAATGTCTTCCTACTACTGTGTGTATCTCAGTACGGCACATGCGACAACGGCCATAGATGGCCACGAGCACGGTCGTGTTGCGTAATCACCCAAAATCAGGTGGCGGGATGCCTGCTACAGGAGGTTCTCCGTGGAGATCTCGGCTTATGGCATCATTCTCTTTACGGAGATGTCAGGCTCACCTACTCATAGCCGAAGGGTATGCTTTGCATGGCACCAGCTCTTGCAACGCACTTTGCGGACGCAGCATTCGCCGTCTTGCACGCTCCCTCCACGTCAAAGTCCTCGATCTTGGTGCCTCGAGCAATAGACCGAGCCAACGCGGCAGTGAAGTAGCCGACGAATGTGTCGCCCGCAGCTGTCGTGTCCACCACTTTTTCGACCCGCTGTGCGGGTATCCTGCCCCAGCTGCCATTGGACATAGAATAGAAGACGCCCTTGGAGCCTAAAGTGACGATTACTGTGTTGATGCTAAGCAGCTCGTGAAACTGCTTCCCAATCTGTTGAAGAGTCTCCTGTGTCAAATCCTCCTCATTCTCCATGACTACCAACTTTAATCCTTCTGATGCCATGGATTTAGTAAGCAGCAAGCATTCGGTTTCATTGACGATCAATGCGCCAAGCCCCTTCAACGTCTTGCCAGGGATGCCTTGAGGCCAAACTGGTGCAGGATTGAAAACAACTTGCGTCTGCTCAGATGCGTTGTAGTGCTCGACAATGGACAGGACGGTCTCACGGGGGATCTCACCCTGCAACACAACAACGTCTGGGGTCTTGCCGCTGCGCTTGAGAACCTCTTGTGCATCGTCCATACCTTTGAAGCCAGCTCCAGGCACAAACAGTATCCTGTTCTCGCCTCCTGCGCCTTCGTCTACGATGATAGTCGCCGAGCCAGTGGTGGTTCCTGCAACCTCTCGTACATTTGTCGTATCAACCCCTGACTTGTGTAATGCAGATTGAAGTAAAGAGGTATAGTAAGGATCGTCCTTTCCAACTGCACCTACCATCTCTACTTGCACATCCTGCTCGTCCCTAGTCACGAATGCAGCACGGCCACATGCTGCAGCCTGGTTTGCGCCTTTACCTCCAGCGCCGATATCGAAACGCGTTGCTTGTAACGTCTCTCCCGCAGAGGGACATCGTGGCGTGGTCGTGACGAAGTCTAGATGCAGGGACCCAATGACCTGGATCAATGGCTTCGTCATGCTTGAAGGGCTCAGTTTGCGATAAGTGTAGAATCAACAGGACGCAAAGGAAGAAAGTGTTCAGATGAAGCCCACAGTATAACGGGGCGAGTCTATCAGGAAAAAGGCACTACCTTGCCCGAGCACTGTCTGAGAGGACTAACAGTCAGGGTAGAAGAACACAAAGAATGGTCTCGACAACAGTCATCACTCTTCGAGCAGGAAAATTGGCAATACTACTCTCATAGTAAATCAAGCAATGATGTGATAATCAATTGAGGTCAGGCAGGATACGGCTGTAGATGCCTGATTTGCCAAGGCACTATTCGGCTGATCACCGGAACATAACGTGACGCGACTGCCTCGCGAGGTGCAAGTTTCGTGTTGGCCTTCTCACATTTCCTTCTGATGTTCATGCAACCAGTTCTACAACCCATTCGCCTCATCACCATATCACTCAACTGTTGTGCTCCGACCTGGAGACAACCAGGGCCGCTGAGTCTAGCCTCGACAACCGCCCCGATCCCTCGATCAGCAACAGATTGCGCAACCGTCGAGCCTTTCCCCTCCGCTGAGAGGGAGCGCAGGCTGTAACCATGGCTGACGCCATTCAAATCGATGCCAAAGTCTTCTTTGAGCGATTGAGTGTGTTCTTGAACGCATGGAAGGCAGATAAAAGATCAGGGGATACACAATTCGGCGGCGCAGACTCGATCGCCATCCTCACAGGCAAATCTGAGCCCGAGAACAGCTTCGTCAAGAACAATGCTCTACATTTCTGGCTGCTGGGGTATGAGTTCCCCGCCACCTTGCTGGTCTTCACCACAGGCATGGTGTACGTAGTCACCACAGAGAAGAAGGCTAAGCACCTTCAAAACCTGAAGGATGGCAAAATACCAGTCGAGATCTTGCCCATCGATGCCAAAAAGCCAGAGACTCGATCAGAGGCTTTCCAAAAGTGCCTCGATATCATCAAAGGCGCTGGCAAGAAAGTCGGAGCCTTACCCAAGATCGAAACCACGGGGCCTTTTGCCGACGAGTGGAAGAAGCTGTTTGGCGAAGCTTCGAAGGAAGTCGAGGAGGTCGATGTTTCAGCTGGCTTGTCGCAAGCAATGGCAGTCAAGGATGAGGAAGAATTGAAGGCTATCAGGACAGGGGCACGAGCCGCAAGCGCCGTCATGTCCGACTACTGGGTCGATGAGATGGCTGAGGTCCTCGATGGGGAAAAGAAAATCACCCACGCCAGTCTTGCTGCGAAGATTAACGCCAAGATCGATGACCAGAAGTTCTTCAAAAAGTTGACCAAACTCGACCCCGGCTTCGACAATCAACATCTAGACTGGGGTTTCGGACCGACAGTTCAGAGTGGAGGACAATATGACCTCAAAATGTCCGCCCAGGCGAACAACGACAACTTACATTCCGGCTGCATTATCGCCGGTCTGGGTTTCCGTTACCGAACATACAGCTCAGTCATTGCCAGGACATATCTGATCGATCCAAGCAAATCGCAAACGGCTAACTACAAAATCCTGCTTGCTGCTCATGAGGCGGCCATCCGCGCTGCGAAAGAAGGTGCAGCGTGCAAGGATGTCTACAACGCCGCCTTTGGTGTCATCAAGGCAAAGAAGCCGGATCTCGAAAAGCACTTTCCGAAGAATGTTGGCGCCGCTGTTGGCATAGAGCTGAAGGACAACAATCTGACACTGAGTGGAAAGAATGGGCGACAGCTTAAAGATGGCATGACACTGTCTATCATGACCAGCTTGGCTGATCTGACCAATGACAAGCCGCAAGATAAGAAAGGCACAAACTACAGCTTGTTTCTCATGGATACCGTCCGTGTCGGCAGAGGGGACGCCGTTGTGTTCACAAAGGATGCCAGTACGGACCTCGATTCCATCGAGTTCTACTTCAAGGACGACGAGGAGGATGTCAAGCCCAAGCAAGAAAAGAAGAAATCCGCGGCCAGCGCGATTGTTACTAGTAACATCAAGTCGAGCAGGACCCGAGGCGCTAACCGTGTCGATTCGCACAAAGAGGAAGATGAGGCTCGACGTCGAGGCCACCAGAAAGAGCTCGCCGAGAGGAAACAGAGAGAAGGCCTAGAGCGATTCTCTGAAGCCACAGGCGCCCTCAATGGCGAGGACGAGAAGAAGTTCAAGAAGTTTGAGTCCTACAAGCGGGACAGCCAGCTACCGGCACGTATCAAGGACATGATCGTGTGGGTGGACGTCAAAGCACTGACTGTCATCCTGCCGATCATGGGCCGACCGGTCCCTTTCCATATCAATACCATCAAGAACGTCAGCAAATCAGATGAAGGAGAATACACCCACTTAAGATTCAACTTTCTATCTCCCGGTCAGGGTGTAGGACGCAAAGACGATCAGCCATTCGAAGATCCTTCAGCACATTTCATCAGATCCCTCACCGTCCGATCCAAGGACCAAGACCGCCTGGCCGAAGTGACTTCGCAGATCACAGAGTTACGAAAAGCTGCGACAAGAAAAGATCAAGAAAAGAAAGAGATGGAAGACGTTGTAGAACAAGAGAAACTTGTCGAAATCAGAAATCGACGACCGCTCCGACTAGGAGATGTTTACCTACGACCCGCCCAGGAAGGTAAACGTGTCTCAGGTGAAGTTGAAATACATCAGAACGGTCTCCGATACTTGACGCCGAGCCGCTCTGACAACGTCGATATCGTGTTCAGCAATGTCAAACACCTCTTCTTCCAGCCTTGTGTCGGCGAACTTATCGTCCTCATTCATGTGCACCTCAAAGACCCAATACTAGTTGGCAAGCGCAAGACCAAAGATGTCCAGTTCTATCGCGAGGCAACAGACATGGCGTTCGATGAAACGGGCAACAGACGGCGAAAACACAGATATGGCGACGAAGAAGAATTCGAACAAGAACAGGAAGAGCGTCGACGAAGAAATGAGTTGGACAAGCAATTCAAAGCCTTCGCAGAGAAGATCTCCGACGCTGGCCGGGAGTGGAACATCACAGTCGACATTCCCTTCCGCGAGCTCAGCTTCAATGGTGTCCCACACCGTAGCAACGTCCTCATGGCGCCCGCTACGGATGCTTTGGTACAACTCACCGAACCGCCGTTCACCGTCGTGACCCTCGAAGAGATCGAAATTTGTCATCTGGAGCGCATCCAATTCGGACTGAAGAACTTCGATATGGTGTTTGTATTCAAAGACTACAATCGGACGCCAATTCACATCAACACTATACCAGTAGATCAGCTGGACAAGGTGAAGGAGTGGCTCGATAGTGTCGACATTGCATACACCGAAGGTCCGCTGAACCTCAATTGGAGTATGATCATGAAGACCGTGATTGCAGATCCCCATCAGTTCTTCAAAGATGGCGGATGGTCATTCCTGAACACCGACTCAGACGACGAGAACGCTGCAGAAGAAAGCGAGGAGGAGTCAGCATTCGAAATGTCAGAAGAAGAACTTGCCGAAAGCGCGTCAGAATCTGAAGACGAGTCTGACTTCGACGATGATGCCTCGGCTTCGGATGACGAAGGTGATGCGGAGAGTGATCTCAGCGAGGAAGGTGAGGACTGGGATGCTATGGAGCAGAAAGCAGCCAAAGCCGACAGGAATGGCGGTGTCAAAGAAGAGGACGACGCTGGCAAGAAGAGAAAGAGACGTTGATTTCTGGCCTGAATGTGGTCTTAGCTTGCTGATGGAGGCTCTCGAGGCGCAAGAAGGACTCCATCAAATCATGCATTAGTTATTCTATGAGGGGCTTTGGCTTGCTGGAGCTGGTTAACAACTATTTGAATCAAAATGATGTCTCTGTAGCACTTTTGTCCCCACATATAGGCAGTACTTGTCCATTGCCGATGTTCAATACATCGATCGAGTCGAATGCAACTGGGAGTGGAAGGGTTAAAAGCTTGGAAAACGGTTGTAACCGAGTAGCAGCCGGAGTGAAACAAAGTCAAAGAGGACCATGATCGAATGGCATACGAAATGGCATCACCTTGCTTCACTTTAGATACCCCTTCTCATAGTAGTAAGCACATGTCTAGGCGCCTTTTATGCTTGCTGACTAGGACGTGTCCATACCATCGTTTATAGTTTGTTGCAAGTTTGACTTCTGGTTGTTGGAAAGATTCGTTCGTCGTAAGAACTCGAACTACCTAAGCTTCCCACTGTCTTGCAACGCGTCCTGCTCCTCACCGTTAGGCAAATGCGACCATCGTCATGACAGGTGACACGGCTGACTATGCCCTACTATGTTCCATACAAACCTACTACACACCACCCGCACATCAATACTAGCCTCACATCGTCCCTTGTGTCGGTAGTAGCTCCACTATGCGAAAAGACTGCGACCAGCATTCGATACAAGGGCATCGCTGTCGACCACAACCACGTCCCGTGGGCTGATGCCTAAATCAAGCTCGATCAAGCCATAGCATTACATTACTGCGCACGCTAAGCCCGGCGCCTCGAATCAGCCTAACTCGGTTGCCTTCACCTGTCCGGCCGCATCTGCATGCATGGTCTAGCCGCTGGTCGAAGGATTACCAGCCCAATCATGTGCAGGCGGCTCAGCATGTCAAAGCCAGCAGCGCTTGGGACTGCACTTTCATAACCCGCTGGAGGACGAGCGATGTCGACCTTCATTCTGTACTCTTTCCATCCGTTGTCAACATCCCTCCTTCGACCTTTCTGTCGCCGCTGGGGTCAGATCAGCTCAGCTGTTGTCTACCTACGGAGGTCACTTTCCTACCTTCCGGTGTAGTATTGGCAAAACTTCATTGTAAGGCTGAGGGAGAGGTGGACCTTTCATACCCAACGGTACGAAGCACTTCAATGAAAGGAGCTAGAGCCTAGTAGATACGAGTGTGGATGCGACAAGTCGATGTGATATCTCACCATGGCTGACCCCGCTCGCAAGACGCTGGCTCACGAAGACTATGGCGTGGCCATCATCTGCCCGCTCGAGGTAGAGATGAGCGCGGTTCGCTATATGCTGGACGAGGAGCACACTCAACTGCCCCCACGCGAAGGCGATCCTAACCAGTACATCTGCGGGCGGTTCAGTGGGCACAATGTGGCAATCGGATATCTCCTTCATAGTTCTCAAGGCGTCGGCGAGGCGGCCACGGTAGCTACGAACATGAAGCGCAGCTTTCCCCGGGCTAACCTACGGCTGTTGGTCGGCATTGGCGGCGGAGTGCCCAGTGAGCGCCACGATGTACGCCTAGGAGACGTGGTGGTCAGCATGCCAGAAGGGACGCACGGAGGTGTGGTGCAGTACGACATGGGTAAGGAAACCGTGGCAGGCTTCGAGCGCAAGGGCTTTCTACAACCGCCGCCGGATGAATGGCGAAACAGTGTGGTGCGTATGCAATCTGATCATCGGATCAAGGACAACCGGATTGCAACATTCTTGAGCATGATGCTCGAGAAACATCCTCGCCTCAAGGAGTATCGCCGGCCTGCAGCTAAGCAGGACGTTCTTTTCTTGCCTACCTACGAGCACGTCGCAGGGCCAACCTGTAAGCACTGCGACCACGAACAGACCGTACAGAGGACACCTCTCACAAGAGACACACCCGAGATATTCTATGGCCTCATTGCTTCGGGAAATCGAGTAGTGAAGAAGGCTGAGCAGCGAGACCGGCTCGCGCGAGATGCTGGTGGTGCGCTGTGCTTCGACATGAAGGCGGCGGGCTTGATGAACGAATTTCGATGCATCGTCATCCGTGGCATCTGCAACTACGCCGACTCGCACAAGAACGACGACTGGCACGCCTACGGGGCGGCGGTGGCAGCGGGGTGCGCGAAAGAGCTGCTGACATACCTGGATTCAGACGTGAGTAAGTCGAGCACCGGTCATTTTTCCTCAAGAAACATAAGGGTTGTCGATTGCCTGTCACTGGAAAACTAAAGACATTCAATTATCTTTGTGACTGTCTATATCTCTACACGGTACCCTGCCTTGTTCTATGCATGCCTTTCACCACAAAGTGCATACTGCTGACTTTTGCTTTGGTTTAGGCGGCAGTAGCACCAGTATCGGGCGCAATGAACACTGGACCATCAGCCGCATAACTAACCCCCGATTTACTGGTCGAGATCGCCTGGTCGCGGAGATGGTCAACCTGGTCCAACAGAGCCTGCGGGGCGATGCTTGCACAGGACAGGCGCGGATCGTGGTGACCGGCATGGGGGGACAGGGCAAGAGCGAAATCTGCCTCCACGTCGCGGACGAGGTGCGCTCCTGGTAAGTGCTCGAACAAATCAATGTGCGCGACCGCCACCACTAACGTCGACGAATACAGGTTCTGGGGCGTGTTCTGGGTGGACGTCAGCACCACGACGACGGCCGAGAAGGGCTTCAAGGCTATCGGCGATCGATTCAAGCTTCCCAAGACCTCGATTGACAATGTCCGCCAGAGTCTAGCTAACACCAAACAGGCCTGGCTGTTGATCCTTGACAACGCCGACGACCCCAATGTCGACTACCAACAATACTTTCCCTCCGGTAATGTTGGTGTGATCATCATGACCTCGCGTAACAGTGAGTGTCATCAGTATGCGACCGGTGCACGTGCACCGATCAATTTGCCCGGTCTGGAGCCATCTGCTGCGCAGAAGTTGCTGCTAAGCGCAGCCCGAATATCGCCTGACCGACATGGTGCACAAGAACAAGAGGCTAAGGCAGTGGCAACATCGCTGCTTGGAGGTCATCCTCTAGCTCTGATACAAGCAGGGGCATACGTGTCACAAGGCCATTGCTCGCTGGCGCAATATCCCTTGGTGTTTGAGCGTCAACGCAAGCGCCTCCTTGAATTTCGTCCTAAACAAGCCCAGTCACGGTATGGTGATGTGTATGCCACCTTCGAGTCCTCAGCGGAGGCGCTAGGATTGCCGGACGATGAATGGGCGAGTGACGCGTTGTCGTTGTTGTCCGTTCTCAGCATGCTCGCTAATAGTCGATTACCACTTTCACTATTCCGAACGGCATGGGAGCGCGCACAACACATACCAACCAGAATTTCCGCAGAGGATGATGAAGGCCTTGAGCAGCTGGCTCAATGGCACGTCTCGCGACTGTTACCTCTGCTGCAGGTGGAGGGTGACGTCTGGGATCCCTTTCGCTTGATAGAGGCCGCTCGTCGGCTCGAAGCATATTCCTTATTAGTTTTGGATGGCATGGGAGATACTATGAGCATTTCGATGCATCCGCTAACCCATGCCTGGGCCAGGGACCGGCAAGACGTCCAAGCGCAGCAGCAGTCATGGTTGAGAGCAGCATGCTTGACGGCCACATCGGGTCTCGATCGTCTGTTCTGGATAACGGACCAGCTGCTGCTGAGGCCGCACCTCCAGTCTGTAATCTCGCTGCAGCAGAGCGTGATGTGGAGCAGTGGACCACAAATCATGATCGTCCGCCTTATGGTTCTGTGCGGGTGGCGGCTTCTTGAACTCCGGATGGACAAGGACCTCTTTGATTTGACGCAGCGGCTGTTTACATGGCTGGGTGTAAGCAGTGAGACGGTCAACAAACGGTGGCTCGTATTGTACGGGCTTGCCGGTCGGAATCTGCGGAATTGCGGACAGTCCAAAGACGCGGTCTCGCTCCTAGAACAGATATTGAGGATCAAGAAGCAGTCGCTGGCAGAGAATCATCCATCACGACTATCGTCGCAGCATGAGTTAGCAGTAGCATATCGAAACAATGGACAGATGAAGGAGGCCATAGTACTACTTGAAAAGGTGGTAAAGATCCGAGAGCAGTCGCTAGCTAAGGATCATCCAGATCGCCTGGCGTCGCAGCATGCGTTAGCAGGAGCATATCAAGACAATCGACAGGAGGAAGAGGCCGTAAGGATACTAGAGGAGGTGATAAAGATTAAGAAGCAGTCACTGGGCGAAGATCATCCAAGCCGACTAGCGTCGCAGCACAATCTAGCCATCTGCCTATGGGAAATTGGAGAGCGGATGAGACCTCTCGACATGATGAGACAAGTGGTTCACATCCGCAGACAAGTGCTCGACAGCAGCCATCCTAGTCAACAGGATTCTGAGGACTGGCTTGCTATTTTTGAGCATGAGACGACAACGCAAACCACGCATCGGAAAACAATACCTAGCGACGCGAGCGACACATCCGTGACATCGAACACCAAGCGCGCGAGCAAGAGCGCACCTAGGAGTGATGCGCCACGAATCTCGAAGCCGAATACAACGAGCGGCGATAGGAGAGGCGCCACAACCCGGAGAAGAAGGCGCGAGAAGATGGGACCCAAGAGTGGTGGTATGCTGAGAGGCGCGCTTTTAGGATGTCATTTGGAGAGGCTTCGGCCGGTAATCCTGAAGTGGTATCAGATCGACCAGATGATTCTGAGAGCGCGCGGGCGGCGGTGGCGGGTCCATTGGGCTTTGAAATCAGATTAAGATATCATGTATGTCATTCGACACTGTGATTTTATGCCGTGATGTTGAAGTATTCAGCACTTGGGTTCTGTGCTGGTGGTTGTCTAGTTAGTAGGGCTTCTGCCAAATCGTTTGCGTACGTCCAAATAGTAAGCGAACCGGAGATTTGTAGGCTCACAATGTATATTAATCTGCAATCTGTACGAAAGCAAACATCCAGACGTAGAAAGTCGCTTCTCCGTAAGTTGCAGGCCTGTCAGAAGCTCATCAGTATCACCTATCTCTCCCCCTCCGATCGTCTCTCCCCCTGTCCCACTCCCTGCCTTTCCCCGCGCCCCCTTTCCTCCCCTTGAGACCAAGCTCTTTCTCCCGTTCTCTCGGATCGATCACCACCAGCTCCTCCTCGTTCTTCTGCTTCCAGGTCAAATCCTTCCCTAATCTATCCTTCTCGAACGTCAGCGAATGGTTCAGGAAGCTCCTGTCCTTCTCGTCTTCTACTTCATCGGCCTTGGCGTCGTCGTCCGCCCAGTGAGAGCACGATTGGCAGTTCGCTATGAAGTGCAGGTCGCAGAGCGCTGCTTCTTCGTCTGGAGCGTCGGGTTTAGTCGCCTCGTTTGAGGAGGGCTGTGTGTCGTTCTGATCTGGTTGGGGGGCCTTGGAGGTGGAGGTGCCCTCCAGGCGCGCTTTGAATGCGTTGAGCATTTTCAGGGAGCTGTTGTCGTCGGTGGAGTGTTCGCCGGGCCGGGGCCGTTTGCGGCCTCGAGTGCTGCTTGCGGGGATCAGGGCTTCTAGGGCGGAGAGTTTCTTCTTTGGCTCAGTTACGGGTGCAGTGTCGCGTTTCATGGTTGCTTTTAGGGCTGCTATTTCGGCTTCTAGTGCTGAGGCTGATTTATGGTTGGACGATCGCCGTCTTGAAGGTGGTGCTTCTGGTGTTGGAGAACGAGAGGGTGATTCTTCGTCTCGCAGCGGTAATTGCGTGGTAGGCTCGTGGAAAGAGGGTTTTCTTCGCTTTGGTTGAGGTTCAGGAGAGCGTTTAGCTGGCGCTGGCTCAGGACTCTTCCTCTTTTTGGCCATCTTCTCCTCGGGTCCTTTCGCATTGATACTCCCACTGGCGCTTTCGGCAGGTCCATCGATTAAGGCAGTATTAAACTTGGCCTTCTTGGGCCTCACAGCCACACCAGGACCCTCATCCTCGCCAGCATCACCACCGAAGCTCAACAGTGCCTTTCCAGCCTTCTTCTTCGCGCTCTTCGCTGTCTTCTTGGTCTTGACATCTGCCTCAGTCGTCCTCTGAGCTATCCTCTCTCTCTTCTTCAAGGTTTGCCATGCTTCACCTTGAGGCATCTCAAGCACTTCTACCCCAGTGATAGTCTCGGGGTATACAGGGCGTTCGGTCCCTTCGACCACCTCCCCCGCAGCAATCTTCATCACATTGTAAATACCCTCGCCCTCAATCCGTCCAATCATAGTACACTTTCCATCCAACTCAGCGCGACAGTCCCCAAGGGTGATGAACCACTGACTCCCATACTGGCCCTGCGCATCGCCTCGCTCATCACTCATTCTGGCCATTCCAACCAAGCCACGCCTGTTGAACTTCAGCCTGCTGTGCACCTCATCTCCCAGGGTGATGCGCTCGTTCCATCGTTCCTCTGGCATGCGCAGTAACCGGCCCCAAGTCTCTCCATAGCGCTCCAGACTCTTGTCGCCATCTTCGTAGATGTTTGTCCCTCCTTCGCCGGTACCTGTTGGATCGCCTGTCTGTATGACGAAGCCTGGCGCTACACGGTGGAAGATGGTGCCATTGTAAGTCCCATCGAGGCAGTGCTGCAAGAAGTTGCGCGTTGTTAGAGGTGCCTGTTGCGCGAAGAGGGAGAGGGTCAATGGGCCTGCTGTGGTCTGCAGGAGGACCGTGGCTGTGGGCGGAGGTTCGGTGGTGTATTGGCTGGACATGGTGCAAGGTGGTAAGCGCGGTGAACTCAAAAGTTTTACAATTAACGACAAAACATATGGATCATGGTTAAACGCTACGATCAGGAGGGTCGAGACACCGCTGACACCAGGCTATGGTAACGGAGATCAAGGCTTGTGAGCACTACCAGACAGCTACACGAAATTGAGATACCCCAGATCGACGAACATGGCAAAGGCTTTCTGAAAGTCGCATGTTACGGATGAAGCCGGTTCTCCATCAGCTGTGATGCCTGAGGCGCTAACCCCTGGCAAGAGCGGCATCTGCCTCAGGAACACGTAACTTGAAATGTCAACGTCGAAGGTAACGTTATTGACCTATGCAGAAAGCTGCCAGCGGCTTTCTGTGAGTTGAACTGGTCGTCAGAATGCTCAACCAAGCTCACGACCAAGGCAAAAGACGAGACAAGGTGAGGCAAGTTCTGGGACAAGTACCTTAGGACTTGCAAGACCTCTTTGCCGATATCTTGCACAAAAGCAATCGAGACTGCAGCCAGCGTGTCACCCTTCTGCGCTGGGTGTTGTTCTCAAGACGAGTGCTGACACCGAAAGAGCTCTATCTTGCCATCGTGCAAACACACGCCCCGTCCACTATGGATGATGCCCACGGCGTCGACGAAGACTCCGCGATCAGGTATGTTCTAGATTGTTCGTGCGGTCTGGTACAGGTTATCGAGATAGATGTGACGACAGCAGGGCTACAGGGCGTAGTGGACGAGGAGGCATCGAGAAGTGAAGCACAAAGCTACAAAGCACGCAAAGCATTAGCGGTGCAATTTATCCATGGATCTGTTCGAGAGCATCTACTACAACATACGGATCTTCTCGCGGATGATCGGTCGGGCACGATGTCTCAAGCAGATGTCTGCCACACCGAGATCGCTGGAGCCTGCCTCAGATACATACTTAGTCTTAGTGAGCAAGTCCTTGAAACTGGGAAGCGAGCTCCAAGGCGCGCCCTGGCTCGGTACGCAGCCAAGCATTGGTCCGAGCATTTGAGAATGTGTAGTCGCCCACGCAATCGTGAACTGTGCGACCTCGCTTGTAATCTCTTGCAGTACAATACTACTGCTCTGCTCGCTTGGCTCCAGCTCTGCGACGTGGAGCAAGCCAGTCCTGATTGGGAATTAACAGCGGCCGATCTCGCGCCACCTTTGTACTACGCAGCTACAACCGGTGTGTCCGAGGTTGTTTCCAGCATGATACTCCCTGGTGTGGATGTGGATGCCACAGGAGGGCGTTACGGCAGCGCGCTACAGGCAGCATCAGCTGGAGGTCATGTGGAAGTGGTAGAGGTGTTGCTAGACGCGGGTGCCCAAATCGATGCCGGAAATGGAAACGCTTTACATACAGCAATAAACAATGGAAACGAGACTGTTTTCATGCGGGCGAGGAGTAAACGTCTTGCACACAGAGTTCGACACCAGTATAGATATGAAGGGAGCACTTGACAGCAGCTCAGACACACAATATCGACTCTGTGCCCAAGAATGTCTTATCGTACCTGAGTATCTATGCATTGCGTTGCTAGAACCACTGACTACCTCTCAATATACCACGCCAGATCCGCCTCCTCGTCCTGTTCCCTAAGCGTAAACCCATTGCCCATAAACCTGAACCGATTCGTCGAGCGGTACTCGATCTCCCAGTCCTCAGGCCTCAGCTCCTTGATCATCTCCTTATACAGCAGCGCGCTTCCCGGCCACGTCGCCGTGACGCGTCCGTCCCTCCTATGGTTCTTGTACCACGACACACACGACCCAGTCCAGGTCAGCGTCTTGTGGATCTCGTCGCCGTACCGCACGAATTCGTCGGTCGCGCTCTGCTTCGGCGCGATGCTCTTGATCTGCTCGCCGGCGACCTTGCGCAGCCACTTGACCATGTAATGCGCGGTCCAGTCCATGGAGGTCGTCAGCGTGCCGTGACCCACGGTGGCGTTGGGCCCCATGAAGATGAAGTAGTTCGGGAAATCCGGACACGCGAGGCTGAGGTACGATTCGGGCTCGTCCTTCCATTTCTCGGCGAGGGTCATCCCGCCGCGGCCGGTGACGGGGTAGTGCGGGATGTTGCTGACGTCGAAGCCGGTCGCGCAGACGATGACGTCGAGGTCGTAGTGCTGGCCGTCTTCGGTGTTGATGCCCGTGGCGTCGATGGATTTGATATGCGATTGTGTCAGTTTGACATGCGGTAAGAGGAAGGACTCGAGGTAGCCCTCGCCGGGTGTCAGTCGTCGGCAGCCGAGCGTCCAGTCGGGGATCAGCTTCTTGCAGAGGTCTTCGTCGTAGTTGAGGGCTTTGCGCATGCGCTCGATGGTTGCTTCCGTTGATTTCTGGTTCTGGGGGCTGCCTTTTACGAAGAGCTTGAAGCCCCTGTTCATGCCGTGTTGCAGCATCCTGCGGTACTCCCGGTGTTTTGCTGGATCTTCGAACCGTTGTTTGTCGCGTGCGGTGTACGTTGGGTTGAAGTTCGAGCCGACCTGGTCATCGTCTTGGTCGACTTCGCTCATGTCGACGCCTACTTCCTCGTTCTCGTCAGGCGGTTCAGGTTCGCCTGCGCTGACTCCTAGTGTTTGGCCCAAGGACTGTGTGATCCACGTCGGGTTGCGCTGGAAGCTGACGACTTCCACACCGTCGAGTTTCGCCATTTGTGGTAGGATCTGGACGGCAGAACTGCCGTTACCGATCACGCCGATACGTTTGTGCGAGTAGTCGAAGGAGTGATCCCAACTTGCTGAGTGGACTTTGTGACCTTTGTAGTCGTGGATGCCATCGATCTTCGGCCACTTCCACCTACTCAGAAATCCTTGGGCGGAGATGATGAAGTCGGCGTATTCTTGCCTCTCTTCACCCTTCTCAGACACTGTGATCTTCCACTTGGCGTCTTCCTCGACCCACTCTAGTGCTGTTACTCTGTGGTTGAACTTGATATCCCGTCTCAAGTTCCACTTGTCGCATAACCGCTCGATGTATTCAAGGATCTCATCTCCATCAGCATAGAACCTTGACCATGTCTTGTTAGGGTCGAATGGCAATCCGTACAGATGGGCGGGTACATCATTTTGAACGCCAGGATATGTATTGACTTTCCAAGTGCCTCCTACACCGTCGTTTGCTTCGAATATGGTGTGGTCGATAAAGTCTTGTAAATCTGGCTGCTCATGCTGAATCTTGTGGGCGAAGACCAGGCCAGAGTAACCAGCACCTATGGTCACAACTCGGAGCTTGTTTGGGGTGTACGCAGGCTGGTCTACCAATGGTATCTGAATGTCCTTGAGCTCTGATACGGAAGGTGACATCTTGTTACGTAGCGCTGTGGCGAAACCGAAAGTCTCCTTGTGGAAGACAGGCAAATGTGAAACAATTCAGCGCCTTACATGCAGTACATATACCACCACACCACTAGTAGCAGGAAACCTTGCTTGATGCCGTCAAGCATTGTTGGAGAAGCCGAGTTGCCTCGCTCCAACCATGCGGGGAAAAGTCAACCACTGGCTTCTGGGCTGCACAATTGGTGAAGTTCTTCGGCTGTTGCCCGTACTGGGATGATTGGCGGCTCGGATTCACGCCGCTGATGCTCTGCCATTCACGCTGGTGCTCGTAAGAAACATCTGGCCAAGTTGACTTGCCACCCGTTCTGCTCTTCGGAAGCTTCCTAGTTTGTAGCCGCACCAGTATGCTCGTTCACACCCTCTCCTGCGAGATACTTGTATGGCATCATAATACCGTTCGGATCATACAGATGCTTGATCTGTCTCATTAGCCTGAGCGTTGTTTCGTCTCTCTGGTACCCGATGAACTTGGCTTTTGCGATACCTAGACCATGTTCAGCACTAATGCTGCCTTCCTTCTTCTGGATCCATTCATAGACCCATGGCTCGATGGCAGCCTCAACTTCTTTGTCGAAACGTCTGACAGGAATATTGAGATGGATGTTGCCATCTCCCATATGCCCAAAACCAACGACGCCCACGGCGACTTTGTCGTCGCCTATAAGTTGCTTCGACTCCAATCGTTCTCTAGTGTCCTCTACCACTTTGTAGAGGTCCTTGATGGGTATCGACAGATCATACTTGTATGTGGCACCAAAATGGCCTATAGCCTCCGTGATGCCTTCCCGCCAACCCCAGAGTTGTGCAATTTGAGTTCCGTCTTGGGCTACTACACCGTCTGCCACAATCTCTTCGCCCATGACGTGCTCGAGAAAGGCCTCCAACTTCTCATTGTCGTGCTCGCCGTTTGAACCACTGGTTTCGATCAAACAGTAGAAAGGGTAATCACCCTCGATCGGTCTCTTCATTTCGGTCTTTCTGTGCACAAAGCGTTGCGACGCAGCATCCATAAGCTCGAACGCAGACAAGATCTCACCAAGCTGGACCTTGGCCTCTTTGTACGCCTTTTGAACCTTTTCGTAAGACTCCAGACCAAAGTATGCCACATTCACAGCTTTCGAGCGTTGTGGACATTGGATCGATACACCGGTGATGATACCAATAGTACCTTCTCCGCCGATGAATAACTGTTTCAGATCGTAGCCAGTGTTGTTCTTCCTTAGCTTGCTCAAGTCGTTCAACACGGTGCCGTCAGGCAAGACGGCTTCAAGACCCAGGACATTGCCATGGAGTGAGCCGTATCTGAGGAACCTCAACCCACCGGCATTGGCAGCGACGTTTCCACCAACTTGAGCACTGCCCTTGGCACCAAGATCGAGTGGGTAGATGTGGTCATGCTCTTTCAGGAAGTTGTCTGCGTTTTCCATGATGACACCGCCGTCGACCACCAGTATGCCACTCACATCATCGAAGCTTCGAATCTTGTTCATTCGGGTGAGGTTGATGACCACCTCGTCGAAGACGGGTACACTGCCACCCACCAGACCCGAGTTACCACCCTGAGGGACAACAGCCAGCATGTTGTCGTTGCAGTATTTCAGGACCTTGCTCACTTCGTCGACGCTCTTGGGTTTCAGCACGACCTTGGTGTGCCCGCGATATTTCTTCATCCAGTCGCGGTTGAAGGGCTCGAGGTCGTCAGTCGCATCCTGGCTCAGACCATCGATCACGGCAGACTCATCCTCTAGAGTCTTCTTGAAGAAGTCGACGTGCTCCTGCTTAAGCTCGGTGAAGCGCGAGTCTCGCTTGAGCTCAGGGTAGATGTCGGTGGTATATCTGACATTGTGGCCCGACTCGCTCAGGTCACTTGCGTCGTCGCGCCGTCTGGTGGAGTTGGTGAAAGCTCGAGACGATTGGAGTGGAATGCATGTTCGTGATACGGGGCGGATGGCACAACGCGTAGGCCGTGTTGCGCTGCGTAGGGCTCGAAGAGCTGACCTAGATGCTGGTGCTGCCATTCTGAAGGCCGGCCGTATATAGCTTGCGTAGCACTGCTTCACACTTGTGGCAACGCGAGTACCGCTCTACGCTACTATGGTCACTGTCTTGCGAGCTGAGTGGGAAGCACAGGACCTTTGGAGAATGAAATTGTTCGTCGGCATTTCTATTGCCGAGGACAGGTACGTCATGAATGGCGTAAAAGAGCTTACCCCCTCGTCGAGATTGGAGAGGTAGTCTTTACATGGCACTGGCATTTTTACCACCGCAACCCCATGTCCATGTTGGGACGGCCTGGGACAGGGCTTACGCTGGGCCAGCAACATCTAATGAGAAATCTCCCAAGTTACTATTCCTTCACGAGTCGCTCGAACGCTATCACATCATGGGTAGTATATGACTCGTAGAGGGTCAACAACTGGGCGACACAAGTGAGAGTTTCATACCTCTCTCATGCTGCCTCTGCCCGGCCCTTCACTGCTACCAAGTGTAGGCGACGAAACGTTGCTGCCAGCGCCAGTTACCCTGCCCATAAAACCGCCCAAGTTCAATCCTCTAACGCCATCCACCAGCCTAGTCCCTACCGCATCGACGGCTCCTCGCGGGGCTGACAAGCTCGGTCCCTCTCTCTTTCCTTCGGTGCTTACCTGGAACAATTTGACGTGCGTGCCGTTCCACACACCTATTGGTCCGATACCCATGCTAGCATTCCCCGTGACTGTGTTCGAGATCGTCGATGCCGTTGCCGATGCTGCTGGAGCGACATGCATCTCTGCTGCGTACACAAGCGACCATAGCACTGACATGTACCAACCGAGAGATAGCGCCGACCACTCAAACAAATGAACTCGGATTGGCGAAGGTGCTGAAAGTATGGCTGATATGGCTGGTCGCTGAGCTGTTTCAGGCAAGGACTGCAATAGCTCAGTTATACGAGCGTTGGCCTCTTGCCGCATGCTGTCGTCCGACACCGTGTTAGCGTTCGTGGTCGGTGGTAGGCGGGGCGATAGCTCCTTGGTGAGTGTCAGAAGTGTGTGTAGCGGCAGCTCGGGCAACCATGTCTCAATCCACTCTGCTGTCGGCACAAACCCCCCGAACTGACCCGTTCCGGTGCGAGCTAAACTTGTTGTGCTGGTCGATCTTGAGAACGACTCAGCGCTTGCCGGCATTTTGCCCCGTGCTTTCTCCGACATACCACGCAGCTGTATGGGAAGGGCATCATCCGCTATAGACGATGCAACCGACGTTGCTCGAGAGTGACGGACTGATGGAGACGATTGAGACGGTGTCGGTCGCTCTCTGTCGTCGTCGGAATCTTCGTCGTCGCCGATGGTGAAAGTGTTGTCTTCGACCGTGGCGTCGGTACTGCTGCGGGTCGTATCCGTCCGGCTTGGCGGCGACATGGTCCCATTCGTATCTGTTCTCGATGGGTGTGCGAACGACTCCATGCTTGGACTTTCAACACCTTCTTTGCGCCTGCGTGCTACTCGCTCCATTTCTTGTTGACCCCCTTCTAGAGTGAATGTCCTTAGTGCCTCGATGCGCTTGCGCGACCTGAGAACAACGTAGACGAGATGTGCGTTGGATGCATATTGATGCTCAATCATGGTGTTGATAGCCTCGAGAAGGGACTGCAACAACGCATGGTTGTTCTCGTTCGCCAGCAGAAAACTCGGAGAAGACATGGTTGCAAAGAGCTGCAGCAGTTTCGTGCTTGTCGTCAAGGTCAGCCCCTGGGCATATGCCGCCATGTTGCCGATGATTGCGAGTAGAGCCGGGTAGATTGCATCAAGCCGCCCTTGGCTTGTGGTGATCAGGTTGTGTACCGAGATGACGAGGAAATCGGCGTATGAGCCTCGGAAATGCGGAAGGCGAATAGATACTGGCAGGGTATCTTGTGCTTCAAATTTCTTGTTGAGGTTCTTGCCAAAGGCTGGTTCGACACTCATCGTTTGAAGCACAAAGACACACATTCTGACTACACCTTGCCAGGACAAATCAGTCTTGTGCTCCATGGCATAGTAGATCATTAGAACGACAAAGTCATGCATGCGATTCGACTCTATGATGAAAGCTCGGAAGCGCTTGTTGCACTGCAAAACCTCCCAGAAAAGCATGATCACTTCCGGCGCGCGTCTGGCCTGTTTCTGTGTACCAGGCAGATAGCTCGTGGCTTGCATTGGATGGCTCAACACTCTCGTCATACCGTCTGCGAGGAATTGGAAGTCCTCGGGGCGATGGAGACGTCCCAGAAAATGTCGATAGTAATTCTTCGGAGCAGGACTCTGGCCATCTTCAGGCACTGGATAGAGGAGCAGAACAAGTAGCATCTGTAAGCTGTATGCAACAAGCGATTGCCTCGAGTCCTTCCACACCATGTGGTCATATGGTATTCGCCAGCTCGCAGCATTATACTTGATGGTGGTGTTCAGTAAAGAACACAAAACGGAGAGCACAATCTGTTTGTCGGCGCAGGTAGCCAGATACGTAGTAGCCCGAATTCCTTGCACGGGCAGAAGAGCTGACGACATGTACATGGACTTGCTCATCAAGGTCAAGAGCAGGCGCAAGATTTCCGATCGGTTGCTTTCGAGGTCCTTGTTCGTGCTCAAGGACTGCTTGCAGCCAACACCACTCTGCCATATCGCATAGGTGACCTTGCTCTTTGCGTCTGGCGAGTATGGAAGTGTGAAGCTCTGGTAGAACAGCAGGTCGATTAGGGTGTCCAGCAGTTCCTCTGCTAAAGGCTTTGCCTCCTCGTACTGCTCAGGGTCCTCAGTCTTCTGCTCGGTGTCATCCGGTTGACTTTCGTCGAACAGCACTTCGCCTGCCACCTGGGCTCTTCGGCTCTTGCGTCGACGCATCCCCCAGAAGAACGTCTCTTCCCATTCTGCTAGGTGATCGGCTTCGTAGATGAAAGGAAGGATTCTGGTAAGGACACGGACGCAGTTCAGCGCGTCACGTTCAGGCGCAAGTTCTGGATCCGGGAAGGAAGGATGATCTTTGAGCGTTCTCAGACGGGACGTGACAGCAAGGAGCAGAGTCTCGAGGTTCTCAAGCGACGCATCCCGCGTTCTCCGTATGTCATTTGGCGAAAACAGGCTGAAGACATCTTCCACGGATTCCGGTAATTGCCAAAATCCTAGCCAGTACGGATCTGATGCTGGTATAGCCTTCTCCTCCGAGAGACGGAAGATCCCCTGCTTAAACACCAGCTTCGATTCGGATGCACCCATTGTGAGTTGTAGATCTCATCTCATGTGCACGTACTCCAAATGGAACACTCAAGTCGTAGCTAAAACTGACGTCGTTGGCAGGTTGGATCATAGGTACCAGGTACCTGGCGCACAGACATCCGCGCCAGGCAGACAGTCACGTGGCTGAGCCCGATAATACTGTTGTTGGGCCTGCCTCTCTCTTCACCAACAGGAACATCAAATAACTGTCGATACCTGGTGCTTAAAGCAGAGAATGTGTCTTACTGTACGAGCAAGGTTCGACTAACGCGTGTACTTCTTCTGGCAGGACAATAGCTTTTCTTAGCTTATTAAGCTACCGAGTACGTCTCCTGTGCGACGACTACCCTGCAGTACATTACATTGTCAGCCTGGCTCGATGACCAATGATCAACGCTCAGCCAGCACGAGTCCTTCACGTCCTTTCTTCTCCGCTTGTTCCACACGAAAAGCGTGCAGTAGGCTCGAGCTTCCCAATGATCTCTGGCCATTTACCCAGTGAGCTGGTTCCATGATCCCGCGGGCTGATCAGACAGCGGCAGTCTTCGCGCTTGCTGGCGATGGTTGGTTACAACCGCATCAAAGCATCCAAAATATAACACAAAACCAATTTCGAACTTACGAAAGGAGGTCTGTGTGGTTTCGAGTACGACCCCACCAATGGCCGGGTCTACTGTACCTTGGGGGCCTTGACTGAGAGCTTCTAGGAGAAAGACAGATCCGCTGAGGTCCACAATACGGATGGTAGCACTATAGGCCGACACGATTCACCAGTCGGTGCAGATGCGCTCACGCGTGCCCAAGGTGATGCTCAAATGCGAAACCGAAGATATTGCTGTCCGTACGATCTCGACTTGACATGCTTCACTGGTCATGGACCAACACAAGAAGTGGAAGACTACATCGAGACGTGATATCGGGATCCAGGGGAGCGGGTCGTGACGACACGAAGTCACAGTCTACAAGAGGTGTAAACTTGCCTCGGCTGCACATCTAGTTCGAAGGCAAAGTTCGAAAGCAAAGTTCCACTGGAAGGTCGAGGAGGATAGGCCATCGCGGGAATTTCAAGGCACGGGGTGGCCGGTGAAGAGATCATAGCTTACGTGAAGAATGCCTGCGCCTTCTACCGCGAGCGTGTAGCCCATGTCGAGCTAGGCTCTTGGTCCTAGGGCCGCGGCAACCTTCGCTAGGGACGCTGCTTATGGTCCGATAGCACTCATCATTCAGAAAGGATGTCAATGGAGTAGGAGGCTATACCAAGGGCGCTCTTGAGGCTGCACCCAAGGCTTGCGATTGGAAGCTCCGAGCTTTCATTAGCCAAGCACGATAAGAGATATCGGAAGTTCCAGCCTACTGGGGTGACATGCCATCACTTCACATTCCCATCATGAGTTTTTCTGTGGATAGCTTCTCTTAAGATTGGATGTTTTTGGCAAGCGGTCCATAGGTGACAAGCACTTGGGATGCGAAGTGACTCGACGGGACTAACCTGATGATCGTTTGTAGAGACCGGTCGTAAGAACTACGCCTATGCATGATGAACGGTAGATCCTTTACCTGTTTTTCGTCGGTCACCTGCCTATTTCGGAACCATGAGCGACAGAAGGCCCACTCTGGTCGCGAACAACAGTCATTAACGCATCTCTGTTCACCTTTGGCTAAACTACCGACCTCGCCGCCACTTCGAGCGATATGGTACTGGTCAAATCGACCAATGTCATCAACCAACCGTTGCACGGGTACGCTCTTAATGCGCGGTGTCCATGTGGTGTGGCCCACTATAGTTTGTGGCGCTGTACTTCCGAAGAGTTCTCGAGCCGGACCTTTCAGATCTTGCCCGGTGGGTTGCTCCAATGCAGGGACCAGAGATGACTTTCGAAGTGTCGGCTAGGTAGGTTGTCTTGGCAATGGTTCGAAGCATGCGGAAGAGCTTGAATGACCGAGCACGTGGTCCCGTTGATTGGCCAAGATCTCGAAGAGCTGGGGAAGAAGCAGTGTCGCCAAGACCGCCAAGATACTAGAGCTGAGGTGCCCTTGTCGTCGGAGTCCGATGACGGCACAAACGACAGCTATCGTGGTGTTGTTGCAACACGTTCTGCGTTGTTGTCGATTGAGTGAAGCTCATTGGCAGGGAAGCTCTGCTCATGCACCTGTTGTCGCAGTACAAAATGCAGCAGATTCCTTGCTGCACCCGATGGCTATCTAACTTTCTTGGAGTAAGTGAAGCAGATCGAAAGTCGAAACCCCTCCCTGCACGATGAAGTTCTCCAACGCTGTTGCGAACTGTGTCGCATGTGGCTTTCTTGTATCACAAGCAACTGCACAAACATTCCAGAGACTCGGAGGATGCCCAAGCTTGGGTTGTATCTTCCCGCCTGACCAAGCTGATTTCCTTCCGGGCCAATGGTTTGACATTCGTCTCGAAGTCCACGCGCCGCAGAACGGCAGCGAGCGAGTGCCCTACGCGAACCCCGATGGCAACTTCACCTTTACCATCGCGAAGGAAGGTGGCGCGGATGCTCAGCCAGCCACGCAGTACTTTGAGCGTCCCGAACCGAAGCTCGAGACGTGGAACTTCACATGGTATGAAGACCTGTTCGCCCAGGCAGCTGACACGCCGTCGCTGGTGAAGGTCGCCGCGAAGGCCTACAGAAAAGTTGCTCTTTACGAGCCGGGTCAATACATTGCAACCCTGACGTACCAAGACGGGTCGATAACACAAGCGAACTGGACTGTTCGAGACATTCCTACACAACGGCGGGCGAAGAATATAGTCATGTTCATTGGTGATGGCATGACCACAAATATGATCACAGCTGCTCGACTGATCGCTCATCAGAGCATCAACGGCAAGTACCAGACTCTAATGGCTATGGACAAGTTCCCTGTGCTCGGACATCAAATGACACATTCTCTCGACTCTTTCATCACTGATTCTGCAAACTCCGCAACTGCGCTCTACACTGGCCACAAGAGCACTGTCAACGCTCTTAGTGTGTATGGAGACAGCTCGAAGGACCCAGCAGATGATCCAAAGGTCGAGACCATCGCAGAGCTTTTCCACGAGATCTTCGGTGGTGGTGTCGGTATTGTGTCCACTGCATTCATAGCTGATGCCACTCCTGCTGCCTTAACAGCTCACACCCGGAATAGGGGGCAGTACGGTGAGGTCGTTGATTCATTCTTACGTGGTATCAACAACTACACTTGGGTCAACTGGACTGGTCCAGATGTCTTGTTCGGAGGTGGAGCTGAACAGTTTTATCCGAACTCGAGATCCTTCCAGGGCAAAGACTACTATGCCGAATTCGCCGATGCCGGCTACAACGTCGTTCTGAACAACACCGCGCTTCAGACCGCCTCGAACGATTCTAAGACGCTTGGCATCTTCTCCGTCAGCAACATGGCTAAGTGGTTAGACAGAGAGGTCTACCCTGCAAACCTCGATATCTCGAAGACTGCACCAGACGGTAGTAACGACTCTGCTACTGACCAGCCTGGCTTGAAGGATATGACTCTCAAAGCCCTTGAAATCCTGCACACTCGGAACCCTGAAAAGGGTTTCTTCCTCATGTCTGAGGCCGCTTCTATTGACAAGCAGATGCATGTCCTCGACTACGACCGAGCTCTCACTGAACTTCTAGAGCTCGATGATACCATCAAAGCTACTATGGCCTACCTCGAATCCATCGGTGAGCTCGAAAACACTCAAATTGTCGTTACTGCCGATCATGGTCACGGCTTCGACGTCATGGGCTCCGTCGATACGAAGTATCTAGCTGCTCAGGACGGCGATCGAGAAAAAAGAGGTGCAGTTGGTATATACCAAGAGTCTGGTCTCTCACAGTATGTAAGGCCAAACACATCTGCACCAGTGGGCTCAGACCAGAATTTGGTGTATAGTGAAGGTGTCAACTTTCCTGCGAACGTCGATCCTCGCTACACGCTCCTTCAAGGTGTCGCTGCATACCCAGACCACAGAGAGAACTACACTGTCCATAAGCAGGGTCCACGTATCCCGGCTATCAACATCACTGGCTTCGATGACGACGACTACTACGTCAACTATATTGATGCTGTCACTGGTTATGTCGTCAACGGTACTCTACCAGTGAGCGCCGACCAGGGTGTGCACTCGCTTACGGATGTGCCGGTCTTCAGCCAAGGTCCTTGCCAGGCTGATTTTGGTGGCGTGTACAATTCCGTTGATGTTTTCTACAAGATGGCGGCTTGTTTGGGTCTTAGCAGAACGACGCCACCTCAGGCATAGGCGGTGAGATAGGTGGTTGGGTAGGTACGAGAAAAGTGGTGATTAGCACGAATCAAAATGATGCAAGAATGTATGTTTCAAACCCTAGGCGCTTTCCATAGTATAGACCGAGGGCCTACAGTATGAGCGTAATTAATAACCTAACGTGCTCATGAAAGAACATTTGTGAGGAGCGACGTATTGACAAAGCTGCTTAAACGCGCTTTTCACAAGTGCCATAGAGACTGTGTCGCTGCGTGCAACTACCGCAATCTACCTGTGACACAACTCAATTTTTGACAGTTCAGAACATTATGCCTGTCGTTGTACTTTCTTGCTTGCCCTAGTCTCTTTGTGACGACTTCTGTTGCCACTCGTCTTTCTGCTTGATCAAGATATCCTACCGTGGCGTCGGCCGTGGATTCATCAAAGGCTCAAAGATTAGGTGTTCCTTATCTGTAGAAATCGGACAGAACGCGTCGGCACGGCACGTCAACGTGACCTCTTCAGATCTAAACCGAAAGAAAAGCAGAGAACCTGGACTGACAGCAGGCCAGGATCAGAAGGCCATCGAAATGCTAACAGGCGCCGTCACGCCTTATGTCCCTGAGGCTGCGCCTGTGTCAAAGGTGTCGACATGGTCAACCGCGACAGGCAATTACACCCAATGACGAAAACTGGCATCATATCACCCACGGACTCGTACATACGCTTGTGCTCGAGCACTTCGAAAAGTGGTGATCGTCGCAAGCTTACAAGCATAATTACCACATATCTTTGACATGGTGAGGGACATTAAGCGTCAATTGCTTTGGCCGGTTGTACAAGTGGGCGCCCACGCAAAGACCTAAACACTTTTGGCTTGCAGAACTTGGGGCTGAGACCTACTGCAGCTACAATTGACCAGGGTTATATGCAATGCATGTACCGTGCACATTGCAGCCCGCCCACAATCCACGTGCGCGGATAGTCAAGCTTGTGCTTAGCACATGTTTTGTGAGCTTCTTCTGCAATTATACAATCATGACATAACAAGGACTGTCAGCATTCAATGGTAAGTCTGCTACTATACTGAGTGCGATCAACTTTTGACAATAGCTTTTGGTGGAGGCTTAGAGCTACCAACTGATGGTGGTGCAGTGGAGAAAAAGTGGAGGACCTCAGGCAACAGTCCGATCATCCGTCATGGAAAGTCTCCTACCCTTGCCTCGTTTCGCAGACACCTGTTTGTGGGGCTGCCACAGCCACTTAGCATGTCGATGCCGAGAAAGCGTGTTCTCGTTGGTCACCATTTACGAGCTCATCGCCTGCCGCCCTTTCAATCTAGGTCCAAGTGGACTGGACCACTCTTGCTTGACCACTCCAAAGTTCTTTCCGAACTGCACGAGAGCATTGCTCAAAGTGATGCGGACGCGCTATATGCTATTGCGGCATGCGCTCGAATCAGCGCGACATCCATTAGACTCGCTCTTGCATTCTGGCCTACTTGTTAGACTCCTTCTCTGCGTCTTCCAAGACGACTGAGGCTCACGACCACCGCTACCTGCCAAATGTGATAATTTTTGGGCCTTCAATCAGCCTTACTGTCGACGGACAACAGAACAGCGCCAGCTATGGAGGTCATGGGAGCTCTGGCGAGCTCGTTACAGATTGTCTCACAATGTGTACAAGTTACGATAACCATGGCCAAATGGATCGAATCCGTCAAGACAGTTGACGACAGGATTGGCTCTTTCATCAACGAGGTAAAGGCGTTACAAGCGACCTACGAAGGCCTGAATCAAAGCTTGAGGGAGCCATCGATGCTTGAGGCTGCTAGGAACACCAACAGAGACGCTGGCGGACATCTATGGGCGCAGCTGAGTCAGACCTTACATGATTGCGAAAAGACTATGGTAGCAATCACCAATGTACTGAGACGCATTCAAGACGCCAGCGGGCTCTTTCGTCCTGTTGTCAAGCAGTTGAAGGAGGAGCTGACCAGCGGAGAGCTTGCCAGACTGCGCGAGCAGGTCGTACTGTTTAACTCTAGCTTGCAATTGCCAATGCAGATGATCAGCCTGACTATGCAGCTCAAGCAGCAGGAGATGACCACAGTACACCAACTTCATCTCAACGAGCAGCTCTTTTCGCTACGACGGAGCATACAAAAGATTGAGCAGGCTTCTAGAGGCCTGGTGGCCCCCAAACGACAGGCCAGTCTTGGTGGCTCAACGCTCATGGGCGAATCCACTGCGGACAAAGCATGGTTCGACAATATGGAGCATTACGTAGAGACAGCCAAAAAGTTTCTGGACAGCGCCTCTATTGCAGCAAGTACGCTCTCGGCACCAAGCGTAGCTTGTCAGGAGGAAGAAGGTACAACAAGAACTGACTTACGTCGTCGCGGCTCGAACTTTATTCCGTTAACAACACAGAAGCTAGACAGCATCAGCAGGTATGTGGACCAAGTGCACACTGAGTCGACTACCGACACGCCACTTGCCTCCGACGCCCAATCCACAGCAGCGCCATCACATGACGCACTCTACGATAGCGATGATGATGATGTCGATCTTCAGTTGCTGCAAAAGCTGCTCTCCAATGGTCATGCGGCGCTGGACGGCGGAGACTTCGCCGCTGCAGAGGACAATTACCGAGAAGCTCTGACAATCTCGCAGAGCAACGACTTCGGCCCACGTATGGCATGCTCTACGGCGGATGTATGCCTAATGCTAGGGGAGTGTCTTGTAAAACACAACAAGTATGACGAAGCGATTGTTCTGTTGCAACCGTTAGCCAGCCAGGCCAGTCCACGCCTCGATGCACCACAGCCGAGTTCTGCATCGATGCTGTCGTCGGGGCCACGCACTCCAGACAAAGGTCAAGCATTGTCGGCGAATCATCTTCTCGGTGAGGTGTATCTGAAAAAGTCAGACTATGTACATGCCGAGAGTCATGCTGTGCAAGCATTCAAGGGTCGCAAGAAACTGTTAGGAGAAGCGCATCACAAGACAAGAGAATCAGTCGAGCTCGTAATCGAGATGTACAAAGCGAAAGGTCAAAGTGCACGTGGAGAAGCTTATAAAATCTTCTTGAAGCCAATTCAGCCTGCGACAGAACCTCGACCTGTGGGATTGAGTCCTGCATCACCCTTTACTCCTTCTCCTCCAGCTGCGGAGCCGGTTGGCATGCCTACTGAGTCGTCGACACAACGGCCAAGGCGGACAACTTTCGACCTCACTTCTCGCTTCAGGACTAACAGCCGCGAAGAACGGACGGAGCCGCCACCACTATCAGTACCATACAGTCGTTCTGGCTGGACACCGAGGCAGTCAATTCCGAATGCCAAGACTCGGTCACACTACCTGGAGATACTCAACGACGCTTCCGTCATGGTAGCAGACAAGTCAGCTCACTTATCAACATCTCCCAACGAGACAGCATCGCTCCACGGCCCCATGCAGACTAGAAAGGAGAGCATGAATTCTGATGGCTGGACTCCGTATATAAACATCTCTAGAAAGGATACGGACGAGGTTACTGATATTCAGGGGCGCCATCGAAGCTCGCTGTCGAGGGCTCCGACTTCTTGTACGCGTATGTCGCGACTTGAGATGGAGGGCAAATTCGAATATATCGCCCAAAAGTGCAAAGACGAGAAGAGCAGCAAAGACGGCATACAATTCCTACAACTATATGACCCTCATTCAGCCATACTTATTCTTCGCACTCCGGACCTCAAGGCCAATATGAAGAAGGGCACAATTAAAGGCTTGGCCGGTACTGGTCATGGATACTCTCCTCTTCATTTCTTTTGCGATTTGAGGTTCGAGCCAGTTACCGAGGTCGAGATACTTCTTCAGCTCGGTGTGGACGTCAATGCTGTGGCATACAAAGCCGGGTACGGAAAAATGGCACCTTTCACACCTCTGACCATAGCTGTGGACAGAGGTCATTACAACATTATACGCATGTTGCTTGAGAAAGGTGGAACCTGGAGGCCAGAAGCACGAGCCGCGTATAAATATGACGCGGACCGACGTGTCTTGCACCCATTGCTAGTGGCCTGCTCCAAAGGCTACGCACAGATTGTGCAAGTGCTCCTCGAGCACGGCATGCAACTTGTGGAGGAAGACTTCCCAGGCCAAGCATGGCATGGGAACAGTTTGCTCCATGAGGCATGCTTCAGATGCGACATAGACGTTGTGGATTTACTCATGAACTATGCGCGGCGGCATAACGTTCTTGGTGGCAACAACTACAGCTTTATTGGTCGACCAGGCCAGCAAGACAATTTCGGCGTCACACCAATCATGTACGCTGCCGACATGAGAGATACTCATGATGAGAAGCTTAGGGACCACAAGTCTCGAAATCGTGTGGCTTGCCTCAAGCTACTTCTCGAGAACAACAATAATATTCGGACCAGGGAGACTGAGAACGGCGAGGTTGTGGTTGATCATGCCGAATCAAACAGCTGGAACCGGTGGGCGATGGACCTTCATATCCAGGATAAGAGAGGCAAGACCGTTTATTGGTATGCTAATGAAGATGCCGAGCTTAAGGCGTTCTTGGATGGAAAGATGGAAAGAAGCAGGTTGATTGATTTTTAAGCCCAACAGTGCTTGACTCCTGTACTCTGTATGAGCATTTGCGAGCCAGCCGCTAGAGGTACTGGTTGATGTATCATTTCATGAATAACGACGGAAATACAAATCGATACCCGGAACAGGGATTCCATACATATATAAGGCAATCACACAGTAGCATCCAGGTGGCATAATAACGAGTTTCAAAGATCTCCCGCTGTCCTACAGTATCCTTCCATACCGCTGGCCCTAATATTCGACCACAGCTGAATCCGGACAACGAGGGAACCTGAAGGAAAGTCAGCCGAGGCAGACTGATGTTGGCGATAAATCCACGTTCCTTCGTCTTCCATTAACTCACCTTCCTGTTCCTGCAACACTCTTACAGTCTTTGACGAATGATGCACGCTTTACCCATGCGGTGATTTGACAGACTATCAGGACTTGAATCGTGAATTCTGACATTACTACTACCAAGTTGCAAGTCTCGTGGCCTTGTGAGATGTATGATCTGCACTTGGCATAAGGAAGGACATCGGACTTAAGGCCCATTTCTTCAATTACTAATCCACCGCCTTGGCACCCTCCAGATACATGGTACTGGTGCAATTACCATGATTGTTGCTGACTCTATCTGGCGGGTGGTGATTCTTCCAAAGAAAACTAATCCTTAGGCTGATCCCAAATTCCTAGAACTTCAAGCAATATCTCAAACAAGTAGTAGCGAGGACTAAGCGCACACCACACACAGACACATCATCAGCAAAATGCCATCTACTCGCTCCATCCTCATTCTCGGAGCTGGTGAACTCGGCGCTGCAATAGTGACGTCTCTTCTCGCACACCCAGCCTACGACCCTTCAAAAATATCACTCACACTCGTCGTCCGACCGGAAACGCTCGCAGCACTTGACGCTGGCACTGACCTGTCCTCAGACAAAATCAAGTCTCTACGGGCATTCCGCTCTAGAGGCTTGCTGCTTGCGTCCACCAACCTCGTATCCGACCCTGAAGAATCCTTGACCGACTTGTTCCGACAATACACTTGCGTGATCCACGCTGGCGCCATGACTCTGCCGCAAGGTACGCAGCTAAAGGTTTCGCGTGCGGCATTGACTGCCGAGGTGGAGGAATATGTGCCCTGGCAGTGGGGTGTAGACTACGACCTCATTGGAGTATCAGGCGGGTTAGGGCTTTTTGCCGAGCAGTGTGAAGTACGCGAGCTGCTTAGAGCACAGAATCGGACGAGATGGTTCATCCTAAGTTGTGGGGTGTTCATGAGCTTTCTACTCGAGGAGTTCTGGGGCGTGGTCGTACGTGATAAGGATGGGAAGGTGAGTGGAGTTAGAGCGCTTGGTGGGTGGGATCATAAGGTTACGGCGACTACGGTGGAGGACATTGCGCGATGTAACGCGGAACTAGTTCTGGTTAATACACAGGAAAGGAACAAAGCTGTGTACATCGCTGGAGACACCATGAGGTATGACGAATTTGCTGACGTGGTTGAGAACGCCGTGGGGCGGAAGGTGAGAAGAGAGGTGTGGACTACGGGGTGGTTGAAAGAGCGAGCCAAGCAGGAGCCGGAGAACAAGCTGTGGAGGTATCGTGTTGTATTTTCGGAAGATAGAGGATTGGCCTGGGAAAAGAAGGGTACGTACAACGATGTGAAAAGCATTGATATGGAGTCCATCGATGCGTATGTGAAGAGGACGAGGTTGCAATGAGAACTCCACTGGCGTTGACACGTGCGGAAAAGCGTAAAGCTGGCCGCAACCAGTGATCTATCGCTCTTCCGGTGGATGTAAAGTAGTACATAAGGGCCAAGGTTCCCTTGGGTGCACAGACGCTAGGGCGCCGAGTAGTATCACTAGTGATTTTCCACTCCCCTAGGCATATTGAGACTGGCTAGAGGCTTGCGCTTGTTCCCACATGGTCTTCTCAACCGGAGACCAAAAGTACCACACTCCATACCACGTATGCTCCTTGTATAGGGTGGCCCACCAGCAGCCCTACAGACCCGCTCAAAAGGATGACGCAGCAGGCCCATCCCGGGAACAAGACTTGGCTTTGTACCTGCATGGAGTGCTGGTCAAACTCAAGCGCTCTGGTGTGGATATCCAGGTCTTGTGACCGTTTCTAGCGTGCTTCTAGAAAACTCGTGCACTGGGGATTAAGCTTATCTCGCCCAGCCCTACAGCAGGGTGTTGGAAATTGGTTACTCTGTCAAGGCTTTGCTTGCAGAGGCGATGGACACATGACGCGTCCGATTATGTGACTCCTGCAGGTGGCAACATCGGTAATGTCAGTGTGATTTGACTGTTGATCATCTCGTTGTACGTGTGCCAGTAAGCTAGGTCGAGTTTCCCAACTTCAATTCTCTGGGAATTCTGAGCGGAGCACTGCAATGAAGCTACTACTACAACTGAGTTATCCGCCAAGCCTAAGAAGATCTGCATGAGCCTACCTACGGAGTAATGCTCGTTGAGGGCGCTTCCATGGCAGTCGGAAAGACAGCAGGCCGCGATATCCGACCTCGCTCTACTCCCATCAACTACGCAGTCAAGCGTCTGCTCGTTGACCTGAGTAGAATCAACAGTTTTCACGCATACATCATCTCGTATGATTGCCCGACCGAGATCGCGCCAAGCAAGTGGTTGCCTCAAAGGCCATGGCACAAGAACTTCTATCAACTTACCGCTGCCTTCTTGACCACGATCACTTCGCTCCATGCGAGACATATAATACTGACGGCTCAGTCGATTGAATGAGGAAGGAAAACGACCCAGTCACCGTCGTACACGACTGACTGCAAATACCTACACACGCCTGGGGCGAGGGAGCGATGCCGAGGTCTTGGTGGTGAACCAAGCGTTATGCGCTGGCCGTTCTGGATTGAGTGACCCCGTTTATAGGAAGAGTATGTCAGTTTCTGGATTCAATGAGGCACAATATTTATTGCATGTTTGAATCGTCGGTATGATGCGCCGATTTTGCCCTGGCAAGTTTGTTCCACTGGCATCTGCGCCCTTCCAGCAGAAATATGAGTAGTGTTATAATCCATCCCACTTCTTCTCGGTAAGAAGTGGGATTCTGGCGAACTCGAGACCGGAACAAGGTACCCAAGAAACTGTGACTAGTTGAGTGAGCCCAACACGAGATTTATTGGTCTTAGAGCTTGACCTTAGAAATATTGGCATATTGGTGTCATTCCAAACAACAATGTACCATTAATGAGAGAATATTGCGCCGTATGCTGTACATGAGCTAGCTACGTCAAGCGAATTTCTTCAGATGCCAGCCAACACCAGTGCTATATAGGCGTTCTCTCAAGCCCCGATCACACAAATCCAATCAGATGCGGAACCATGCCATACCCAGCAAGGCAATAGGCCCGGCCTTCAGCAAGTGCCAGACACCCAAGTTCTTTGCCCATTCCTTATCGTCGCCCTTGACAGCGGCTCGCTTAGCATAACGGCTGCATGCCCACGCCTCCCCAACTGCAACCACGGTACCTGCAATCAAAAGCGTGCCGACCGCATTTCCGATAGCCTTCGCGGCACCAGTCTGGCCCTGGGCGTCCAGCTCTCCCGCATAACTGATCAGTCTCAATCCGATGAGCGCAGTGGCAAGTTTGCGCACGCCGTGCAACTTGGCGTAGGCAACTTCGGCTGGAGATGGCGAAGATGGGTTGTCGAAGGGTGTACCGAGCATTTTGGCACCTTCGGCAGGGACCAAGAGGGAGTACAGGCCGCCCATGACGCCGACTGTGTATGAGGCGCCAGTGATTAGTGGTAGTGAGGTGCGGATGGTGGCCAAGTTTAGGCCGAGGAATGATGACGTTGACATCGTTGTTGTGTACCTAGGAGGTCGTCGCTAAGTCGTTTCTATAAGACTTGTGTGTTGAGATGAGCGAATGCTTGTAGGATTGTGAGATGATGGAGAAGAACCAAGATGTTGATGCTTTGATGTCAGGAAGCTGTTTAGGCAACGCGATGAGCTCGGGTTTCAACGCTGGGATGCTATATCCGGGATGGAGTCACCCAAGGTTACTTTGCATCATGACTGGCCTAAATTGGCAAGAGAGCTCCTATGTGGCAACTCTGCCGAACCTGCGTGAAGACATTCGTCAGTTGCAGTCGACATGTGCACGAGACCGATCGTTCGTGTTGGTTGGCTGATCTCGAACAGCAGATAGCTAATCTCGAACAGCAGATGATCTCGGTTTCACAAGGTCTCGGCAGGCCGAAGCTTCGCTTGAATATGTGTGAGTGACGAGTGGGGCCGACGCACGAAACGTAGATGATCGGCTTCCCACAATCTCGACATCAGTCACATACACTGCACCACTACCGGTGTACTAGGGCCACGCTGCAGCTTACTAGCTGCAGCGATGAAAACCGACGAATGACTTTGCGACCGCTAGAAGTCACTCACGTAAGATCCAGCGATGAGTCGACCGCGGCGAACACCAAATCCAACGCACTCACGCAATTTGGTCTCGTCGGCCAGCCTTGTCAAACGAAAAAGATTGCCATCATCCAAGTACGTCCTGATCGCATTTCCTTCCAGAGCGATTTATTCTTGGCCTCTCTGCGTGATCTCCAAGAGGCATTCATGAGTGCCGGCTCCACTTCCCGAAATGGTGCCTGTTGTAAGGAATTTACTGCGTTGAATGCACAACCGTTAATGTACTGATGCATCATCATCTTTTATTGACCAGTACACCACTTAGACTGCTACTGACATGCAGTCGTACACATTCCTCCGACTTGAGACTGAGCGCTGACCCTGATAGCGTATTGCTCCTGGCTTGTATGAATTTGCAATTGCGTTAGCGTCCTACGTCCTTCGGCTGATCCTGTATGCGAAACGATTCCAATGCATCAGCGGTGATGATCCATGAAGATATTGATGTGCCAAAGCTCTTGCCACTGAAAGGTTCTAGACCTCCAGACCTCGAACGTCCCGAGCACTCCAGTCGTTCAACAACAGTAATTCACAGATATGTTCATCGGTTTTTCCGATGGCAACTGGTCTGCCCAACACCGACGGCTTTCCTACTACACATGACAATTCCAGCTCAAAGTGTACAGCACACGAAAAGCATTGAGGGGACACCCCATCTAACGACCGAAAGCGTCTAAGCGGCCTTCCTATCGCTGTGCGCCGAGGCATCGTTGAAACAGCCATAGACGACCGGGAAATGGAGGAACTCAGGTGGCAATTTGTCGCCTACCCACGAACGCCTCACTAGCGTCAAGAACGTGGTCTCTTCTGGAAAGGTAAATCGGTGTCCCGCAGCTGCTTTCTGACTTGCTTGTGTTCCGTCCTGCTTAAGGCCCTGTTCACTTCGCCAGCCAGTCAGCAGAGCCAGTACCTCGGGAGAGTCGTACTGCTACGTTAGCTCGGTACAATAATGGGAGCAGTGGACATAGAACTTCTCGTCGGCTAGATACAGGATATCGGATCTGCTGGCCGCCGTGATCGGTAGGCCTGGGTACCAGATCCTCGCCGTCAGCGGGTGGGTTGAACTAGCCAATTATTACACCTTCCGGGCTTCCGAAGACACTGCACCACGCTATGTCACAAGCGTTGCTAGTGGGCACGAGCTAGCAGCTACTGGCTGGTGTTGAAGTGAACAATCAGGCAGTAGCAGCTAGCAGCCCAGCACCCAGCCGGCTGGCTGCTGGCTGGGCGCCAAAAAAGTATACTAGCCGACGAAGCGAACAGGGCGTAAGCTGCTAAAGTCGTTCAATTATGCCCCTTTGTTATGAGCACGATTTTCGAAAGGTTGTTAGAGAGACTGCACCTTGAGAAGAGCAGACCTAGTCACTTCGGCAACTGACAGCAACCCTTTGGAGAAATATGCTTGAAACCATGAGCACGTGGCCGAGGATCCTGGTAGCTGACTAGGACCTTCTTCAACTTTGTTTGACACAAAGCCAAACGGCCGTATTCGCGAGCCCGGGTCGCATGTCGTCCTCACTGCATGTTCGTACTGTCGACATATCTTGCGCCTATTGGAATTAACTTGTATCTGTCAAGGTAAATCTTACTTGTATCAGCAGAAAAGAGACTAGGTCGATGCCGCCCACAGGTGCAAAATCGACTGAAGCAACATGGTATAGTCTTTTCGAGAGCAGTATTGAATGCCGGATCGTGGCAAGGCCCTTGTTCACCAGATACGTGGCTAGCAGCTTTCCGACACATGTTCAATTCAACCAAGATCTCTCAACTACCGTGCTCACTACCCATCGTTCGATGGCGCTTCGCTGATGTCTGCAACAAAACTGTTGCCGAGAGCCCGAAGGATCATGGAACCGGGGTCCTTCGCAACGCTAACTTAGGCAAGGTGGATACCAAGCCTACTTTGGGCATCTAGCGCCAGGCTTTCTCCATGTTGGGGAGGCGGGGCCACCATCTAGGCTCCCATCTGGGGTAGGCTTAGGGCGCTTCTGCACCTCGACGGACTCCTCCTGTTCGTCTACCTATCGCGAAATACGCTAATACGTACGTGCACTTCTGCGATCTTCCAAGTACAGACTGCGATCTAGGCTGGTCCGGAATGTCTTTACCGCCACCCACATCCCGAACAATCAGGTCTCGCCAGCCATGAGGAACTCCATCTACGAGTTGCTTGATCCTCTTCCGATGCCCTCATCCGACCACAAAGAAGATAGGATAAGCTTCACATCCTCTTCGTCTCGGCAGCACACTGTCCTTCTGCAAACTCTATCCACCATCCTTGACAAACTGCATCATGAGCACCGACCAGAAAACAGCAGTATCTCACTCCGAATACGTGCGTGGCTCTGAACTCGAAAAGGGCTCTGAAGGAGCAGAGCAATTAGACCGGGTTGACACCGTTGACGTTGACAACTACCATGGCATCGATCTGAAGACTGTCCTTGTCTACCTGGTATGCTTAGCCACTACCAGATCGGTGTTGTTATTCTGACTGTTCCAAGGCTCTGTGCCTGCAGTATTTCGTGCAGCTCTACAATGTGGTGGGCTCGGGAGCGGTAAGTTGACCAGCAATTCTCAGAGGAATGCGGTATACTGATATGTTTGTGCAAAGTTCTCCCGCAATATCTCGACAGCTATCGGCGGTACAACACAGGCTGTCTGGCTATCACAAGCAATCGTTATCGTCACTGTCGTCCTCGGACCTCCTGCGTCACAAGCCGCCGACTTCTTTGGTCGCAAATGGCTGCTTGTCTTCGGAGGTCTCTGCGGTTTTGTCGGTTCAATCATCGTGGCCAGAGCGAACACCATGAACCAAGCGATCGGCGGACAGGTCATTTCGGCAATTCAGTACATCGGACAACCAATCCTCACGGCCGTTGGCTCAGAGATCTTGCCTCGAAAGTTCAGGCCCATCGCCCAGGCAGGTCTTAACGGTGCTGGCGCGCTTGGTGCCATCTTCTCTCTTCTGGTTGGAACTGTGCTGACAAGTAACAACCTCTACGGCTGGCGCAACGTCTTCTACATCGGCGCCGCCATGATGGGTGCATCGGCCATTATCATCGCGCTCCTCTACAACCCCCTCCCACGCCCACTTCAAAAGTCCCTTACCCTCAAAGAAAAGCTATCCCGACTTGACTGGGTAGCTTACATACTGCTCGCAAGCTCATTGGTCCTCTTCGTCATGGGCTTGACATGGGCGTACAACCCTTATCCCTGGACCGACACCCACGTCTTGACAACCTTGATCATCGGTGGCGTTTTGTTCATCGCGCTGATCGTGCACCAGACATGGTTCAAGAAGGACGGCCTAATCCCCCACGCTCTCTTCAAAAAAGATCGCAACTTCGCTGTCGCGCTCGGCTGCTTCTTCGCAGATGGCATGATCTTTTGGGCTGCCAACAGCTATTTCGCTTATCAAGTCTCGGTTCTCTACGAGACTGACCCAATGCTCGTGTCTCTGCATTTCTGTATCGCTTTCTTTGTGGCCACAGTGGCAGCTGTTTCGGTTGGTTTCATCACTGTCTTAACCAAGGCCGTGCGGGAGCCGATCGTGGTGTCCTTTGTGATGTTCACGCTCTTCTTTGGTACGTTCCACCCTGTCCTTTGTGTGTTCATGCAGAGACTGACCCAATCCAGCTCTAATGGCCGGATCAAGTCTATCAAGTGCCACTGCAATGTGGGGTTACCCGGTCTTCCTGGGCATCGGCTTAGGCTGGAGCTTGACGTACTTGACCGCAGTAGCACAACTCGCTACGCCTCCACATCTCATCTCGATCACAACTGGTATCATAATGGCCGCGAGGTCATTAGGTGGTGCTGTAGCACTGGCCGTCTGTAAGAAAATACCCCAGAACTCAGAGGGATCACATGCACGGTTTCTAACACGAGAATATAGACACCGCCATCTTCAATTCCAAGATCGGTGCCACACTTGGCTCCTACATCGCTGCCGCGGTCCTCCCGCTCGGCCTACCTGCACAATCCCTGGAAGCGTTCATCGCCGCTCTCGCGGGCCAGGACCAGGCTGCGCTCGCCAAGGTTCAAGGTGTCACGCCCCAGATCATAGGCGCTGGAGTTGGGGCTCTGCAGAGCGCGTATCTTGTGAGCTTTAGGGATGTGTGGATAACTGCTGCGGTCTTCTCGGCTGCGACTGTGATCGGTAAGTTTCCAACGTACTGTAATGGATCGAGCTGACATGTGATACAGCGACGTGCTTCATCAAGAACCATAAGAGGGACCTGAATGATCATGTGGACGCTCCACTTGCTGAGTAAATAATTGTCGAGTCGGGAGAGTGGAAGCGGAACAGTTGTGTGCTACTGTGCTGGAGGAGTGCTACCAAACGACAGAAGTATATTGCAACAACACACCCACCTCATACTCCGTGGCATATAGCAAGGGCCGCTCGCCCTCAGAGATCCGGCCCTTCAAGCAATTCATGCCTTTCCAATCTATTGCCACTATCAACTTGATCGGCAAGAGAAAGGACTTCGACGATGGCCTCTGGTCACTCCGAAATAGCAAAAAATTAGATGTTACCACCTACTAGCCCTGCTGCTCTCTCCAGCTACATCGGCTCCATATATACAATGCGAAACATTTCAATTAATCCGCACGCGACGATATGGAGTGGGCGAGCCAATGGCCAAGGAAGTAGAGGCGGACTTCTATTCGCCGAGTTTGTTCGAGCTTATCGCGGCAAGCGCCCCAAGATGATCAATGCGCCAAGGACAGGTCAGTAGCCCGGCACCGCAGCCCGTCTAAACAGATCTGCCTTCTCCTCGTCGCTCGTCTCTTGTTGCCACTTCTCAAAAGCATCAGTCCATTCTCCACCTAGCCCTTCCACGCTTGTGACATCGAATCGTCTCTCGCCATGCTTCGTATAAGCTGCTTTGAGCGTAGGGAATTGCTTTCGGAGCCATACTTGCTCCTCGTCCCAGCGGGTGCCTAGCTTTCCGATGCCGTTGTTCTCGAGTCCGTCGCGCGGTCGAGCCGATGCCGCCCATTGGTACAGAGAGTTGATCTGGGCCGCGTCTTCGGGATAGACCAAGGTATGAAAGCCGCCTTCGTATTGTGAAGAAGCTGCTGCCAGGTCGTGCCCATCCGAAGCAACGCTTTCCCCGGTTGCCGTGTTAGGTGTGGGGCGTAGGCGGTGCGCCTCTAGCAGGCGCCGCTCTTCTTCTTCCTCCCATTGGTGCATGTCGGTTTTGGTTGGAAGGTCAAGACGACCGGACCAGAGCCGCGCTATCACGGCGGCTTGGTTCTCCGCTAGTGGGAATGGCACAACTTTCAGGTTCAGGACTGGGAGGGCTAGTGTTGGGTAGTCGATGTGGATGAAGTGCTTGTAGACGTCGTGGGTCCGCAGGCCGCTAGTTATGAGATTTGCAAGAGGATTCGGGACAGAAAAGTCTTTCGCATCGGGCGTCCGGATGCCCGCTGTAGAATCACCGTTTGCAGTTGCTGAAGACTCTAGAGACTTAGAGGAGCTAGACGACGATTGTGTCTCTGAAGTCGAGGCTGATGAATTTGAAACCCCGGACAGAAAAGGGAATGAATAGAAGTACCCGGTGGCAAAGATAATAGCGTCGAAGCCATCGATCACTTCACCGTCCTTGGTTCTAACAGCACGATCTCCCTTGTCGGCTAGGAATGCTTCAATCTCAGCTATGTCCTTCCGCCAGGCAGGGCCACCACCTGCTGGCGCCAATTGGCTTGCGCTCCTCGAGGCTAGGAAGACCGGCTGCTGAGCGCACGGAGCAAGTTGTCCGGCAATATCAAGACCTGAAGCAGAATTACCAATGACAAGGACTTTCTGGCCTGAAAAGTCCTCTGGCCGTCGATATGCTTTTGAGTGCATGATGACGTGGGGGTATTTCTTATGCCATTCCGCTATACCTGGGACTGCGGGAACATGTGGCACTGTGTAATGACCGTTGGCCACAACGACAGCGTCGTAATGATTCTCTTTAACAGCGTTTGTCCGTAAATCCTTGGTGGTGAGATACCATTTCTGGGCAGGATGCGACGGGTCTGCAGGTTGACTATGGGTCTCGCAAGGCTTCAGGCCGGTGACCTGGGTCCCAAAACGGATCAAGTGTCTTACAGGCTTGGCATAATCCATGAGGTACCTCAGTACATCATCATGTTTAGGGTAGAGTGGCAATCTCTCTGCAAAAGGCGTATCAGAATAAGCCATCATCGTCTTGGGGATGTTGGTCTCCAAGTAATCATACAAGGGACTCTCAAATTCGAGTGAGTTGTCATCACCGGTGGGGGAGGTGCTGCTGCTCTTTTCGGCGCCAAGTGTTGGGTCAGTCTGAGGTATGGGAATGCGCCTGGTCCTCTCGGTGCCGGACAGGTTCCATATCCCTCCAACATTGCTTCGCTGTTCGAATACATCGATTGTTTGAAATGACTTTTCTGCTAGGAGATATCTTGCACACGCAATGCCGGTTGGCCCTCCTCCGACAACTGCTACTCGATTGACGCCCCTCAAGTCCTTCGGTGTCATGACTGCCATTGCCTTTTTGATCGCCGCTGTCATTGGCCTTGAGTTGGCAAGCACATGGTGGCAATTTGGACAGTAGCGCCTACTGAGCGGCATGAAGAACAGAAGTCCACATTTTTCGGAGATTTCCTAGACAGGGCATGACGGAAGGGTAAAATGATGCAATCGTTATCATGATCATCACAACGATATGGATGTGCAGGATTGCATAGAGCAACAAGGAATAGAATGTTCTTACCACTTACACAGGCATGGACACGATACTCGTCAGCGCTTCCATGAGGGAGCCGAGGGAAACAGAAAGAGGTTGTTAGAAAAGCCACTCAGCAGTATATCGTTTCTTGCAATTGGTGAACATGATGGCAGATATGTACTGATGATGAGATCATCGCGCGAGACTTGACAAGAGTTCTTGCGCTGGATGCCTACCGGAGTGAGCAGGTCGCGATTGGCAAGTGTTGAAGGTTCCTGCTGCATCAGGTAGAAGCCAAGTAGCTGTGGTTGGAAGGCGCGAGCTCCCACGCGTCAGACGCGTCAATTTAGGTAGCGAATGGATGTGGCTGTGGATGTGCAGTGACGGGTGCAGTGACAGCAACTTTAGACTCTCTGAGCACAGTGATATGATGAGGAGTCAAGTACCATGATGCCATTCTTTCCACAGTAATAAGTATGTATTGAATCAAGCATCTTCCCATACGCTTGATTCAGATCGATCACCTCTACCTAGCTTACAACAGTTAGGTTAGACCCAGATTGCATACAGGGAGAGTCCGCCCCTAAGCCCGAAGTTTCTGCCTAGGCTGCGCCCGAGCCTTGCTGGGCTGCAGCTAACTTGATTGCCGAGCGCGAGCGCGACCCAACCGTCATCTCCAAAAGGTACATTGCTTTCCTCTACTGTCCCATCGCGTGAAGCGTGTATTAACGATGCAGGTCCTCTCTGCTGCCGCTGACTCACTGCGAGTACGATGAAAAGAAGGCTCTCGAAGCGACAGTCAAGCAGTGCTGCAGATCCAGACAGAGAAGGAGGGTCTGTGAAGAGGCGGAAGAAGTCCTACTCGACTCGTGTCATCAGCTGGGAAGAGCAACGAAGCCTCGGCGGCGACTTTGCAAGGGTGGGCAGGGGCAATTGGCCTGTAAGGAGGATCGTTGACGAGAAGGGACCACCTCGCAACAAGCGCTATCAGGTTGAGTGGGAGCCACACCCCAACGGCAGAGAGGAATTCGAGCCGCACTGGGTGTCGCAGGCTGGCGTCGACAAGGGTTTGGTCCGAGAGTGGGAACAATCCAAGGCGCATCCAGCGCAAGAGCCACACGCATCCAAAGGGAACACCGCCCGTCGATATCGTTCCCGCCGTATCATCCCCGACTCGTCTGGAACACCCACCAAGGACCTTGACCTGCAGAGCGATGTCCCCGTGAGTCCTCCAGGCTTGGCAAGTGATTCGTCAGTCTCGGGCTTAGAGATCTCCGAGACCCAATACCCTACTACTGTCGAACCTTTGACCGTGAGACTGCCACCTTTACCCAGCGACAAGTCAGATTATGATACCATCCGCACGAGCCAGATCAGTCCTTCGAGTGCTCACTTCACCCTGACTCCTGAAAGTCTGCCGGCTAACGCTTCGAGCCAATCTCAGCTCTTGCCCAACAACAGTCAGTCCACAAGGCCTCCAACATCGCCCAGTCAGTCAGCTAGCCAGATTCTAGCCAGACAGCTCAAAAGTCCCCGCTCGCGCATCACCGAGTCCAGCCCACGGGCACTCTCGTCTCAATCTAAGCCTCCTTCTAATCTTGGCAGATACGTGGAACAGGCCCAAGAAGCTGCTCCTGAACCATCGACCCCATCGTCGCCACTCCATCTCCTGACTCAGCTACCGCCGCCCAACAAGGCGCTCACTGTTCCATCCTCCTCTAGTCCGCCAACTAGTTCTTCCTCGGCAACTAGACGTTCTGAGCGGCTAAGATCTCCTTTCAACGACTCGTCTAGTGCACAGCACAAATCAATCTCTCCAAAAGTGCCGCTGCCCACCATCCTCGAGCGGAGCCAAGCAACGGAATCTCGCGGGACAATCTCACCAGGCTATCGAGATCTTATCGCACCACAACAAGAAACGTCCAGCCAAGTGGAGGTTGGAACTAGGTCGAAGGACAAGTTTGCTACGGTAGCCCCTACATTAGACCCCATATCCATTTCCAGCTCGCGACCCACAATCGCTATGGTGGCTCCCGGAGCAGAAGCAGCCATGTCCGAGCTTGACGAGCGCCAGTATAGGTCGCCCTTGGTCAACTCGATAGCTGCCGACGATCTGTCGCCTCCAAATGGACAGCTCTTTGAAAGTACCAACCACGAAGGGGTCGGCATCGATGTCGATACGATGACTGCCCCACTGACAGTTCACGCTTCGATAGAAGAAGATGTGCCATACATGTCAGATGTACTCTTGCTAGATTCGAAGACCTCTAGTCAGGAGTCTCTGGACAACCAGCGAGAAATCGAGACTGTCGACGGAGTTATGATTCCTGTCCGTCCGATCCTGGGTCCCAACGAATTTGCTATACCTTTGCCCGCTGAGGGTAAGGTGAAATCTGCTTACGATGAGATCATCAAGCTTCGGAGAAAAGCGATCAACAAGTTCATCAGTCGCAAAGGCGCACCAGGCACGTCCGACATCTCAAACAAGAAGACACTTGAGAGGAATGAGATGCAAGAGATGTTACAGCGTCTCAACGACACAGTCACGCACACGGATCTCGGTTTACCTGTGGCTCAGACACAGTACGCTCTCAACTCTGAACACAATGCTGCCTACGCAGACTATGCAGGTAGCAAGTTTGTCATGCTTGGCTATCTGGTCGATCAGCTCATGGAAACTAACCTCTCTATCGTTATTTTCGCGCAGGAAGGAGCTCTTCTAGATTTGTTAGCAGAGTATCTTACCATGAAGCACGTTCAGACTCGCCGTCACGATCGCACCACCTCTGACTACGTCATCAGCGACTCCACAGGCTTCTCCGTTGACCTCCTCACCACGCAACAATCGAAGCCGCCGGTTCTACCTCAGAAGCCACGTTTTATCATAGCATTCGACGTGTCATTCACAACGTCGGATCCGCAACTCCGTTCTCTTCGGTCTCAGTATGGGGAGAAGCTTCCAATTATCCACTTTCTGGTCACGAATTCCTCCGAGCATGTCGATCGTTGCGTGCCGGTTGCCATGACCTCCAACATTCGGCTCAAGGTGGTGGTCAGAACTACATACCTTGCGTCTCCACATTTAGGAGGGGACCCATTCTTGATTCAAGATGATTCTGATCAACTTTCGGATATGTCTGACTACCAACGGGCTGTACGAAAAAGTCCAGCCCGACGATTGGCCCTCATCGCCGATGTTATTGCGAATCTGGTGCAAGCAGGAGATCTTGCTGAAAATTGGACTCTGGGCGGCATGCCTGAATTGAAGCTGTCTCAACTTGACTCACCACCAAAGGTCAGCCGTGCAGCTTCTCGCACGCCACAACCCAGATCAGCTAGAACGCAGACACCAGCTTCGCGGGCTACCACGCCTGTAGGTCGAAAGCGGGTTCATGATCTCGATGGTGAGAATGGCTCCAAAAGACAGCGATTCACTCCCGTCAGGGACCTGGTGCCTGAATCCCAGTCTGTTCACAGTCAATCCGAAGAGCTTCAAGAAGCACGCAAGAAGATTGCGCAATTGGCGTCGGAGCTAGCTACCACCCGTGATCTGCTTCAAGCTGCTGAACAGAGACAGGCAGCGGCAGAAGCAAAAACTACGGAATGGCAAGCAAGCCATGCGAGCTTGCTACATCGTTCCGAGAAGAGCAGCCTAGAGCGGAAAAGGCTGCATAAGGAAAATACAAAACTAAATACTACAATCACGTCAATGAAGGAACGAGACGAGAAGTCACGAGCTGAGAAAGACAGACTGAAGCAACAACTTGTGGATACCAAAGTGGAGCTCGTTAAGGCTCGTGCCGATCTCAAAGCAGAGGGCGGTGGCGTTGCACAGCTTGAAGAAGCTCGCGAAGAAGCTCGCAACGCAACGGCAAAAATGCTAATTGTAGACAAGTCGCTCACATCACTGAAGAATGATTTTGAGTTCACCCGCGCACAGTACCAAGCAGCATCTCAACAAGCAACAGACATGATCTCTGAGGTTAAAGACCTCGAAACCCAGGTCGAGAGGTTGAAAGGCGCGGCCGAAGACAGCAAGAGGTCGCTCAAAGCTATGAACTATCAGATGAGTCTGTCTCGAGCCATGGACAAAGCCGAGCAATTTAAACTCGAAGTCAAGAATCGTGAAGCAGTGATCAAGAAGCTTCAGGAGGAAAATGCTTCGCTTAAAAGCCGGCGTGGCGTGCAAACTAGAGGTAGCAGCGTACAACCGGCAAGCAGTCCTGCTCCCAGGAGTCGACAGGCAAGTCCGGCTCCTGGTCATTTGATGCCTCCATCAGGGACGCGCGCGAGTGTCTTGCGACATGAACGCTAAACAATATATGTATATGTCAGACGAGCTAGTATCTGTACCTAATGTGCGGCTGCCGCTCATAGATCTGGAGCAGCCAATTAGAGATTGACCTTCTTCGCGTGGCTTGCTTTCCCGAGCATTGCAATCCACATGACAGCCCGCCTCACTTGCAAGTATAGTATGCCGCCACTCACGATCCCCAGATTCTCCTGTCCTGTTCCTCATGTGCCCGTCCCTTCGCGGAAGGATGTGTGTGTGGGAAGCAGGATCAACATTTGCACGGACAGCCTGTACTGTATGCGTGATCCATATTGGCGAGATGTTAGGAGGGAGATACTGATCGTTGATTATGTAGCCTGGTCTTCCTCACGTACGGCCTGACCGCTTCGACCAGACCGATGCGTCAAGATTTCAACAAACTCAAGAAATCAATCGGCGTGTGATGTGGTAGTCAGTGCGAGTGGGAGTATGGTACACAGTTTTGTTCACAGCAACTTTATCCAATGCTCCGACCGTACCGCCGCAACACTCACTTCCCAGGCCAGAGCGTGCGAAAACGCTCACTCCCAATCACCAGGCTATCCAATCGAACTAATTGTATATACGTCCAACGGAAAACCGAGCCCAAATAAAGACAAGATAAGACCACTGCCCGTCGTCGCTCCTCATCCAACCCGATGACGCATGCAGAGGGCTCACGACGCCTTCGGCTTCTTCCGCACCAGACCCGCCGACAACGTCCTGACACCCTCGCCGCTCCCTGTGTCGGTGTCGGCGTTCGTAGCCGTAGCCGCGTGTGCACCGCCGCGCAGATGCTCGGCCTTTCCGTCCGCGCCGCCCGTGCTATCCGCGGCCTTGCGCTTCTTCCTGATCCCCGTGAGCACGTTGACTCTGACGTCCGACGCCTCGTCGCGCGTGTGCTGCGGGTCTGCACCGTCTCCGTCTGGTCCTGTCGCGACACCGAGAGCCGGCGCTGCGGGCGCAGGTGCCGGTGCGGGTGCTCGTCCCTGCACATCGGCGCCGAACGCCGCGGCGCCGGAGAGTTCTCTCGCTTTCGCGATCCAGTCGGTTGTGCTGGTGGTGGCGAGCGCGCGGCCGGCGAAGTCGGTGTCGTTGAGCAGGTAGGCGGCGAGGGTGTTGTATTGCGGGGCTGAGAGGGTGATGCTGCGCTGGGCTTGGTACGTGGCGTCGTCGTGTTCTGACGCGGCGGGTGGTGTGGTATGAGCTTTGGCGGGCTGGGCGTGGCCGTCGGGTAGATGCGGAGTAGATGTGTCGCTGACCGCGGACACAGTGGATGCAGTAGCTGGCTCGTCGGATACCGCGCCAAAAGTGACCCAGACGAAGCCCACTAGGCGTCCGGCGGCGCACTCTTGCCTGTACTCCATGGTCTCCCAGAACTGGGGCAGGGACCGGATGTCCCGCCAGCGTCCGTGGTCGTCGGTGCCGGCGTTGTCGAGATCCTCGCAGTATCGCGCTTTGGGGTCGTCGGGCAGACGGGGGATCATGCAGCGGATGGGAAGTGCTGGGGTCGGCGTGGTTGCATCGGAACTAGAATATCCCGAACTGCTTCCAACCAGATATTGGTCTGGGTACGAGTTGTGCCATTTTGGTGGCGTGTCCGACCTAGGATACCGAGCAGATGGTGGGCAGAATGACCGGACTGTTTCTGAGCGGTCGCAGCCTGGCACTATGACATAGGCCTGAGGCTGGATACTGGCAGTGGCTGTGGCTGTGGCATTGACAGATGTTAATAGAGGTGTGGTCTGTGCAGAAGCAGCATCGCCATTAATGTTTGTCTCTGCGGCCGATGTGCTCGGTGTCCCTGCAGGATCAGCATGACCACGGACACGCCACACACGTTCGACGAGGCCATCAAGTACCCGGCACCACCACTTAATCAGCTGCCTGTCGTCCAAAACATGCTTAGTCGCATTCTCGATACTGCCGGGAAACAGGTACTGGTTCTGCGACCGCGCGAAGAGCGAAAGCACTAGTCTTCGGCCTCGTCTTCGTTCCTGGCACCCAGGAGTTCGATCTGGCACACTTCCCGCCTCGATGGTGCTGCTGGTGCTTTCGTCCACGGTGGCCCGCGACCCCACCTCATGTCGTGTCACATCAGTCGGACCCGGTGGGCTGGATGACAGGTTGCGGCACACCAGCCACTCCAGGAACGCTGATGTGACGGTTCGGATGATCGATGAGGAAGGTTGTGATGAATTTGTCGGTCTTGTGAGGAACCCAGATGAATCTGCCTTGGAAACGAAAATGGTTGTTAGAGAATCAGTGGTGAAGATCAGAACTTCGATGCCGAACACAAGGACGTGATTCGTCGTTCTCGTGTCTTCATCGCCATTGGTGCCGGTGGCATGCGCTAGAGTGTCGGCTGCGTCGGCCAGACGGGGCTGAGAGACGGCGAGAAAATGCGACTCGCATGTTGTAGGTTCGTCTTGCTTGCCAGGCGGCGGCGCGTAGATAGATGCTGTAGGTGTAGGGGGAGTGGAGACGTGGTAGACGCGCAAATCTGTGCCGACGCGTGGAGTGTTGGCCAAGAAGTCAGAAAAGTCATTGAACTCGTGATCAGAAAGATCCGACGATGACATGACTCGTACTGCTACACGGCGCACAGTATGCCGTCACTTTCGGACGTAAGCAAGTATCGCCGCGCGCGAGAAGCAGTCCGGTGATGTTCGGTTCGCAAACGAATTCTTGGGGACTGGTTTCGACGCGTCGTCAGAGGGCGAAAAGGATCAACGGCAGCCGAGTACGAGTCAAACGTGTGCGTCGGCAGAACAGCGTTCGGACCAAGGAGTCTCGCTTAACTCATCTGCAAAGGCAATTCCCGGTTTGGGAGCAACATCACTGCGAACCAATCTAAGAGCATATCTAACGACGGAGATGTGAAGTCAAAACATTGTCTGGATCCGACAGGGTTGCTGCTAAGACGCCACAAGCGAGGAGGCCCAACTGCCTTGGCGTGTTGTGCGGACCCAGCTGACCCTCGCTTCGAGAGCGATCAACCTAATCCTTGCACCCGGTGGTCTGTCACTCACAAGTTCAAGCAACGCACAATTCCTCCTCTCCGGCGAAAAGGCTCAAAAACCTTAAGACACCCCCCCCATACACTGCCATCTCTCGAGTCATTTGCCCGCCCTTGATTGGCTTCAGCGAGGCAGGCATAACATCGGCAACAGATAGTGCACGTCAGACTTCAAACGTTCTTAGCTCGTACCGGTTCGCGATCGAGTCAGCGCCTCGCTTCGCTAAAGTACGAGTACTGTAAATCCTGAAGCCCCAGATCTGTTGATGCCAGCTGACCTACGCTCGCTTCGGTACGGCCGAGCCCTGCCGCTCCAGGCATCACAAGGATCTACCTAGCATCAACGCACGGCGTCTCAAAACAAGTCGCTTCGTAGCCGTGAAGTCGTTGACCACTTTCTGCCGCGTTCGGACATCTTGACCGAATCACAGCCAATCGAGCGAGGGTTGAGATAGAAATCATAGCCTGTCTCGCGTGGTGGACTCGGACTCGGACTCAACATTGCAACGTGAATGCGTGTATGTGTATGTGTGTGGACAAGGCTCGTGTTCGGAAATATTGCAATCGCACTGCAAATGATTGACATTGCATAAATGTGGCTCGGCAAAAAACAAAATAGTACTATTTGTCTCGCTTACGAAGAGGATCTTGGAGTCTATATCATGAATGTCTTCTGCCGTGCTTTCCGAGTACAACTGCTTCACTACCTCGATTATGTCGCCTGACGTTGGTCTAAGATCAATATAACACTCGCAGACCGCACCCTACTGCTTCTCATGGAAAGTGCTACCAACAATCTGGACATTTCAAGGGAGTCTCGCCTGAGTATTGACCTCAGAGTCGGCAAAGAGGAAACATCTACATCGAAGCTTCACTCAAGCAAGAACGACAGTTCCACAAAGCCAGATTTGAGCTTACCTAGCAAAATGTCCTCTCTGCTGCCATCGCCAATATCCGACATGCCGGCCCGGCGAAGGCCATACACACTGTCGCTCGAGATACCGTCAACAGGTAAGTTCTTGCTGCCTTTGCCTATGCGTACAGCGAGGACTAATAGATGCAGCTTCGCGTGCCATTGTGAACACCAGCGAAACTCAGCCGGCTAAGCAGGACGACTGTCTCCTTCTCGATTACCAGAACCAGCTGTTCATCCTCGAAAACCTGAACCGACGAACGTCTCGGAAGACTAGAAAGCCATGTTGAGCCAGAATGCGATTCAAGCGTGTGGTGACAAATAAGCCGAGCTGCACAAGCTGCATCATACGCCACATCCAGCCCAGGCCCCACGACGACAGCAAGTCACTTCACCGGCACATCAGACGCGCAAGCCCGTAATGTCGCAACATGAGCACCTGAACATGACTCGATATGATCCCACAATTCGACCTGCATGGTGGTCGCGTTCCCACACAAGTCCGGCCGACTACCGCACATATAAATCGGTGATGGGAAGAATAACGTTTTCAGGGATCTGCGCCACTCTAGTGGTAAGCGAACATGTCGAAACAGGGATCTAGACCTCGCTTATCCGGCAACACCCTGCAAGCGCCAGCGAAACCGATACGGTAATGCTTGAGCACCTGATTTGGCGCTAAGATCGCTTGTGCTTCGTACTACGACTGCAATTCAGGATCATAAAACGCATCATTCTCGGCTAGTATTGAGCCATTGGCGAATAAGAATTGAGAGACAGGTGTTCTGCCTTGAGCAAGTCATATGACTTCATATAGCATCAGCTCGGCTAATACACAGTCGACGAGGGCAAGCGAGGTCTCATCTTGTCCTGGGGCTCGTTGGGGCATGTCTTCGATTGGGATTCCTGGCTTGAGTGTGAGATACTGGGTGTCGGAGACATCCGCTGCTGGTCTCGTGGAGACGAATGAATAGCTCAAAACCTCGCTTCTCCCGTCGTGATTTGCTAGAGAACACACATCGGACATTCAGAATCTATCGTATGTTGCATGCTGTTTTGGTCCGCACTGCCTCCCAGGATACGATCTCGCCCCTAGCTCACTTGGAGGCCTAAAGGCTTCGCGTACGTCTTCACAGCGAAGCGAGGTAAGGTGACATAATCTCCTTTCGACTTCGTGTGCGAGAAGTCTTTGCATTATTTGACTGTGACTTTACCCATGATTGTCTCAAGACCTCGGTCACCATAGGTGCCGGCAGCTGCACGCTTGACGGCATTGATCATGCTTCGATCCCATTCATCCCGTGTCTTAATCACGGCTTCCACCCAGCCCAGCTGCAAATCCCAAAAATCTCGCTTGAAAGATTCGTAGACACTAGGCACTGCAGTCTTCTCACTCTCTAGCAACTGCACTGTGTAATTAACAGCCTTCCAGCTAGGCTTGATGTGTTCGTTGAAAACATCTTGATTCTGCTTTTGGAAGAATTCGAACGCCGGCAGAACATCATCTCTGAATCTGGCCGGGAACGGATCTTGCCTTCTGAATTTGACACCTCGATTGCGTGTGATAGATGTTAGGTAGGTAATGAGCAGATTATCTGCAATTTCCGTAATCAGAATGTCTTGCAGCGAGGGGTGGATTACTGCATGGTAATCACTGATGTAGTCGTCGAACGTGCTGATGATCTGCTCAATAGCTCTTTCCTGATACCATTTGCTGGGCAGGAACAGATCGGTTGTAACTGTCTTGAAGTCGACCATGAAGATGAGCCTGACGAAAGCGGCCATGGCGTGGGTGGCCAGGTCAACATAGCCATCCCGAAGAGCTTCGACTTCTGTTGTGGCGTTGGTGGACTGGTAGCGCGCCGACGGAGGCGTGGCTAGATTGAAGAAGTGATCTCTGAAACGTGTAAGATAGCCTGCTTGTGCGGTAATGTCGTTGACCATGTCAGGTGAATCATCGACACAAGCAATCTGGTCGTTGGCAATGGCCAGCAGATATTCCTGCAGAGGTTGCAGATGCTCCATCAGGTCGGGAGTAGGACTCCTGTACTTGTCGACTTCGTCTGCGATCAACTTCTCCCACTGCTGCTGTCTCGACTTCAGTACACTACACATGGAGGACATGACACCCTCAACAACGTCTTCGCGTTGAGAGTTGCTTGCCAGCTCTGTTTGTTCATGCAACATCCGCCACATGTCACCCAGAGTTTTGGTTCGGAAATGGCCGTGAGCATCCTGTTCAATTGCATCGGTCGACTTGGCAATGAAGTTCTTCCGGTCTGTGACTTGCATTCGTTCGACCCACTGTGTCAAGGCTTTGGTGATCAAATTTCTGTACTCGCGGACCATGTCCCCTTCACGGTTGTCGAGCACGTGTGGGGTCAAGTCGTCTTTGGAGATGCCTAGTTTGGACATCTTCTCGTAGTATGGATCGATGTAGTGAACGATACCCAGCATCTGAGGCGGCGATATGTCTTGAGAATCTGCATAGGACAGCAAGAAGTCGTGCATGGCCCTGTGGTAGATGGTGGTGTATGTCTTGAAGATCTTCCATTTCTTTGGGAACAGCTTCTGCATGCCCAGCTTGACGGCATTCAGATCGTTGAAATACCATTTGGTGAGCTTCACGAGCTTCTCGGGGTCGTCAGTAAAGGGATCTTGTATCTCCTGGAACTTCTGCTGCACGACCAGCTCGACGGCTTTCAAGAACTTGTCCTTGTAGCCTCGAATGCTCTTTGGGCCAATGGTGAAGGAAGTAAACTTGCTGACGAGATCTTGGTGATCCTTCTGCGCGTCTAGCAAAGCTTGGACTCGTTCGTCATTCTTCTCTTCTGCATGGAGCACCAGTGCAAGGCGCACCACTAGGCCATCGTTGCCTTGCTGGACCAGGTTCAGGACGTCCATGCAAATGACCCCGATGTGGCCGTCGAATGTCTCGATTGCTCGATCCAAGGGCGCGAACCACTCCTCGAGGGTGTTCCTCAGGCTCTCGTCGTTGGCCTTGCTGATCTGGTCGAGTGCTTCGTCGCGGAAGTCTCGGAGCCTTGTAATCTTCATATGCGCCTCGAGCAGGTTGGGCTGGTTGTGTTCATCCTGCTCATCCGCCTCCAGCAGCTCCAGCACTTGACTGCAGTCTCTTTCGAAGCTGTCCAGCCCCGCCTGCATGGTTCTCGTAGCCTCGAAGTTGCGGTGGACTCGGGCGAGATAGTCGATTTGAGGGAAGTCTTTGCGGATGGCTTGTGCCTGCTCGCAGAGATCATGTATGCTCTTCATTTCATCTTTGATCTGGCCCACCAATTTCTGGCCCTCGGCCAGCGTGGACATGCCATTCTGTGTGATCTCAAGGTGCTGGCTTAGACCTTCTCTCAGTCGAGCATCGACATCTGCTTTCCTCCTGACGACGTCTGCCTTCAGGGTAGTCAGCTTGTCGAGATCGTCTGGCGTCCGCAATAGGTCGGAGATGCGAGGGATCGCAACACCGCCGTCTGCTGTGACCGCCATGGGTGATGGTGGTTAATTGTACGAGGTATGAGTCTTTACTTGATGTCGCCATGCATCGAGCAGACTTCTCTTCTACTCGAGCATCCTGGATGTATAAGCCTTGACGAAGCCAGTGCTACGGTATTGCAAGGTCACGACGGTTGCTTCAGCATCGACTGGTCGACGATGTTTGCCCAGTTTGTCGGGTCAACGCCAAACAACGCGTCAGTCGGAGTGAGCTCCGCCGGCCCCGTATCTAAAGGAGACAGCAGTAGACATCGTCCCACGGCGACGTGCATCTGTACAGGAACCGGCGCGGATTAGAATCAAATACAATTATCTCTTCCACGCTCAGAGAGCTTTTGCACAGCTTAAACTGGAACAACCAAAACGCTCAAAAGTAATGATACACGCTTCCAACTAGCCCAAACCAAAAGGCCACCACGAACCTTACCTCGCCACCCCAGCAGTCGCCTCCTCATTAGCAGTCGTGTACCCGTCCAGGCCAAACTCAGTGTTCTTCTGTCCTCTCCAACTCTCCCCTGTCTGGTAAGCACTTCCATGCCCATCACTATCCGTCCTCTCTGCGCCACGCACCGGCTCCTCGTGCGAGATCGACGCATACGGCCTCAACTTCTCCTTCAACTCCTCCGTCCCCTTGGCAAACTCCCCATCCCCATCACTGTCCGACCCCTCAACCTTGACCGGACTAGGACTCCTCACACCTTGCCTGATATTCGCCAGCCTGGCCATGTCAACACTGGCCTTGATCTTCTCGGCCTCCTCCTCAGCCCCCTCCTCCCTCTTCTTCTGCTCCACCTTCCGCATCGCCTCCTCCGTCAATCCCTGCCGCGCCATCCGCAGTAGAACGTCCTTCTTCCTCGTCCGTTTGTCGCCCACACTGATGAAGATGCCGGCCGAGATGTTCACCGTGATACTGATGCTCAGAATCACGGCCGTGATCCACTGGGGCCGTGTGTGGTAGCTCCATCCCCAGGTGAACGCACCCAGCGAGAACTGCAAGACCGAGTGCGCATCCAGCAGACTCACAATGAGGATCAGGAGTTTCAGCGGGAAGGCGTTATGCGTCGTCGTCTCGTGCGGTCGGTAGTAACTGTGGCTCTTGCTGAACTTGTTCTGGTGATGCACCAGTTTCCGCTGCTGCTCTGGCGTCAACACACTAAACTCCCAGTCGGCGTCGCTCTCCTTCTCGAGTCCGGCCTCGGCGTCCGCGGCGACTTCTTTCTGCGTGCGCTCCGGCAGGTCGTTGTGGTCGGTAAGGCGCGGCAGGTTGCGCTGTTTACGCAGTTTCCAACTCAAGCGATGGTAGTACGCGATGTGGCCCATGTGGTAGGTGTCGACGGCGCGGAAGGGAGCGAGGCCATAACCCATTACACCGAAGAGGCCGACGAGGACGCTGTCGACGATGTGGATGATGTAGTTTTTCCGGTTGCCGGGCAGGGAGAGCCAGCCGATCAAGCAGAGGACCCAGATCAGGCCGAAAGCAGTGATGAGGAAGGCGTAGAGGGTGACGAAGAAGCCGAGAGCTAAAGGTTGTTAGTCGGGTCGTCGGTTTACGGGTAGGGAAGCAGGGGGGCCAACTCACGTTTGCGAACGTATTTGCCGAAACCTTTCATGCTGCGCTTGAATCTGCTGCGGCGGGAGTGGAGCATATGACGAACGTAGTCATCTAAGATGTCGACATCTTCTTCCGACCAGCCCTCGAGGCTGACACCGTGGGGTAGAACGGCATAGTGGTCGTCGTCGACATGGGAGGTCAGGCTGAGACGACGATCTAGACCGTCGGTCGACTCAACCACGGAGCCTTGTTCTGCTGTTCTCTCGTCGAGGCTGTCGTGGCTGGCAAAATCATGATGATATGTTTTGGGGGGAACCTGGGGCGGTGCGGGGGTTGGTGGCATTGGCTTGTGGCTCAGTTGGCGAGATATCTGGCGGGACACCTGAGGCCGTAGACTTGCTGGCTCATGGCTGTTTGTCCTTTTGACTTGCTGAGTTGGACCACGAGTGAGCTCGTAGGTTGGTCGACGGTTGTAGTAACGGTTGAGCCAAGGGATGTCAGGTACGAAGAGAGAGTTCTGGAGGTTGTTTAGTGTGGTTAAAGTTGAGACTTCAGGATCTAAAGGTGTGTTAGTGAGACTCATCTGTGGTTCGAGGGGCACGCCTCTACCTACCGAGCACATCAAGATAGTCGACCACGTCGCTCTCGTAGTCGCGGCCTTGGGAAGTATGAGCTCGGGGTCGTCGCAAGTTGTCCGCGTCGGGATCATTGCTCGTTTTGCTCAGCACCGATCTGGCAGCGTCGCTCATGCGGTGGAGTCTTTTGCTGCCAGACCTCCCAACACTCCCTTCACTCCCTGCCGAGAGTCGGCGGGATGTCTGGCCATGACCTTGACGGGGGGTTTCGCCGTGATGGGCCTCATGGTCCTCATCTATTGTGCCCATAGCTCCGGCATTGCCAGGGTTCCCAATTTCATAGTGGCCGGGGAGGCCCGCGAGACTCACTGTGGCATCGTCAAGCTCATGTTCTCTCGGGCCAGTATTAGTCCTGCGTCTTTTCAAGGCCGAGTTGCTCCGTTGCCGCTGGAGATCTGGTGGCTGCACATCGTTGGAGGAAGTCAGCCTGCGGATACCTATCGGCCTCTGTCGCACTTGGTATTGCAGGGGAGTCGGCGTGAAATAGTCGCCGCCTCGATTCGACGGGGTCTCCATGAAGGAAGGTGCCGAGGGGAATGGTTCGAGGCCGCCGGCGTCCTCGCGTGATGTGGTTGGTGCCAGATTGTTGTTGGTGTTGGCGGCGGTGTTGTTTCGATTCCGTCTGGCACCCGTTGCGTAGATGGTGGTGGTGGTATGTGTGACGGGAGGTGTTTCGATGGTTGTCGCTGATGGTGCGTGGCGAGGCATTTCGCCAGATGAGGCTTGTTGCTTGCCAGAGACGATGCAGTGGTGCCGTGATGCAGTGGTCAATCCTTGCCGTCTCGCTCTGACCGTGTCACGATCTACTTGCCCAGCAGACTACTCACACCTACAGATCACTTGCGGTCGTACCGTAGCCGACGGTCGAGGACTCGGCGAGTTGAAGTCTATCTGAGCATAAGGTCAAGCAGAAGTATGAGCCTAGAACGTGCATTCTGAGGCGTAAAACGAGAGGACGACGCAGCAGAGAAAGTTAGAGGCCCCTCGAAAACACGCATCCGCCCAAAGGTATCCACCACCCAGCGCCATCATGCTGACCTAAGTAGATACCAAACAGCAATGCAGAGCGAGTTAAACGCGAACCCCGAGCACACGTGGAGAGCAGCTTAGAAGCAGTCCTACATCATAAGTTTCATGAATTTCAAGTGCTGCCGACAGCAACAGTTGCCTATTCGACATGGCCTGGGGAAAAAACATCTCACGGCATGTCTCAGCGCGTCAAGCCACAAGCGTAGCAATTGGCAGACAAGCATATCGCATGCTTTCTGGCTAATCTGGGCGCTCGGTAGGGGCTACTATGACGTTGCTATCTCTGGTTTTTTGGTTGCGTTGGGCCATTCTTTGCAATGCTTGTGCTGGCAGGTGGCCAAACGCTTCTTCGCTTCGCCGAAGCCGCTGCATAAATCTTTGCCTGCTTATCAGCACATATGAACTTTTCATGTCCAGTTTCCTGGTGATGGAGGGGTCATGCGTACGTGGTAGCTCCCTGCCACGCTTACGTGGACCATGCGACGCTGCCTCCACTGCAGGTCAGTCCCCAATTGGAGCTTAGCGCCAGTGCAGAATCTCTGGGGCCCGCTTTAAGCATTCACCAATAATTATGCTTGCACAAGCGTCAAGTGATTAACCCCCAAACCGACATACGTACTGTACAGCAGAGGTACGTCGATCATCCTGGGGCAACAATCGCTTGCTGCTGCCAGTCAAGCGAGCCAAGAACCGCGACGACGTCGGATACGTCTCTCAATCAACTACGGTAGGTGAGCTCGCAAGGCTCCACGCCTTATAGCACGTCTCTGTTCTCCCCATATAGGACCTCGCAGACACCTCCCAGCGGTACATCCATCACAGCATCAGTACCTTGATTCCATATTTGCCTCCAACTTAACCCGCTCGCCACTCCATTCTCGGTCACCTGTCCAACATACCCATACCACTCATCGTCCCTATCTCTCTCCTCTCGTCTCCGGTCCTTCTTCTTCGATCTGCTACTCCCACCGGTGCCTTTCTTCTTGCGGTCCCAAGTCGCCATGATGACTTCACGCCTTCTCTTCTCTTCCAGATCTGCAACATACCGCTTGCTTCCCCCCTTGCGTATCCTTCCGTTTTCGTCTAGTATCGCGACGCTGCCCGCCTCGTCGACCATCGTTTCGAGTCTGTTGAGACCGAGAGTGAGGTACTCGACGTTGTAGCAGGCGAGGGCAATGTAGATGTAGATCAGCACCATGACGATCCATGCCGGTATCGCTAGTGCCCACCATCGGTCAGGGTAGTAAGTTATCCCCAGGGCGTGAAGGAAGGGAGAGGGGAGATAGGCCCAAAGGATGTACATCAAAAAGGCCAAGCTACTTGCAAGGTACAGCACGAAGCCGTAGTACTCGTACGTAGGCACCTTGGGCGCTGTTGGGGGAAGGGGATTCGCCCGGCGAGCGGATTGGGCAACTTGGTCCTCGGTGTCGTTCGGCGTCTCCACATCCGACGAGTCTGGTGTGGTTGGTCGCGTGGAGGTGGTGCTGCGGTTCATCAGCGAGGGGGGACGCAACAGTGATGTCAGACTGGGCGACGGAGGGAGCGGAGTTGGCGGTCTGTTGTAGAAAGGTGGGTACAATGGTGGTGGTAAGGGCGGCGGCCCCCGAGGTAAGGCGGTGGTCGATCGGGCCATGTGCTGATGGCTGTAGAGGCCATGCTGCGGATTCACGGCGGTTGGGGGCACCGACGAAGTGCGTGCGACTCGAGACAGGTCAACAGCACTCTTGGAAGCGCCGAGAACGGTGTCGTTGCCTTCATCGTCCTCTGAGTCGGACGAGCTTGCGGGTGAGGATTGTCGGGAGTAGTGTGATTGGAATTCTTCATCCTCGTCTACCTCGTCCTCGTCCTCGTCCTCGTCCTGATCCTGGTCCTGGTCCTGGTCCTCACCCTCGTCCTGGTCGTCGTTGTTATCCTCTCCATAGCCTCCTACCTCACTTTCTCTCCTCGCATTGCTACCGTGCTCGAACAGCGCTCGAGTAGGCGTTGCTCCATCCTGCTCGACCCAGTCCCGACGGAAGACTGGCGTAGTCGGCACCTCGAGGAAGGATGCAGGTGAGGGCAAGTTGGTAAGAAAGGGCCTCAGTGTTGGCGACAGAGATCCCCTAGGCGAGTTTGAAGCAGTGCCATCTATGGATGTTCTGCTCTGGTCACCATCTGCAGACATGGCTCGCACGAAGTCGCTCTATTGCGTAAAGCGCATGTACAGCGAGACTGCTTGCGCCAGGTATCTGTTGGTCCCGCCGTAGCTCGTTGAAACCCACAGCATGCACCCTGCAGATGCATTGCACGCCGTACTTTTATACCAGATCTAATCATGGATGAAACGAACACCGGCTAGTCGGGACAATCGAGACAGTATACTGCGCTTTCAAAACGTTATTATTTGGGACTCTGTTCGTATAAGACGAAGTGTCCTAGGGCTAGCAGCCTGAAGACTCATGTCCTACCATAGAGCACATATCAAAGCTTCGTGTGTAGTGCAAGAACGCTCAATTAGACCTCTCCAGTGGAATTCATCAGCTCATGAAACAGCGCGCCATTCCTTGCTTCCTCGCCGTCCTCGGCGGTTGTCAAACCTTATATCCTCAACCCCAAACCAACAGGCTCGCCCCTCGGCGTGGCCGGAGGAAATGGTGAATACATGCCCATTCCACCCCTTCGCACACTTCGTGGTGTTTGTGGCGGAGGTGTGGGATACCTCGAAGACTGCATGGACTCCCTCGTTGGCGCACTGACTACGGGTAATGGCGGCAGTGGTGCTTCCGGTATTGGTGACTCACCTCTGCTACTTGAGAACCTCAGAGCTTGGCCCAAACTTCCACTCCTTCGTCGCAGATTGGCGAAGGACAACTTCTTATTTAAAGACCGCCCACCTGCCTGTTCCATCGGAGTTTGCGGCCGTGAGACGGGAGATGGTACTGTGGACGTGTATGGCAGTATACTGATACTGTGTTGACCGCGCACATGTGCTGTCCCAGGTCGTGGTTGTTGAGGAAGCGCGCCTCTCGGCAATCCTGGTTCCGTCACAGACCTCCAAGGTGACCCCGGTCGACGCCTATCAGTGTTGGTGGTGCCGAAGATTTGGCTCTCTCGGGAGGACACCATGGACAAAGATGAGTCCGGCCTCTCCAAAGGCCGAGTCTGGTGAGCAGTAGGAATCTCTGGCATGGCTGGAGGAGGCCCAGACAACGATTGCGTCTTGATGAAGTTCTTGATGCTGTGCATTCTAGTATGCCTGAACTTACCAAGCAAGTCCATGCTTGACTTCTTCTTCATGTTGTCGCGCGGAGCTTCTCGTCTCACACTCGCTGGTGACGGGCTTCGAACCGACGACCGCTCGAACGACTGCTCAATGCTGATCACGCTTTCCGAATATGGCGCAGCGACCTGGTGTGGTTTCCCCTCTGTTGCCACGAAGCTGCTGGCCGTGTGCGATGCAAACGGGTTTGCTTCTGCAGTGGATTCGATCTGCCGCAGGCTCGACGTGGCCGACCTGGGCGGGTTCACCATTATCGTTTTAATGTTCTTGACCGAGAATCGCGGGGCGCCGCCACCTGAAACTCCGTTACCCGTCACAGATACCACCGACGGTCGGTGAATAGGCATGCGTATGGCTATGGGTCTGGCAACCTCAATTGGAGAGTAGTCCTCCTCATCTTCCCCGGAAGACGAAGATTCGTCCTCCTCCTCCACCTGTGTGTCGATAGGCTCAACGATGGTGGAGAATCGGTCATACCGAAAGTCGCTGACATGATTGAGTGACGGACCAAGCGCAACAGGCTTCGATGGCTTCATCCTCGATCTACGTCTTTCGAGCAACGCCGACGTCGACGAGGGGTTTTGTTCTTCCTCTTTCCTTGCAGAACGGTTGCTGTTGATGCGTAACGTCGGCTTTCTGAATTCAACTTCCGGTGAGAAAGAGTTGTCTGGCGTTCGCACACTGGATTCCGAAGGCGTTTCTGCAGCCGAATCATTCTCAGGCGTATCTGAGCGCGTTGAATCTGGTCCAGAATCCGTGGCATAGACCTCGCTGTACCGTACCTGTCTCCTTCTCCGCTCTTCCCTCTGTTCATGCACAAAGTCTCTTGATACTGGTCTTTCCTGCTTGCGTTGCTTTCTGACCGTAGCAGAAGCTAGCTTGCGTTCCTTCGGCACTTGGTCCATTCCCACCGATGCGATACCCTTTTGGTTGGACTATGTTGCTGGTGCCCGTCCAGGTAATGACGCAGAGCTCGGGGATTAGTGCAATGCAAGATCGATGTGATAAGTCGTGACAGGAATGGTTACCAGGAACACAGAACGGTGGAGGAGCAGTCCCAGCTAGATGGTGAGGTGGCTAGCCTTCAAGCTGGACGGATGCCAGCAAAACGAATACCAGCTTCTGCAGTTGCGCTGCATGCAGCCAGCCCACAGAAAGCCAGCCCGTGGCCGATGGAGCCTTGCAGCCAAAGACCCCAGGTCTCAGTCCGCTAATAGTGCTTCGATCGATAGCGGCGTGATGGTTCACACCAGGCAATGAAACACGGGTCTGATTCGAGCACAAGCGTGAAGCCTATCTGGCATAAGAGTGGATGCGATCTGGTAGGATTCGCGTTAGGGCTCGGAGAATATTTTAGCAGGGGGTAGAGGGGGGGTGAAACCAGATTAGTTGAAATTGCAGGCGCTTGAGAGTTGGACAAGGCGCGAGAATTATCTTGCTGAGCCACGAAGCCCCAATCTGAAGCACAACAACACAAAGGACAGATAGAGAGCGAATTTCATGTAAGAGGTAGTCACCTTCTCATCACATCACTCGTGGGCCAGCAACGGTCAGACTGAATATCTGATCTGCGAAGAGAGTTCCAGGCGAGCATTGAGCAAGCCAGCTCGAGCAAACTGGGTAGCAAGCGCATCCGCGAGCAGTCGATGATCTCCATCATGCATCTCAAATTCGTGCGATGAGCGCTGATAGCGGCAACCCTCGCGTTGGTGGTCAGTGGAAGTGCAAACAATATTGGGATGAGCTTGGTTTGAAATTCAGGGGGTGGATGTCAAGTGGGGTCGGCCTACAAGGTTCCTGCATCGATGGCGTGTTCAGCCCTGGTCCTTGGCGCTTAGCTTACTGCCACCGAAGCCCATTCCCTTCCCTTTGTGGGTTTAGGAAGCTTTAGTTAAGCACGTGCTCTGAGATAGTGACAGGGATGCCAGGATTGCTTTTTATATTTTTCCTCTAGATCAGATACATAATCGTTGATAGATCGTGGATGAGAGCCCCGGCGTTTTCTGGGGTTTCTCGAGACAATAGTCTATGACAACGACTCTCCCCTATGTTGCACGCTGCAAGGGCCAGCCGTGAAGCCAGACGACTAATTTCCCACACGGCTATTCGCCCTTGATTAATTGTCGGCACAACCGAACTCGACTTGTCGTAAAGTGGCAGCTCAATCTTACAGCGCACATCATGTGGTCACGGGCTAATTAAAGTCCAACTAGTTATATGCACGGGATTTACTTCTGATCTATCAACCTTGCACTCACAGGCGTGGAACGTCATAAACTTTCTTCTTGCCCTTTATCTGCTGTACTGGCCATCAAGCTTTCTGGACTGAACCTTCGGAGCAGGTCATCCGTCACCAGTATGATAGTCTTGCTCGTTTGCCAGCCTCTAGACGTCCCGATGGTCTGCCGCCCATTGCGCGTGTCAGCCTCTGTCTCCGATACCTGTGCTGCGCGAAAACAAATGAGTACATTGACATAGCAGACGTCGAAGTTGATGTGGTAATCGACCTCATGGCATCACAAGATTTCCCACTTTACAGCGGTAATTGGCACTCGTATTGTGCAAGAAGCAAAGAACATGACGGTCACCAGAGAAGCAAGTACGTCCAACTTACCGGTTTCTTGTCGCACTCCGCAAGTCGCGCGAGCCAAGTTCCCCACGGTGGCATTGCCGCCAGCCCTTTCATTAACTTGATGATACCTCTTTCGACATAAACCCCTCAGGTACCAACAACCCACAATCCTTGACCCTCGAACGAGTCCTCGCTTTCGGACGAACCGATCCGACTGAGCTCTCGTGCCGTTTATCCATCGACAGAGAAGGGGCAGGCGTCTATTCGGCGGCTCTATTCCCGTGAGGGCCCCAATTGCTGGGGGTACTCGAATTCTTGCCGACGAGGGTCGCTTGGGTCTTCTAGAATATTGGGGTCGTTGGCGTAGTCGGAGTCCCTGCGGATAGTGTTCAATAGGGCATAAGTTAGTTGACATATGGGTAGTCAATAGGTAGTCGAGTGGGACCGAGAGCTCTACGAAAGCAAGAATAGAATAGATTGCCTGGCGTGCGTAAGCAGTACACGAAGTTGTGCTTGGAGAGCGCCGTAGCCGACAAGACGGTCTGTTTCTGCTGAAGTATGTACGCTTGTCCATTGGGACGTAAGGCCATTCTGAAAGGCCGGACGACAGGAAGAACGCAACAGAACTCACTCTTCTCCGTATTTAGAATCAATGTGCGCTCATCGTCCCAACCCCCCCTTGGCTAGCGCGACGTCCGAAGGCAGTCGATGGTCATTGATTCCTGTGCGTGCAGGGTAACGAGAGTAGTCCATAGAATCCCCCCACAGGTGGGATCAATTCGTAGCCATTTTGGTAAAGTGGGTACACTCGATTGTCTCTGTCCAGCGTCGGGTACGAAATCCACTCCAAACAGAGAAACAACCCTTCGAGAGAACCAAAGACCTACAAGTTCTCGACGAGTCTCGCACAGAAAGACGTGCCATAGCCGAACACTCACATCTTTTCACTGCCGTCCAGAGATAGATGGCGGGCAGACGATGTCTTCTCAAGCGAAGACACATAGTTGCAAATGAAGACACATAGTTGCAAATGAAGATCGAACAGCAAGGTCGACACATTACCTGGCTGAATCGCATGTCTAACTCCCATTGTGAGAGGAGAGGGCGTCTAGTTGTGTTGTAAAAACACCTCTTTGGCCAAGGCCCAGCTGTTATCTTGACGAGTTGTCACGGGTCTGCAAGCGCCACAACATAGCTACGAAACAGCAGAGGAGAAAAAATAGACCGATGGATGACACCACTTTGTGCTATTCTATCTCGTTCTCTACCACAAAGACAGGAGAGCAGACCCTGACTTGTCCGATACTATCACTCAAGGCGGCCTTACTGCACCCACTAGTCCGGATAACACTTGGTACGATAGGTGTGATCCGCGAATAAATCAGAACTTCTGAACATCGAGAGCCATCGAATTTTGAAAGAATTACTCTAACGTTCGTACATAAATACATCAATTCGTACAGAGGTAAAGCTAAGGCTGTGACCTCGATTTCATGCAAAGCATGACGCACCAAGCAACTTTGTCGACCTTTTACCGCAGGTATTGCAGTCTTCCTAGCGACGCCGTTGTCCTTATCACCTTGGTCTGGGTATCTCTGCTGTCCATCGCCGTTTGCCGCATTTCTGGCATCTCACCATAACGCCGCCCCGTACTCGTTCACCAATAGCCTCTAGCTTTCCTCGAATTCTAAACCTAAGCCCTTGGCCTTAGGTTTCTCAGCCTCATCGCTTGCCTTGCTGACTTCCCTTATCATTTCGAGGGCTTCAGTTGCCTGGCTCGTCTCATGCTCTAGACCTGGTCGGTCACCTTCCTCGCCATCACCTCCATCATCATCCTGATTCGTCATCTCGCGGAAGAATTCGCCGTATTCAGGATCCGCCGGCGAAGGGCCATCATTACCAGCGTCGTCTCCTGTTGAGGTGCCGGCGAGGCCCGCGCGCAGGTCTTCATCACCATCTGCATTGTTGCGGAAAAGTGGGAAGGAAGGATCCGCGTCACCTCCACTTGACGCACGAGCGATTGCCGCTGAGACCATTGCGTCACGCAATTGAGATGGCTGTGGGCTGAACAACGGCGAAGGCGACTCAGGATAAGCTCCTGAGCCAGAGTTAGAGAAGTTGTTCGTAAACGATGCTGCGGACGCGCCTGCAAAGGCCAGTTTGCCATTGCTGACCGACCCCTGTCTGGCGGTATCTGGAGTGGCGTTCGGACCCATAATGTTGGTAGGGCTAGCCACTGAGCCGCTAAGAGACGGCGATCCATCCAGAGGCCGTGGCATCAATTGACCTGTAGGATAAGTCTCAGTGGGCTTCCTGCGTAAGTACTGCTTCGTCCTCAGATGAGCCGGCAGATCCTCCGGATTCTGGACACCAAACTCCTTCATAAGTTTCTGTTGCTTTGTAGGTCGAGGCTTTCTGGTCGACAAGCTTTGATCAAGAATCGGCGGTGGCTCAGGCGCAATAGGCTGGAACTTGTGCAGCTCTTGTCTGAACACGTTGGTTTCGTATGCCAGCAGCACTTCGGCGCCCTCTATCTTCCGAAGGTAGAACAACATCTCGGGCATTTCGTCTGGTGTGCGACAGAGCTGATTGCCATTAGTGTATTGTGACAAGAAATCGCGAAACCCCTGAGCTTTTGAGATGATGCGGTCCAATAGCTCTTCCTCGCTTGGTTGAAAAGGCAACTTCTCGATCTCGTCTTGCCAGGCTTGTAGATCCTCCAGCTTCGGTCGCGCAGCATCGCGAGGTATTTTGACTCGCCAGTCGCAGACGGGGCACGTAAACATTTCTGTCTCTTTCACCTTTCCACGTGCCAGCTTTAGACACTTCGCATGGTACCAATCATGACATATCTCGCATTCGATCATGAGTCCTGCTTCGGGCTGGCGACAAAGGCAGAAGACCGGCTTCTCCTCGTCGTTCCCGCCTCTAGGCTTCTCCTCACCTTCAGCCGGGCTCGCTTCACGTGATGCTGGTTCGACAGGCGCGCGGTGGGTGTCGTGTAAGTCGAAGCAGTAGCTGTTTCGCTCCTCCACATTTTTCATGTGCTGTTCAAGGATATGTAAAGGTGCATTGGCCTTCCCGAACAACTTCTTGCCCTTCCTCATCCAGTCCTCGTGCTTCTTGACCTGCTTTTCAAGGTCTGCGGCTCCGTGAGGTTTGCCGTTGAGCTCTTCCAAGCTCTTCATAACATCCTGAACATGAGCATATGTTGGTCGCTTCCGAAAGTCTGCTTCGTTGCTCTTCTCCACTAGAGTGATGATTTGTCTCTTGGCTTCACGATTCTTGGCCAATATTGCATCCATTTGTGTCAAAGTCTCTTTATTGGCAGGAAACGATTGGGCGGTGACTTGTGAGTGCAGCGCCTCGAGTTGAGGATAATGCACGTCATCAGCGCCCATAATTTCCTTAGCCTTGATCTCCCAGAGGTCACCCTTTCGAACCATTTCCTGGAGGAACTCGACCTGTGGATGAGTCTGAACAATACCTAGATCGCTCGATCGCTGCAGCAAGTCTTTGCAACTATCGAGAGTGTGGTTGTGCATGTCTTCTCTGGCTCGCTCAACCAAGTCGCTCCACTCTGCTCGTTGATGTAACTTGTCAAGGTTTGTCAATTCTGGCATGACAATCATGAAGCTCCGGCCTTCATCGAGCATAACTTCGAGCTCTTCAGCAGATTTTCTGATACGACCTTCAAACACTTGCTTCACGCTTTCTCGCCAGTCGTCGATGCTGACAAGTTTCTCCTTCAGTGCCTCCATTTGTGGTGCTGAGAACCCCAGCTGTTCGCACTCCTCGATTAGTTGCTTCAGCTTCTCGAGACTCATGTGGGATTCAAGCTCTTTCTCCTCTGTCTTGCCATTGCCCACGCGAGTCGATGACCTACGCCATGCCTTTTCATTCTTGCGTCGATTCTGCTGTTTTCGAGTGACGTAGAGATTTGCTTCCTCGGCCCATTCGTTACACTTCTTCACGAAATCGGCGAGGTCGTCAAGACCTTCGAGAGGATAATCGATCTTTTCACCTTCGGCAAGAAGGTTCTGCAGTGATTTCAGCGAAGGGTTTGCTTCGCCGTCCAGGAGACTTTCGAGCTTGCTCTCCCATGCTTGAGGCACACTTGCCTTGTTGACCACTTTCCGGACGAGTTGCTCTAATTCGTGGTTCGTGTATCTGACTACCACTGTGTGATCAGGCCCTCGAAGTCGCTGGTCCGGCGGGATGTCACAGCAGTCAAGCTGTTCGGGATGAAGGAGACATCCGACCTTCCTGCTCTTTTCGCAACGGAATTGAGACAAGTAGCAGAACACTTTGCAGAAATTGCACTGGTAGTCCTCCTCCTCGAGCTCTTCATCATGCACCTCGATGTGCAATCCACACTCCTCAGGAACGTCTTCTGCGAGAGTGTCAAAGGTGCAATCCTGATGAGGATGTAGCTCTTTGTGTCGTGTAGCAAACTTCTCCCGTTGGTTTAGCTCCCGATCGAGTACTCGTTCTAGAGCCGGCGCAAGCCATTTGGCCGTGTTGATCGTTGTGTCGGACGAAGCCGCAGTGAAAAGGAGTTCTTCGTGGGAGAAGCAAGGTGGTTTACGGAACTCCTGTAGTCTCTGCACGCCAGCGTCGCCAAAAGGTTCCCAGTCTGCAGGAGCAAAGTTGACCGCCTCGTTGAAATTGAAACCATGGTTGAAGCCTGCATGGTATGCCTGTGGGAATGTAATGACGAATTGACCAGCTCTCTGGTCTAGAGCGTAGACATTGACCCCAGCCTTACGCAACTGATTTGGTGGGAGGATCGTGACGAGCTGGTAAAGCAAGTCAGGCTGCGTTTCGAAGAGCTCGGGCACAGCTTCACGCATGGCTGCCTCGAAAGCCATCGCATCAGAGCCTGGGATACCATACCACGTCTTGGTCGAGCCGAAGTGTTGGTAGTTGGCAGAGTATGCGTAATGATCCTCATTGTGCCAGCAGAAGGTAGAGAAGCACATACCAACATACAGCCATGGTACCGTCATGCCAGATATGTCACCCTTGATGTGCCGAAAGAGTGATTCTTGGTGGAAGGGCAGCACGTTCAAGTTCCACGGATCTCTCGAGAATTTGTCTAGCGGGTTCTTCTCGATTGTAGGGAACCCGCTTCCATGTGTCGTGGAATGGATGTCAGCACCGTACTCGACTTCAACAGTATCGGTGAGATCCTCCACCAGCCGCCAGAACTCTTTTTCGACCTCTTCCTCAGTCGGATATCGTGGACCATGACCACTTGGATCAGGAGGCAATCGAGAGGCAAAATATTGTTCCTTGAAACTATTTGCTTTCTCCTGGAAAGTTCTGAGGGAATAAACGTTGCCCTCCTCGAAACCATACTCATTGTTGCCCACCAAGCATTTTGAACAGTGCCACTCATATTCGGGAACCGCCGCTAGTGGAGGGTCCACACAATACCTGTGGTAGCCGAGGTCGCAGCTGTCGCAAACCAGAATATTTGGCTTGTCATTGGATTGATTGCATGTCTCACACTTGTCACCGTTGCGCCGAACAGCGGATTTGCCTTTAGCTTGCGGCGTAGATGGCCGCATGCTCACGATAGGGGGATTTGGCATGTCTTTCTTTGATCGCTTTGGTCGATGACTGCCGGCGCCTTGTCCGTCACCATTCACGCCGTCAGAGCTGTCATCGCCATTGAGGCTCTCGTGGCTCAAAGCTCGCTTCAAGGGGTTGGATCTTAAGCCACCAGGCGCAGGACTGCCGTTCATGTGCTGATGTTGTATCGAATGACCACCTGCGCCGCCGTTTATGGTTGTGACGATAGGGCCAGCCGGAATTGGCGGCTGGGATTCATGCTTGACGGATGGAGAAGATTGATTGACGGCGGCAAAGTTGCCTGGACTGTTCACTGTCGCGAAGCCAGCGCTGTTGACAGCAGTGAAGCCAGAAGAGGATACGGGCCTGTGAATGACGGCAGGTGAAGGAGAAGGCTGTGCTTGGGGAGGCCGGGGAGAGTCTACCGAAGCATGGTGAGGCATGGAAGCCTGGACTGCGGGCGAGCTAGCAGAAAATGCCGGCGGTGCTGACTGGGATGGTATGGGCATATTCATAGGAGACTGGATCTGTGATACGGCAGGCGAGTAGGAGGTGCCAGCTGCTGCGTTGGCATACTCGAACTCCATTTGCTGATGTACACCAGGCTTGGCAAACTTCAGCCACTCTTCGTAGGGATGCAGCCATCGTTGATAAGAGTTTTTGAGGGAGGTTGACAGAGATGACATTATCTTGCCACTGTAGCCGAGATCTCGACCTATCTCAGCCCACTTCTTGTCCTTGCACACGTTTTGAAAGCCGCCCCTGACTTCGACGGCCTTCTTGAGCTTGTAGAGATCGAGAGGCCGCTTGTCGACGCTGGGAAAGCGGTTGAGATGGGCGCCATATTGCTTGTGGAACTTGGCCAGCTGGTCCAAGTAGTTGAGGTTCGTTCTGTTTGAGCCTTCGACAAGGTTGATCTCCTGTTTGCGTGTTCTGAAATGGAACTTCTCTGAATCGATGGCAAAGTCGGGGGTCCAGTTGTCGGGAGGGACGATCTTACATATACCGTACTTGCTTGCCTTGTCGGATATGCTTCTGATGTACTCCATAGGATCACGAAACTCGGCCTCAGTGGGACGGTATGTAGGTGCTTCTTGCAAGCCGTAAGGACGAGGTCTCGGAGGCGGATCGCGGGCAGAGGGATGGCCCTTTCTCTCGACCGTATTCATGTCTAAGCGTTGGTGCTCGCGGCGGGCGCTATATGGAAAGGATGGAGGGCCGACGTTGGGGGTATTGCCATTCATTCTGACGGTTGCTATCGGTCTGGTGGCGCCATTAGGAGGCTGGGCTGCTCCTGTCGCAGGAGGAGCGACCATGTTGATCAGGCCTGTCTTGCTGGTCTTCCCCACACTGTGTCAAGACGCAAGAGTCGAGGTGCTACCATGCGCATGCAGCGGGCAAACTAGAGAATCCGATGTGGACAAGTGCTCATGAAAACGTAGTCCAGTCGTTCAGGCGACAGGTGATTGATTGCATCAGTCGCAGTTGTTGCGCTGCGTCGATATGCGGTACTGCGGTGCTGCGGGTAGGAAGGGCTGCAGGCTGCGAACTAGATGTGCTAGAAGTGCCAATGGAGCACTTCGGAGGTGGACGATCACATGCAGTAAGCCGAGACTGGTCGTGGTTCGTAGTGACTGATTGACAGGGGAGGCGAATTGATGGAAGTGAATGCGTGGGTTGATAAGACTTTTATCGTGCCAGTGTGGAAGGAATAATGAATCAACTGATACACGGCAAACTGGAAGGCGCCCGGCTGCCCAGCTACTGCCGTATGTCGCAGTTGCAGCTTCCGCCTCTGCCTCACACTTCGGCCGCGGGCGCAGGAACGGTAGAGCCTAGCCTATTTCTGCCTTCTAGCTGGACCAGTCGAAACTCTCCAAGCTTAAGATTTGTGGAGCCTGCACCGGCCACTTACCGCACGGCTTTTTCCAGCTTCACATTCATGTCATTGCTCGTACAATTCGTCCTCAACAACATCTATTATGAGCGCTCAGACTGGATTGCAGCTGCCGACTTGCTACTTGACGTACAGCATACTGTTCTTTACGATTGTGGTCGTGGTTCTGTAGACTATCGGTGGCGCTTTTCGTTAGAAAAGCTACGCTTGCTCGGGGAGCTGGTCCTATCAACAACTGTGAAGACTCATAGCACAAACGATGAATCGAGATCAGTAGGTGTACCTGACCAGGTTTCACGCAGCACTTGGACTCATGTGGTGCTGTCTCTTCATACCAAGCCAGCATAAATTGCCCGATCTCTTTTGATGTAGTCGCCTAGCCAATCACATAGCGAGACGCGTTGTCAGTATCTGGCTCCTCCAGTGCTCACGCTTTCACCTCGCCCGACTTCACAGACGCCTCTGCAACCATCTTGGTGACTCCCGACATCTGTGAGGAAACAGCATATCTGCAGTCGCAGGCACTGACACCTGGTCGGACAGACAAGGTTACCAGTCGCAGCGACTAATCGGCACATTACTCATGGAGCCGCGCCTCAAACCAGTCCCAGCGTTCTACTGTTGCTACCTCCTGCGCTCGACAATTCGACATTCAAGTTCATACATCGGTTCGTCTCCGCATCCAGCACGACGGCTAGCACAGCACAATGGTAAAGTGAAAGGAGGCGCGGTGAGAACTTCTCGCCACAGTCTCAGACCATGGGAAATGGTCTGCGTGGTCGCTGGCTTTCCAAGCAACATCGCTGCATTACAATTTGAATGGGCATGGCACAATGCTCATCTTACGAAGCATATCTCGCCGGACGACCGGCTGTCTTTACCCACCGCTCGCACTAAGACCAACAAGAAAACTGGTAAGGCTAGATCGCGGCCAGGCAGACCACGAAAATCCTTGTTGGACCACTTATCAAACCTGCACTTGCTTCTTCGAGCGTCTTACTTCTCCCAATGGCCTCTCGAGTTGAGATTTTGGAACAAGGATGTGCACAAGTCATGGCTCGCATGGGATGACAGAGTCAGCGAGCAGATCCGTCCACAAATCAAGGTCCTGCTCGATTTGCCACAAGATCGAAGTGACGATGAAGAAGTCAGCTCCGCTCAGAGACCGACCAAGAAACGAAAGATTGACATGATTGGGAAAGGGGGCGTGGAGGGTGTTGATCCGACTTATGCTAGATTTCAGACTGCACTGCAGAAAGCGAAAGATCTGGCAGAGAGCGATGAGCCGGTAGCACCTTGCGACGTCTGCAGCAAGGACGTTCAAACCGGGACTCATCTGTTCAACGTATGCCTGGAACGGAATTGCCACTCACTGACCCACGTGTCATGCTTGGCCAACAGGTTCAGCCAGGAAGAAAAAGCTGGCTCCATAACCCCTATCAAAGGTACATGCCCCTCCTGCAGAGCCACGTTGCAGTGGTCAGATCTCATGCGAGTGCTATCTTTAAGGACCAGAGACCAGAAGCAGGTTCAGGCGCTGCTGAAGAAGCAGACTAGAGGGACTGTTGCTGTGGCTGCCGAGCTCCTCGATGAGAGTGGTGACAGTGATTTGAATGCGGAAATGTCGGACGAAGCGGCGCTAGGTGAGAATGCAGACGAAGAGGCTGGCAGTGAGTCTGATGATGCATCTGTCACAAGTATGCTCTCCTTCTGGTCTGAACGAGGGGCAGCATCGAAACCACCGCCTCCAGCTTCGCGACCACAACAACTCGAAGTGGTGATCGAAGACAGTGAAGACGACCGCTGAGAGTCACCAACGTCAAGGCGCTTGCAACGCCGGCAGCAGCTGCAGGTCTTGCGATGGAGGCCCAGCTGCGTCCAACTCCTTGTAAGCTTTCCAGATCTGGTCAGCAACTTCCTGCATTGGCAGTCCAGCATCTATAACCTTGACACTGAGGTTGGGGAGTCGCGCAAACAAACGCTTGAAGAGGGTGCGGACTTTGACCTGCATGTCCTGTTTCTCATACCGCTCCTCCCCATAACCTCCACGTTTGGCAGCGTTTTCTGAGGAAATGTCCAGGAACAGGACCAGATCGGGCTGAGGGAGGCCAATATCAGGATTCCAGCACCATTCTAAAGACAGATGAGGGTTGTCCTTTGCTGCGGAATAGACAGCGCCGGAGAATGCATAGCGGTCGACGACGATGGTGTGGCCGGCTTGCAGGTCGTGCAGAATGCCCTGGACGGCTTCCCAGCGGTTAGCGGAGAACAAGAGATGCATGGATTCGTCGCTATGCTCGGCTTCACCCTGGAGGTAGGCATTGATCACCTGACCGGTCGAAGTGGTTCGATCTTGCAGTTGTCAGAAGTGGATTCATTAGGTAGCCAGACGAGGAATACCAGGAAACTTTATGTATTTGAAGTCCTTATCTGAACCCCCAATACCCTCACAAAGCATCTGGCATTGTGTAGTTTTTCCTGACCTGTCGAGGCCTTCGATCACAATGAGGTGACCTCGTGTACTCGTACTCCTGTTGCCCGTCCCTGTCGATGTCATGTTTGATCCGTTCATCGTGTGACACATTCAGATGTGCTATCTGGCGAAGTGGTTGAACGTTGACAAAAAGACCGCCAAGGCCCAGGACGCGGCGGGCGGTGGACCACCAACGTACGCTCTTAACGCGTTACCTAAACATTGCCGTTCGCGTCGGGCGATGTCTCAACCGTCCATCGACGAGAACCCTGCAAACGATGAGCACAAGATGGCGACAGAAGATGCAGCGAGATTGCCGACGGAGATGCTGAACTTCGTGCTTCGGCAAGGCGAGCTCGCAAAAGCAGGACTGCGACTTGGCCAGTTGACCATTCCAGGACGAGCTGCCATCGCTACGCCTAACTTTGTTGCGTCTACTTCTCGAGGAGTCATACCTCATGTCACACAAGATGTCCAAGCCCAGCTGATGCGCGTTCCAGCGGTCTACGTTGGGCTTGAGGACTGTACGTGCATCATTGCCTGCCCAAGGTATGCCGACGTGGCGTAAGCTGACCACATACTTACAGCCCATGATTAGTCATTGAAAGATCCCCCCAGAAGGCCCCCATCTTCCGACAGCATACTCAACAGTCGGCATCGAGACTACGTGACTTCATAGCCCTTCCACGCGACTGTATGAGCATTCTTGGGCCCCGGCGTCTACCAGCGATCGAATGTCCTAACCCAAACACCAACTCGTCTGTTGCAATCAGTACTTCGGTCGGGTTCCAGTCGCTTGCACTCAGTGACTACAACCATGGCGCGCAGCAATTGCATGCGGATATTACACTGGGCCTTGCAGATGTGGTTACTAGCAGTAAGATCAGCCAAAAGAGGTTGGCGAAGAGCGCAGACAGAAGCCATGCATGGATGAGAGACACATTGACAGCACAAGCAGAGTCTGATGTTGAGCAGTCTACGCTGTTTGCATCAATCCCCCCGCTCGAGCCGCAACAGCAGTCCCTCTACCTCTCCGACCTCAGCGAAGAGTACAAGAGCGAGGTGCGAGGCGTCAGTCTTTACTCGGCAGAAACGGCTGCCACTCTGCCACAAGCGCTACAAGATCTGCCACGGATATGTCTGACGACCCCAGTGAGCCCGCATGACATTCTACAGGCCGTCGCACTGGGCAATGACCTGATCACCGTACCATTTGTAACAGAAACGTCCGAGAGAGGCATTGCTTTCACCTTCTCACTCAGCCCAGCGATAGAAGGATCGAACCAGGCAGTAGGCTTCGATCTGTGGGACCCACGTCACGCTACTGATCTCTCACCACTAGTCCAAGGCTGTCAATGCTACGCCTGCACCAAACATCACCGCGCCTACATCCACCACTTGCTCAGCGCCAAGGAAATGCTCGCATGGACCCTGCTCCAGATCCACAACTACCACATGATAGATGTTTTTTTCGCCCAGATGCGAGAAGCTATGGCGGAAGGCACGTTTGAAGAAACATGCAAAGGGTTCACTCGCGCCTATAATGCCGAAGAGCCCAAGGCCACGGGACAGGGCCCGAGGATTAGAGGGTACCAAATGAAGAGTGTTGGTGGTGGGGAGCCCAGGAAGAATCGTAAGGCCTACGGTCGGCTAGAAGAACAGGCGCGGAAGCTTGAGGAAGCGGAAGCGGGCATTGCGACACCTGAAGTAGAGACTCTGGCTGAAGATCTAGAGAAGCAAGGGCTAGGCGAAACGCAGAATTGATGCACGAACCACTCCAGCCTTAACACGCGTTGCTTCTCTAGATTGATCCCTAGACGTAGTAGATCAGTAGGTGGGTGCTTTGTACAGATAGAGTTAGCCGTCGGCTTGCTAGCGCCATAGCGCCAACCTGTTTCTTAGGGCTTCGGCTGGGTTGCTCGGCAACCCGACCTACCAGCCTTATCCCGCGTGTTTCAACGCTCGGTCAACAAGGCTATTGTGTCACACAACGGTATGAGATTGTAGCAAGCAGATGACAGCGATGTTGCGCTCGACAGCTTGGGAGTCTATACGTCAAATCTGACCTGTCATTACCGCCGCCGCCGTCGTCGTGAATAGGCACTAATGCTTTGCGCAACTCTGTCCACCTGATACACTCGTTTACCGCACTTTCACCTTGTGCTTCGACAAGTTCACAACCGGCAGGCGCAAACATGGCCCAACTGCCACCAAAGTTCCCCTGCTGGTGTCGCGCCATCTACTCGTGGGGCGGCGAGACGGAAAAGGATCTTGGATTCGTGGAGGGCGACCTGATAGAATGCCTCAACGCCGGCGACGGCTCGTGGTGGATGGGCAGGCTGCGACGAGACCGACGCATGATGGGCGTGTTTCCCTCCAACTTTGTCCAGCTGCTGCAGGAGGACTATGTGCCCGTCAGCCGGTCGGTGAGTCCCATGCCCAGCCGGGCGGACAGCGACCGGAAGAACTCGATCGAGAGTCTGATGCGCAAGAAAGAGCAAGCCAAGAAAAGAAAGCCCTTCCAAGGCTACAAGACTGCTGTGGGGCCAGGTGCCGCAGCGAGGGCAGCAACAGCGACAGCGACAGCTACACCAACACCACCAGTAACAGCGACTACGCCCCAGAAGCCGACGAGATTGTCGCAAGTACACACTCCGACATACGATCCGGTGCATCCCCCATCTACCCTTCTATGGCAGCAGAGAAGAAGTCCTAGACCCGCAACCTCGAGGTCTCCTTCGCCGCTGCCGCCACAGCCATCACCAGAAGACCTGGACTCACCCCCTCCACCTGCGCCTCCGCCCCATCGTTCAGGTTTCACCAATGGCCACAGATCAAGGGCACACTCTCCTGCCCCACAAGCATATAGCACGAACCACCAATACCAGGTCTCAAGAACCTCTTCCCCGGCACCGCAAGCATACGACATGAACTACCAATATCAAGTCTCCAGAACGCCTTCTCCTGCTCCCCAAGCATATACCCAAGCCCCACATCAGGCCTCAAGAACGCCGTCTCCTGCCCCTCAAGCATACGCAAAGGCCCAATACCAGATATCCAGAACACCGTCTCCGAATGTCACGGCACTGCAGGGTCACACCCCACCTATGATCAGAGATGCAATGGAAGGTGTCATGTCTTCGCTTGAGGGAATGAGCTTCCAACAACCCCAAGTCCATGAGAGACAGCCTTCAAATCCTTGGTCCCCTGAAGCCTTCGACGACTTTCGATCACCAGCCCGAGAGGAGCGTCCAGGTCCTCGCCCACTGACCTCACTAGGCCTCGCTGCTGGCGGAAGCACTTACTCCGAAGAGGCAAGAGAGAAGTACAGTAGTCGCCACAATAGCCCAGACAGGTACATCGATGGTCCACCCCATCTCGAGACTTACGTACAGCGCATGGAGCGCCAGCTGGAGGAGCGAGCCAGGTTCAGGGAAGCCTCGGAAGAGCGAGGTGGCCCCCCTCCGCCGCCTCCCAAGAATTCGAACTGGACCCCAAGTGCCGTTGGTAGAAGGTTGTCCATGCACAGGCGAAAGTCTCAATACGATCTAACGGGCCTAGACAGGACATACACCACCAAGACAACTTCTACCAATTCTAGTAGTGGCATCCAAAGTCTTGCTTCGTATCAGTCAGATGCAAGTAGTCGCACCGCTCGAAGCGTCTTCAGCGGCTATTCGGCCGGCGGCTTCAGTGCGACAAGCGCCGGCAGCCTAGCCAGGAAAAGGAACGGCATGAATGAAGGGGCAACCTCCACGGCCAGACCCACTACAAGCAGCGGCTTACGGACAGAGAGGCCTAAGACCCCTCAGACCCCTCAGACAAGCTATACCTCGTACCATTCCAGCGACGATTCCCGTGCAGGTGCGAGGTCAGCGGTTGGATTCGAGAACCGGCCCGCGTCCGCAGCTGGAAGCAACCCGTTCAGCCTGACACCCAAGACGAAGAAGTCGGGCCTTTTCCGAAAATTCAATGAGACAGTCAAGACCAGCTTTGCGAGTGCAAGAAGCACTATCGCCCCCACTGGTGGAGACAGCCGACCGGGTTCACCCACAAAGCATGCTTACAACAATGGTGTAACAGGCATAGCTGGTGGCGTGTCTTCGCCGCAAAAGCAACAGAGGCCCAAGAGCATCATGTCGAACAGTTACTATGGTAGCGATGCAGCTCGAGAAATGGGCATGGATACTGGAGCTGGAGCTGACTGGCTGAGGACAAGGCGAGACCTGAACAGATCAAACACTCCTGGACCAACGGAACGCCGAGAACGAGCAGATAGATGCCAGATGCTTAATGAGCCTGTCATATGTCCCATCGACGAGCTCTACGAAACGGTCCAGGGTGACGAAGACGCCGACGGCAGACCAGTCTACGATTCGTTCGTGTTGAACAACCCTAGTTTCACCCAGGTCGACAAGGCAGCAAGGTTCATCACGTCGTTGCCAAGCAGTATAACCGCCGCGTCACTCGCAACAGGCTATGTCTGTCGTCCTTACCGGAGCGACGTGCAACGTCTTCGAGCGATCTTCGCCTGGTGCGCAGAGCGGCTAACATGGTCAGAGCCGCTAGAGTCGCCCTTCGGTAGCAGAGCCACCAGGATCGACACTCGTCGCACCATCCTCCAAAAGTCAGGCAGCAGCCAAGAAGTCGCAGCAGTAGTAATGGAAATGTGCCGCGCAATCGGCCTCCCGTCAGAGATGATCCAAGGCTACCTCAAGCGCCCCGGTGAACAGCTCGATCTCGACGCCGCAACACTTTCAAAGGCAAATCACCACTGGAACTCAGTCCTAGTCGACGGCGAATGGCGCATCATAGACTGCAGTCTCGCCAGCCCCACGAACCCTCAACGCGCCCTCTACTCGAGTGTCAGCACAAGCATAGCAGAACCATGGTACTTCCTCGCCAAGCCCTCCGAAATCTGCTGGACCCACGTTCCACTCGACCCAGCCCATCAACACCTTGTCCCGCCCGCGTCTCCCGACACCCTCCTCGCCCTGCCCGGCGCGTGTCCGCCTCTCTTCCGCCTCGGCCTCATGCTGCACGCCTACGACACCTCTCTCACCCGTATGGAAGGCCTCGAAATGACCGCAATCGCAATCAACGTGCCCCAAGACACTGAAGTCCACGCCGAAGTCGAAGCACAGACCTATAGACAAGACTACGACGGCGACACATACGAAGACCCCGACACTGTGACGCGCACCCGCGTCCTCGCCCAACCAGCCTGGTACAGGACCGCCTCAGTCTCATCCTCGGACCCGGACGCGACGGCACTGCAGAAGCGGTACATCGTCAAAGCTGTACTGCCAGACGACCAGCGCACCGCAATCCTCAAGATCTACGCCGGCAAAAAGGGTCTCATGCACAGCGCCAAAGAAATCGTGCACCCGCTCAGTTTCGCGCTGCCCCTCTCGCACACGGGTGAGAACCCACCGTATCAGTTTGTCCGTCGCCACCCCACACCGCACGCAACGCGCCAGGATCTGTACGTCATCCAGCCGCAATGTCTCAATCTGGGTCTGGGCGAGCGCTACGTCTTCATCGTCCGCCAGCACAGCGCCCATGTCTCGGGGACGATGTCCACGGCTGCGGACTCAGAGCAGAGCACGTTTGACTTTGGCGGCCGACCGGTCTCGCCGAACCCGCTCGTACGGCCTAGCTCTGCGCTCTCGATGGTGAGTTCCGTCGCTGCATCGTCATCGTATTCGGATCCGTCGACTTATAATACGCCTACGAACGCCAATGGGGCTGGCCGCGGACACTCTGTGGGCAAAGAAAAGGACAAGCCAGCAAAGCTGGCGATTCAGTCGCCGAGCGGCAAGATCTTCCGAATGACGAGGAGACTTGAGGGGTGGGGACAAAGTGGAGGGGCTGCAGCCCGCGAGATGGATGGAGAGGTGTGCGGGAGCGTGTGGGAGACGAATGGCGGGGTCAAAATTGCGGAGAGGGGCGTGTGGAGAGGCTTGGTGCTTGCGGATCGGAGTGCGAGGTGGTGTGTTTGGGGGGAGTGGGAGTGTGAGTGATCAGGTCGTTGAATGGGGTAGGAAGGTGTTGTTGTTGCTGTATTAATGAAGTATTAGTTTATATATGGAGTTTGTGGACGGTGGCGTTTGGGTTTGGATCGGATTTTGGTTGATGGGACCGTACACCGAACGAGCGAACAGTAAAAGTTTGTGCTTGCCGATGAATGGCGTTTGTGTATACACGATAGATAGATGATTGATGAGTGGGGACGAGACGAGACAAGACGAGACGAGACGAGGTTGTGCATGCACACGCATATGCACGTCTCGGGTACTATAATGCAATGCAGCAAGCATACTTGCACTTCAACTTACTGGGTTTCTTTGCTGAAGTGCTTGACCAAGCACAAAGTCCCCCACTATGTCTCTTCAGCCTGACCACCGCTCCTCATGCTCTCCGAGATTTCTAGCACCCTTGCCAAACACCGAGCACACCGTTTGCGTGTATCGCTGCAGTCACATGCACTTGCGGTGTATTTCATACCGAACTAAAGACGTACCGACGGGTCCCTGCTAGGCCAGGACTAGATGACCTACGCCAACACCGAGCTTGTCGTACAGCGCGTGAGTCCATGGTCCCTCCCAGTTTGAGGACCTGTCCTAGCGTGTCTGGCGCCCGAAGTCGACCTAGAATTGCCTTATCTGGAAAGAAGAAATACTGTACATGGAAGACTGGTTGAGACAAAAGACTAGATAGGTAGCTGTCGAGCGGGAAGATACACGTTCGGGGGGGCCGCGAGGGAAGGCGAGGATATCGGGTTCCTGGCGCGGCGTGACTGACTTGAACTTAGCGTGAGGACCTGCAACCTGCGAGAGCAGAAGTTGCTGTAGCTGCGGTTGTGCTCCTGCGAGAACGGTCAGCGAAAGGTGTGCGCGGTTTCTGCGGTATGGTTCAAGGCTGGTGGACCTTGTGTCTCGCATGCATATGATAGCTCGGGTCCCGTGGGCGGACGAGTGGTTGTTTACATTGGTTGGATCCATGACGCTCGTTCCAGACCATACGGGAGACTACGGTAAGGGGCAGGGCAGTCTTGGGTAGACCTTGGCAACGTCGCCTCGGTCAAACCTTGGAGCTTTTTGATTGATACCTAGCTGTAGGATATCTAAATGCTAAATATAGCCTTGTGGCCATGCAGTGCAGAATAGACCGGATGTCAAATTCGAGCTCGACAGAATGACTGAATTGTCATTTACAGCTCCTCCTCAAATGTCTCGTCACCCTCGTAGTGGTCCTTTGGAACAGCACGGATAGGGTCGTGGGCACCGACCTCATCAACACCCTTCTCGAGCGCGTTCAAGAACTGCTCCTGTCTCTCCTTGTCTCCCTGGAACAGATGGTCCGCAACCATTCTTCGAGGCGTGCTCGCCATCCAGTCGAACAGTGAGAAGTCCAAGAACTCGTCGGATCGGAAGATCTCGAGAATCTGGACTTCCTCGTCATCGGACAGGTTCTCGATGAAGTGACCCTGGTTCTTTGGCACGACGCCGACGTCGCCAGCTTCGTAGTCGAATGTCCTGGCCGTACCCTCGCTAGCGAAGATGGTGACACGTGCGCGCCCCTTGATGAAGAAAGACCACTCGTCGGCTTGAGGGTGCCAGTGCATTTCTCGCATTGAGCCAGGGTGGAGCGTCAAGTGGGCTGCGGCGATGGTCTTCGACAGTGGGAAAGTGGTTTTGCTGTCAGCGATACGGACGAGACCGCCGGTCGTGTTCTTTGGCTCCTGAGCGAGGAGCTTGTGAGTGAATTGAAGCTTGGACTTCTTGATGCCGCGACCTTCGGCGGGTTGCTCCTCCTCGATCGATTTTGGCATGCTAGCCTGGAACATGTATTTCTCCTTCTGTGGTATCGCCTCGAAAACTTCAGGAGAGACACGGAAGTTCTCTGCTAGCACTGACTTGGGCGTGTGTGCTACGGAAGTATTAGTCATCGTGTTGAAGGGGGCCCAGGGCGGGGCGAAAGTGTTATGAGGAGACTTACCAAGCCAGTCTGTGAGTAGGAATGTTGAGTCTTCGGAGAAGGACCCATCATCGAAGATGAGCAGGAATTCTGTTCCGTTTGGTCCTAGACCTTGGATAGAGTGAGGGTGGCCTCGGGGGAAGTACCACAGGTCACCCTCCTCGAGGTCGCCTACAAAGTTACCACCCTCCTGATCAAGAGCAGTAATTCGGCAGTTGCCGGCGAGAACATAAGCCCACTCTGCTTGGACGTGCCAGTGGAGTTCACGGATGACGCCCGCATCGAGACGCATGTTGACACCTGCGATCTCTTTGCTGCTGGGAAGTTCTCGGAGTGTGGTTTGGCGCGTCCATGAATTTCCCTGTGGGCGTTAGCAAACAGTATGGCTTCAACATCGATGGAGAACTCACCCCTATTCTGACGTGGCTGTCGGCGAAAGACCATCGCATGTTCTGCATCACACCACTGTCTGTGGAAGGTGGTCGAACGAGATCAGGGTTCTGCCGACTCCGCGCTCTGTTCCATGGTCCAAGGACTGATGTTCCTTGACCCTTGCCCCTGTATGGCAAGGGATCTAGCTTCTCGCCAATAGAGTCGACTTTGTGATCATATGGATCGCTGTAGTCTGGTGAGTAAGGGTTGTGAGCCTTGACGGCAGCTTTTGGGTCATTGAGCAGATGCTGCTTTGTCCAGTATGGACTTGGCACAGCATCTATCAGCTCTGACAGTGTCAGTAAGGCTAGTGCCGATGCCTTGAGAAGATGCATCTTGACGATCTTGATGAGGTCAGGCGAGGTTCAAAAGCTATCAAACGACCAGGAAGTTTCGAAGAGGTCAAGGACATCAGCAGTTTTATGGTAACCACATCACCAATGACAGCTTCGGGGTATGGGGAATAGCTTTGCCACGGCTTGAGCAATCGTGCATTCTAATTGGTTGGGAAGCTCGAAGTGGCAGAGGAGCTCCCGATCGACAAGCCCAAAGGCTGGTTCGTGCAAACGTTCTGCCGAAGCACGTGAAACGCACCGGCAAAAGGTTCTGGCGGGCTGTCCCTGCTCTTATCGTTTTAGCCCACCAGAGCTCTCACTCCCGAGTCGTAGCTTCGAGGTGTGCTTCCGCGGTTGTAGTAGTGCCCTGGTCTTGGCCGAAAGCTTTAATCAAGTAGCACGAGACCCTTTCTTTTCCTGCTCCCATCAAACTCTCAACGTGGACAAGATGAGTAACAACTATGGCACCGCTCAAAGCGGCCAGCAAAACGCCGCGAATGGCGCGAACGGCCAACATGCCACCGAGCAGGATGCCCTGCTGCCCAAGAAGAACGACAGCAAAACTGACTTCCGAAAGTACTTCGGTGTCAACGTCCACAGGACTCGTGCCGATATAGTCCTTCTCTTCAGCTATATCACGACCGGACTGCTCGACAGTGCAGCAACAGCAGAATTCGGCAGCTTCGTGTCCATGCAGACAGGCAACACGGTCTATGTTGGACTCGGCCTTTCTAATCCCACGGGCTCAACGCGATGGATCAAATCTGGTACCAGCATCTTGGCGTTCTGTCTTGGTTCCTTCCTCTTTGCCAGGTACCACCGACGCTTCTCGGTACGGCGACGGTGGGTGCTCATTTCTTCGACACTCATCCAGCTTCTGTGCGTCATTGCCGCTGCACTGATCGTCACTTTCGCCTCGAACGAAGGAGAGGGCGGTAACCACGATAAGCATTGGCATGTCCTTCTTCCGCTAGGCCTCGTGGCGTTCCAGAGCGCAGGGCAGGCCGTCGTCAGCAGGGCGCTGAACTACAATGCTTTGACTAGTGTCGTGCTGACCAGCATCTACTGCGACTTGTTCATGGATGCTAAGCTGTTCGCGAGTTTTGCGGAGAATCCGGACCGGAATCGAAGGGTAGCTGCACCATTGTTACTGTTGGTTGGAGCTATCATGGGTGGAGCTTGGGCGCGTAGTGACATCGGCATCACTGGCGCATTGTGGACGGCTGCGGTACTGAAGCTTGCGGTTATGGCTACTTGGATCTTTTGGCCTGCGGAGGAAGAAGCACAGGATTAAGCCGTCTACATATCTCACACTTTGGAGGTGTCAAGAAGACCAAATTCATGCATCAGTTGGTTGGGACTTGGGGACAATCATGGGAACGGGCAAACGGTATGAAGACATGTTTGCCGAGTCAGCAGCCTGACTTCCTGGAATCGAGATGGGTATCGTGTGTCTATTCGTCTATAGTTCATATATCACATTATGATTCAACCTCCATTGCATTCCCAGCGTGGGCATTGAGATGTCCATCCTCCATTTCGACCTCTCCCATAAGGCCTGCTGTTGCCAACCCACTTTGGCAACCAGGACAGTTGTGTACAACCTCATGGGCAAACAGATCACACTCGATGCAAAAGTGACTATGACAGGTCGTGCACTCGTACCTGCTGCTGCTTGTATCATGCGAGTCTTTATCATGCCATTGCTCTTCAGACGGTACTTCAGGAAACGACTTCTGGCAAGCGTAACACTCCTTGCTTCTGTGGGCGCTCGACCATGGTACTTCCACCCAGTTGACCAGAGGGAACAGATGGTGATATGAGCGGGCAAGATGCGTGGAGAGGATCAAGGTAAGAGAGCATGCAGGACATTCAGAAGGAAGACCGCACACCTTGGTACCGCATCGTGAGCAGAGGTAGCCTTCTCTGCTAGGACGTGAATGGCATGCACATAAGGACGGCTGGGTGTCAACTGTGCGTGAGGGGAAGCCCATCATGAGCAAGCTCGAAGCGCTTTTGGCCTGCTCCAGGGTGGCAGGAGGAGTAGTCACTGCCATCATGAGTTCTCGCAAATGACCTTCATGCATAATGATGTTGTAGCCACTTGTGTCACCACTGTTCGTCTTGCTGACGAGCTCGTGACAGATAGCGACCTGTGCAGCAAGGCCGATGACGCTGGCATGAATCTTGTCAACAACCAGAGCATCGATGGATCGATGCACATCGCCGGGATCGACACTGTGCAAAGCCCCCATGACCAGCAATATCTCACGCGTGCCGTGGCTGGGTGTATGGAACAGTGCCGCTCGAGCCAGCTCTAGAGCATTCTCCAACGATGGCTGGCCATGTGGTTCTGCCGCCTTTTGCTTTGAGATGGCCTTGATGTGCTCGGTGGGGTTGCCCGACATGTCACTGATAGGCTCGGCGACACCGTTGCGCATGGCTATGATGCCAAGCTGTGATATGGGGTTTTGCTCGAAATACTCGCGGATGAAGGCGATGGTGAAGTTGAGGGTGACTTGGAATCGAGTCGGCCGCAGGTCTTTCTCGCCCATTGCGTCTGACATGTCGAGCAACAGGATCAGATGCCGTATGATGCCTCGCTGTAGGGGCGTCGTGTCTTTCAAGAGCCTGCATAGCCGATCAATATTGCTTCGCCTGGGACCACGGATCTCTGCGCCCTACCTCTTCCTCTTCTCAGCCTCCGAGATGCCAGTGACCGCAAGGTTTCCATCGATCTCTTCCAAGTCGTCCCATGTTCGCGTCACCTCAAAGTTCGTCTCTTGACCCCTCGCATCATCCTCCCTATCACCAGCTGCATCGTTGTCTGCTCCATCTCTGGCGTCGACTCTCCTCCTAGACATCACCGCAAGAAAGAAGGAAGGATGATCTCGAAAAGTCGACGGGGGTCGCGGCAGGCTACCGATTTGGAGACGCGTCTTGTGCGCGACGATTGGTCGTGCCTTCCCGTAGCCTCACTTTGTCCCATGTTATGTGTCCCTCGAGGCGTAGCTTTGAGCCTACTATCGATGCAAGAGACGTACAGATTGCACAAGCGGTTTGTTCAGTAGCTCGTGCAAGGTGGTATCGTCATCTGTAACGCCTATTCGGCAGGCAAGGACATCGTCTTCGATGGTCAAGGTCTTGTTTAGATCTACATTGTTCACTTCATTCACCCGGGCTGGTCCCAGTGCCACTTTCTCAAACATTGCACAACCCTCCGCAACCCCTCGGACAACCCCACTCTTCTCTCTCAGAGCAACGTTTCAAGTAAGATACTGTTCGTTTGAGAAACAAGCAAACATGGCTTCTGATAGAGATGTTCTGCCTGACACGTGAGACTGCCTGCTCAACTTTGTGCTTACATTCGATTAACCAATGCTAGCATCAAGCCCCTCAACTACAATCTATCGTTGTACAACCTTCAGTTTTCCGGTGACTGGACTTATGATGGCACAGTCAAAATTGCATCGAAAGTGCACAAGGAGACAGACGAAGTGGTTGTCAATGTCAAAGATCTCAAGATCACCGGTGCCTCGGTCGGTGATGCCTCAAGCTCATCGATGAAGGATGTATCCTACGACGAGAAGAATCAACGGGCCACCATCAAGCTTTCTGATAAGCTCAAGACAGGTGACACATCGTTGTCAATAACCTTTCAAGGAAGTATGAATGACAAGATGGCCGGTTTCTATCGCGCCAGGTATAAGCCCACTGTCGAAGCTGCCGCTGGGACACCAAAGGATGATGAGCACCATTACATGTTCAGCACTCAGTTTGAAGCTTGCGATGCCCGAAGAGCTTTTCCTTGCTTCGATGAACCAAACCTCAAGGCCTCTTTCGAATTCGAGATTGAGATACCTGAGAAGCTAGTGGCCTTGAGCAACATGCCAGAAAAGTCGACCTCCAAAGGCGGAAGTTCAGGAATGAAGAAGGTCTCCTTCGACAAATCTCCCGTAATGAGCACATACCTGTATGCATGGGCTGTAGGTGACTTCACGTACGTCGAAGCTCATACGGAGCGTAAGTACAACGGTAAGAATTTGCCTGTAAGAGTGTACACCACACGAGGCTTGGAAGAGCAAGGTCGATTCGCTCTCGAACACGCACACAAGACCATCGATTACTTCTCAGACATCTTCGATCTCGAGTACCCGCTGCCCAAGTCTGACCTCCTAGCCGTCCATGAATTTGCCATGGGAGCTATGGAAAACTGGGGTCTTGTCACTTATCGAACAACAGCTGTTTTGTTCGATGAGGAGAACTCAGACGCACGGTACAAGCAGCGGGTGGCATATGTTGTCGCGCACGAGCTTGCTCACCAATGGTTCGGTAACCTGGTCACGATGGACTGGTGGAGTGAGCTCTGGTTGAACGAAGGCTTTGCCACTTGGGTAGGATGGCTCGCTGTTGACCATCTCCATCCTGAATGGAAGGTGTGGAGCACATTTGTGGTACGTAAAACGACAAAAGGTAAATCACTTCGTTCTCGTTAACACAGATACAGGCTGAAGGTTACCAAACAGCACTAAGCCTCGACTCTCTGAGGTCATCACATCCCATCGAAGTGCCAGTCAAGAGTGCTCTCGATGTCGACCAGATATTCGATGCAATTTCGTATCTGAAGGGCTCTTCGGTCATTCGGATGCTGAGCAGTCATCTGTCGAACGAGGTCTTCCTCAAGGGCGTAAGCACCTACCTCAAAGCACACTCTTACGGAAATGCGACGACCGACGACCTCTGGTTAGCTTTGAGTGGTGCGTCTGGCCAAGACGTAAAAGCTTTCATGGATCCATGGATCAGAAAGATTGGCCACCCTGTGGTGACGGTTGCGGAAGAGCCTGGGCAGATCACTTTGCGTCAATCACGGTTCCTCAAGTCCGGAGATGCCCAGGCGGAGGAGGACGAGACTCTCTGGTGGGTTCCTGTTGGCCTGAAGACTGGTGAGCCCGTCAAGGTCATCCACAGCGCACTGCAACAGAAAGAAGACACAATTCGAGAAGTTGATGATGAGTTCTACAAGATCAACGCCGAGCAGAATGGCTTCTACCGCACCAACTATCCACCCCAGAGGCTAGTCAAACTGGCTGCCGCCCGTGAGAAGCTATCCACGGAAGACAGGGTGGGCCTTATTGGCGACGCCGCAGCGCTGGCTATATCAGGTGATGCTACAACGCCCGCCCTCCTTTCCTTCGTGGAGGGATTCCAAAACGAGCAGTCATACGTGGTTTGGGCTCAAATCTCCGGGTCTCTGTCCAAGGTACGATCCGTCTTCTCAGACAACAAGCAGGTTTCCGACGCACTGAAAAAATTCACCTTGAAGCTCTGTTCGCCGGCGGCTGAGAAAATCGGGTGGGATTTTGCACCTGATGAGGACTATTTGACTGGAATGTTGCGAAAGTTGCTTCTGGCGATGGCAGCGGGTGCTGGTCACGAAGGCATCATCAGCACCGGCAAGCAGAAGTTCGAAGCATGGAAAGGAGGCGACAACAAAGCGATCAACCAGAATTTGCGAGCGACTGTGTTCAACATGGCGTCGGCGAATGGAGGCAAAGACGAATACGAAGCCATCAAGAACGAATACCGCAAGACGACGTCGGCGGATGGCAAGGAGATCTGCCTGGTCGCTATGGGGAGGAACAAAGATCCCGCTCTAGCAAGAGACTTGTTGAACTTCGTGCTCTCGGATGAGGTGTCAGTGCAGGATTGCCACAACGGCCCTATGGCGGTGGCTGGCAACAACGATACTCGCCAGGAGGTTTGGAAGTTCTTGCAGTCAGAGTGGGACGGCAAGATGAAGAAAGTCAAGTCGAGTGCGACTGTAGTGCTGGACAGGTGGATCAAGACGGGATTGAATCAGTTCTCGGAAAGAGAGATTGGACAAGAGATCCAAGCTTTCTTCAAGGACAAGGAAACAGCTGGCTTCGATCGCAGCCTTTCCCAGGTGTCTGATAATATCGAGGCGAATGCAGCGTACAAGGAGCGGGACGAGAAGGTAGTGCTTGAGTGGCTCAAGGCCAACGGGTATGCGTGACTGCAGTATAGGCTGTGAAGCTTCTATAGCGGAGTGGTCATGGTATCGAGCACACGATCGACCATTTGGTGACGTCGAACAGTCGTGAGGGAGTGTGGGCAGATGGTCTCTCACTCACTCGTGATACAGTAGAGATCATGAAGCATCGCAAGAACAACGAACGTTGTGGCCTTCTGTTTGTCAGCTGTTCGTGCACTGGTGACTAGTAGGTAGGCGGCAGCTGATTGGTAGGAAGGCCAGAGATGCAATCAACCTGAGGCACGTGATACTGCCGGGCCCTGCCGCCTGCGTCGCCCTAGCGCAGTACCGTTCGACAGGCTCGTCATATCATCTCCTGGCCACTGTCTGCTGTCCACCGTTCGCTGCTCACCGTTGAATCCAACCGAAGACGACCAACGCAATCAAACCGAATAACGACCGCTGTACCAGACACAACCTGCTGTCCTCCACAACCAAAGTCTCACCCCGCCCGCCAGAAACATGCAGCCTGAGTGGTGAGAAGCCTTCCGTCATGCCAGCGACCAGTTGGCTGGCCATCCTGCCGGACATTGCTGACTTGCTGTGCTCCAGAGTCTTTCTCATGCCGTCTTACAGCCTACCCATCGATCTTGGGCCGGTCGAGTGGTGCTTAGAGGCAGCGACCAAGCGCTGACTGCGTGTTAGATACGACTACCTCTTCAAGCTCCTGCTTATCGGAGACTCTGGTGTTGGAAAGTCCTGCCTGCTCTTGCGATTTGCCGACGACACATACACCGAGTCCTACATTTCCACCATTGGTGTCGACTTTGTACGTTCTTCAGTCTCCAGCTAATCTGTGGGCATGCGCTGATCTGTCGGGACAGAAAATCAGGACAATCGAGCTCGATGGCAAGACCGTGAAGTTGCAGATTGTAGGCAACACCGCTCCTCGAGAGCCATGCACATGCTAATGCAGCACAGTGGGACACTGCTGGTCAAGAAAGATTCCGAACTATTACATCCTCATACTACCGAGGTGCCCATGGTATTTGCGTCGTCTACGATGTCACAGATATGGACTCCTTCAACAACGTCAAGCAGTGGCTGCAGGAGATTGACCGATACGCCACTGAGGGCGTCAACAAGTTGCTGGTCGGCAACAAGAGTGATATGTCGGACAAGAAGGTCGTGGAGTACACAGTAGCCAAGGTAGGCAACCCACTGAAAGGCTTCAAGACGCCCCGTTAACAATTGCAGGAATTCGCCGACAGCCTCGGTATCCCCTTCCTGGAGACTTCCGCAAAGAACGCCTCCAACGTCGAGCAGGCCTTCTTGACCATGGCACGTCAGATCAAGGAGCGCATGGGAACCACCACTGTCAACAACAAGCCAACCGTACAGGTCGGCCAAGGCCAAGGTGTCCAGTCCGGATCTGCTGGCGGCTGCTGCTAGAGAACGGCATCGGCAGCATTTGAAGGCTTCTTCACGACTACGAAGTTGAGCGTTGATACAGGTATGGGGTGTCGTTGAAAGGGTGACTAACAGCAGGATGTTGAAAGACGAAACAATTCAGTCCTGAGGCCTCCTAACTATCGCATCCTGGCGTTCGGCGCAGGCAGAAGGTTATCTTCTAGACTGATTGACTTTTGGCTGGCGACGGGTTCCTTGGTTAGGTGGTGGCCAAACGCTAGGTAATGAAGACATGTATTCCATCGCCGCCACCGCTCATGCCTCTTGCCTGTCTTCCTCGAGAAATTGACGTTCCACTGATAACAGCATGATCTATCATCTTGACCTTACAGGTACATCGTGTCACGGTCGCTATCCACAAGCAGAGCTCATCGTTTCAAGAATCCTGAAACAGCAGACACGTCGCAAGACGTGGGCTGCGACAAACGAGCAATGGTGTCTGCTGCGACTTCCCACGCATCGCCTGCTTTTTGTTCGACAGTAATCTCTCTTTCCTCTTTGTACATCTATACCGCATCCCAATAGCAGGTAGGTACCCACCTCAACTGGCATGCCGTGGTTGACAAGCTTCGACTCCGTAGAGGGCATGGGAGGAGCAGGAGTGTTCTTGAACGGAACAGCGATATACACCGTCACCTTGGTAAGGGCGCCCTGCCCTCCTCGACCTTATCACACTGGAACACTATGTCCTTGGTGGACGGAACGTCCTAGGCCACCCTCAGCCGTGTCTGTTAAGACGGGGTCGGCCTTGGGAAGCAATTCAGGTCCGGATGGCACAGCCCCTCAACCACTCTAGCAGAGACCACTCGGATGGAGACCGGACCAATCTATTTCACCGATCATGCTACGACTAGCCAGGCGACAACACCAGCCGTCACGACGTCTACCACGCAGACCGAGCCTAGCCCTGCATGGCATTCATCAACCTGGAATTCACATATCACCTCAATCTCAGTTTCACATGCGACAGGATGCACCAGCCATGACAATCCCCAGCTTGCGTTAACGTGTTATGGTAGTACCTACTCGTTGCTGCTATCAATTACCACCTCTTCTCCTGGTCCTACCTCGCGAGAAACTTCACAGACCCCGGCTATCCTTAGTTCACCCATTTCCACTGTCGTGCCTCTCAGCACATCTTCTACGGTATTTGGAAGCCTTCTCACGTCGACTGCGGTGTCGACTACTTCAATCAGTAAGACAAGAGCAGCAGGAACACCAAAAGATTTCACCTCGTTGTCGCTGGCCGCCTTCTCAGTATCGACTACGGCCGCATCGTCATCAAGTACCGAAAACACCACAACTGAGTCCACGAGCAGCACGATGCCCCCGGCTTTGGCTGCCTCGACGGTTGTGGTAAGCTTTACGGCCACTATTCCTGATACCTTCAACCCCGTGCCAATCTCTGGCCTGAAACCTGCCTTGACAACTACAACGAGCAATCCATCGCAGGTTTTCATGCCCGCTTCAGTGAGTGATATGTCCCACCCAGGCTTCACCGTCATGACCCCGTTTATGCGTTGAAAGCACGGCTCGGTAGGCCGCGGCTTCTGTCACTTGCTCTTCCTGCCCGTTATCACGCTGCACGAAACATGTCTAGCACATATGGATATCCGTCGAAGCTGATCGCCATTTGTCCCTCACCCTGCATTATCATTCCATCGTCACAGGCACTCTGACCGGGCCAAATCCCTTCATGATCTCCATTTCCTGCCTCCTATCATGCCCCGCCAGCGCCATCCACGAACAATAGTGGACACCACAAGCGGCCCATCCTTCAAACCAGGCTCGCCTGGAAATAGCCAAGTGGGAGCATTACTGACATCCGCCTCCCAGACAGAAGTGTCGGCTCCCCAGTCGGCTCCAAGAAGTACGTCAGCCCCAAATCCAATACAGAACTTCAACGTGCAGATAGCTCCAGTCTTGACTGCAAGGCTACCGCGCTGTACCGATGGGAACCCCATATTGGATGGTCTGACAGTCTGTCTAACAGAACCTACCACAGCTTCGGCCCTGGATCCGTCTACGTCTTCGTCGCCCACAACCTTTTCAACCATCACTACCGCGCCCGGCGGCCCACAGGTCAGTGATGGCAGTTCGAGCACGCCCTTACCCCCGACGATCATCACAACGCACACAATGCCTACAGAGACGATCATCAAGACAATAATCTCGTCCCCAACACCAGCATCCACACCCTCCACCGCCCCACTCCACCACGCCCACACCCCCAACCTCAACCTCGCCTGGCTCCTTCCCCTCGTCCTGACCCTCGGCATCCCCTTGCTGCTCCTCGCCTCCTTCCTCCTCTTCCGCCGCACCTGTCCCGCCACCTACGCCAAAACAGACGCATACTGCCCCTTCCGCAACACCGGCCGCGCGCTTGCACGGATCCCGCTTGTCGCAGCGTATATCCAGCGGAGAGAGCGGAACCGCGGCATCAGAGATAGGCAGCGGGAGTACATGGTCAGACGCGCCAGGGGCGGGCGGAGTAGCGGGAGTACGGCCGAAACGAGTACGAGTGGAGGGGACAAGGGGGCTGAGCAGCAAAGACAACGACGGCGAGAAGAGGAGGCGCGCAGAGACGAGTGGTTGAGGAGCGATATGGTGGAGTACTATTACGCCAGTGCGAGGGAGAACAAGAAAAAGAAGTGCGCGGCCGAGACCGGTGCTAATGCTGATCCACATCGCATAGTGGACGATCCACGCGGATACGTCGGTGGCGCTTCTTCATCGCCGACCTCGCCTTCTGCTGCGCTGGTTGGTAGTGGCAGTAACAGGGCGGGCCTGGACACGGACACGAGGACGAATCTGCCCTCGTCGAGCGACGGGTATACGCCCGGCAGATTGACGGGCGATCATCGTGCGCGTGAGCATCAACGTAAGCAGAGTCCGGCGTGTACGAGAGTGTTGGCGCTCAAGGAGAGGATCCGTGCGCAGAGGGAGAAGTTACTTGCTGAGGAAACACTGGGTTACACGGGTTCAGATGGTGGGGGTGGGAGGTCGGACGTTGGTGCGCGCAGACAACGTACGTCTGGGACTGCAGCTGGGGCTGCTGAGGTGGCGGGGGGCGAGGGGATCGATCAGGGCTGGGTGCTGTGAGGTTGAGGTTCGCTTGGTGGAGACATCATCTATGAAGGCCTAGGTGAAGTCGAAGAATACATCTGAGCGTAGGTAGGAGCTAAACTAATCCAAGCTACGATTCATCTTGAGAAGAGTGGGTCTCTGCGATGTAAGTTGGGAACTTCTCTATCCGTAGCTGTCATTGACCTGCGGTGTTGAGAGCGGCTGTGCAGACTGCTTTCAGACTTCCTTCCAGCCATGGCAAAGTAACGTTGTGGAGAAGGTCGTTGAGGATGCTGGGAGCAGGAAGATTCCTTGATGGTCTCTACAGTTGAGCTTCCGGCGATGGGTATGGAGGGACATAGTGGTTTCACGAGAGGAGAACGTCGGAGATGAGTGTGAGGTCAAACTGTCAGGAAATAGATGATAGAAGAAAGAGTCTTGAGAACGTGCAGGAGAGGAAAGCAGAAGAAGAAGTCTGGCGAACGTGTAACACATCTTGTACCGATATCGCATCGCTCGCCAATCTATTCAATCGCGACTGGGGGACCCCATCTCAATTCAGCGTGAGTGGTTGTGACCCTCGGCGTGTCTCGTCGTCAGGACCAAGCTTCTGTGCCGGTCTCAGCAGATTCCTCCTCCCTCTCCACGCGTTATTAAAGGCATACACGAATGTTGGCATGGCGATCAGCATGGCGAAGAAGAACCCGAAACCGACGACGTTCTTTGGGGGTGTCTTTTCGGAGATACCGCAGACCGCGGCGGCCAAGCTGAAGGGAAGGTAGATCACCGTGACCTTGGTCAGGAGCTCGATGTCTTGGCCTTGCTGTTTTGCTTGTCGGTTTTCTCGCAGTAGTGACGCGGCCATCATGCTCTCACGCATGCTCTCGAAGCGTTGCATGCGCTCAAAGAAGTGCTCCTTGATCCTTGTTAGATGCGCGGCTTGGTCGTCGATTATGATCTGGTAGCAGCCACAGCGGTCCTCGAAGCTGTCTTGGTCCGCGAATAGATCTTTGTCCTTCTCGTCCTTAGCTTTGAAGGCATCGAGGCAACGGAGGGTCGTCGACAGAGTGTCGTGGAATGAACGGAGCATAGACGCGGCTTTGAGATAAGTGCGTGTGCGTGTGAGGTTTTGATCATCGTGGAGGTCAGCCTTCTGGTCGTCGATGTTCTGAAGGTAATGCTCTTCCTGTGGTTGTCAGCTATGTCCGTCTGTAGACTATGAAACGTCTTACATATGCAGATAACCTGTTGAAGAGGGTTGAGCTCACATTTCCCCACTCGTGACTGAGCTGCCGCAGACGGTGCGCGAGAATGAGTAGGAAGTATTCCCTCGGATCCGTGCATGGCCTGTCTGTTGCAGATCGAGCGTCTCCAGCAGGTGCGTCAAGTTCCTTGTCGATGTACTTCTCGATGGGCATGTTGTCATCGAAGTATGTGTCTGTGTTACAATATGCTTTCCAATCCCTCTCGTCTTTGCCGATGACTAGGAAAGAGGTTGTAGCATCATAGCAGGCAAGGTCGTAGTCTTCTTCCTTCTTGAGCGCGTTGTCAGACTTCTTGAGTGGTGCGATCAGGCGATACCAGTTCCTTATGTGCCGAGGATCAGGGCCCGACACTGCACGATCCCTAAGAGCGACAAATCGAAAGTGGAACTCATAGGTGAACTTTCTCGCAACTGCAACGTGTCTAGGCCAGTCATTGTGTCGCGATGCGTTGTGCGCACGAGGCTTTAATGCGAGGAAGCGAGTCTCGCCCTCGAGATGACACTGCAAATACTCACGAAACGAATGAACAAAGTCTGGATTCTCTCTGACGCCCAGCGTGGCGGCGCACAGCGGGGAGATATCTGTAATGTAGCTGGAGCACGTCTCGGTCAGCCAGTGGACGACTGGGGCCACCGTCCCTGGGTAAGGATCACGAACTATGTTGCCCTTCCTGGATTTTGTTGTTGCATATTCTAGTCTCGTTAGCTTTGAACTTGGATGCATAGAGGCAGAAGCAAGCCGTACACGCTGGAACAGCTGTTCATCAGTCAAGACCTTCCTTTCACGGAAGCCGTCGTCAGCGATCCTGTCATAGAGAACACGACAATCATTTTTCTCGAACCAGGGGTGATCGGTATAAGGATTCGAGCCTCTGACAGCCCTTAAGAACTTTCGAAGGGGTTGCCAGCTGAGCTCATGATTGGCGTCCAAGAAGCCAGTGTCGTGTCTGAGGAAATGCTCGATATTCTCGTCCCAGGCTCTCTGCGTTCGGGCATCAGAGCCAACCATGATGGTTAATGGTGATAGTAAGAAAGGCGCAATGGTAGGAACACTGTTGAAATAATGCCAGCGCGGTGAGGCCAGACAACTCGTAGTATTATACGTCATGTCATCGTCCATGAAACAGCCTTATAGTGAACCCACGCTTGGATCAATCACATGCACGTTTGTGCCCAAACTTGCATAGCCCGTAAGGCTGGTCTAGCGCAGATTTCCAAAAGTTCTATGCAAATACCTAAGACGAGAGACAGACGGCTTGCCTGACTCAGCTTGATTCATGCCGAGTGTAGCCAAGACTATTATTGGGTTTTCGCCTTGCGGTCATTGCAATATAGTATTTATCGCGGTACCAAACATTCCCGTGAAGGAACTGTCAATGTGACGCGTCGATCGATCTTGAGAGCCTGCAACATTGCATCAGTATAGGTAAAGATCAGGTTGCATAGCCTGACCGCGTAAGAAGCACATGCTAGGGCAGGCAAAACGTCGTCATAAAATTAATCGAGCTCGACACGTTACATACCCTTGTGGCTCGAGGCAAGGAAAGGCAGAAAGGCTGTCGATGCGACGAATGGTAGCTCGCGTGGAACGGGGTCGCCCGATGCTACGGGGAAGTAAGTGTTGCTCATTGGACGTGATTGATATGAATAATGGCGATGCAAGGCAACACGATCTACACTCTGTTTCTTCACAGGAGTGTGGGAAGGATACCTCGAATCCACATGCATAGCACTTTTGGTAAAGGTGTCTGAGTCGCATAACACATCTTCCACATGTGCAGAAAGCCCTTGCAATTTGCCTTGTGAGCTCATAGATCGAATTTTGGACGAAGGAGCTACCGTGCTAAAACGACTGGCAAAAGGCAAGGACGAAAGGCATTCGGTGTTGTGGGGTCAAATAGGTAACAGTTGGGGTCGAGACTGCTCATCTGGGGTGCCACTCTGGGGCCAGCGTTATGTGGTAAGGAGTGAGACTCGCGGGTCAGATATGGTCTCTAGCTGTCACAACTTTGCTCTCATGTTGGTGCTCAGTCGTGGTCATGATTGAAGAAAGCGGAAGTAACGTTGTTAGATGCAAAGTCTCTACCGACGCGACGCGCTAGACTTGGAGCGCGCACGGGTGGTGTCTTCGGTATGAACCTCTGCTACAGTGGGGTTTCTGCTCGACAGCACTAACGGCAAGTGTCGAAGTATTGACCGTAGTTATCTAACGTACTGCTTCTCACGATTCTCGTTTCCGGGCGACCGCCAGCAGTCAGTTCTGATGATCAAGGAGTCAGAGAAGAAGGAGAAGACGAAGCTGCTTGGATCACGTCAAAGTGTTTTCTCTGACCCTTGTCGGCACCGTTTCATTCCTGCTATTCTTCTGCGGTCTGCTAATCGATGGCATTACTCTTGTTCTTCAATTGCTCGTTCCTGCGTAGTGATATAGGTAGGCCAAACACGACACCTGACCAAGCCTACCGGAAAACTAAACACAGAGGGCTTCGAGCTACGGATCGCACAAGCAGACCCGTCAAAAAGTCAGCAACAAATCCGAAGAAGCTAAGAGATACCGGGCTCGAGCTAGAGCAATCGAGAATGCGATCTAGAGGATTTGTGTGAGAGGTGAGGAGAAGAGACGTGCAACTTTGGCGAATTGGGAGGAATCGCTAGGGCTGTGATAGTCGACGCGGCGCTGCTTTAAGTTGTAGATCGACTTTGCAACGCTCGAGACCCAATACCCGTCACGAGACAGTAACTTGCCGAGGTAAGGTCTCGTTGTCTCGACAGTGAGCGCCACTGGTACAAGTGAGCCGCTGGCGGTATAAATGATAGACTTTGCGTTTGTCAAAGCACGAGTTTAAGTCATTTGGTTCGTTGTCATCTGGTAGTCCTTGTACCTGTATCGCCGACAAAACGTGATGTACTTCCAAGCTGGAGACTCAGACTACTATTAACTCACAGCGAGCCATCAGCGTCACAGCTGAGCCTCGATGCATGGCAGAAAGAACGGACGAACAGCCTGATGTTTGACCACTTGATAGAAAGAGTGCCGGCGCTGGAGCCCGCACCTCGAATATTTCTTCTGTCAAGCTTCTATCTAGTATGACCACTCTCTTTTCTCGCCTCTTGCGTCTAGCACTCCCTTCTTGTTCATCCTTCCATACCAGAATCGCAGGCCCACAGCTGTCGCAGCAACGTAGAAACTGCAAGCCGCGCAGGTGAAGTTGCCAGTAGGATATCCTTGCAACTTCTCACCTGGGAGCCAGATCCATTGCGCAATGATCTGTCCCAATCCCGCAGAGGAGTTGTTCAAAGCGATAGCGAAGGGGATGGTGAGCAAGCTGGGAGTGTTGCAAGTTACCCAATTCGTCATGCTTGGTGCTACAGGAAATGCACCTGTCGCGGCCAGACAGAGACACACATAGCGTGCCACGTAGGCGTCGTGGGGAAGACAGCCGGCGGTGAGCCAGCCGATGCCACCGGTCATCGATGCTAGGCAGATGTGCAAGCCACGTGCATTGAAGCGGTCTGCGCTGTACGATATAGCGATGGCACAGACGAAGCCGATGGCCCAGGGTGGCACAGTCAGCAGCTGAGCGTGAACGGATTGGTAGCCGCTGCGACAAATTAGCAGATGGTCTTCCTTAACGGATAAATTCTCGAGCTTACAGTCCTGTGACAATCGTTGGTGCGAAGAAGGTGAATGAGGCTTGAGGAATGACATCCGCGATATATGCGATGTAGTGCAACAACATTCGAGGGCTGAAGAATGTCTCCATGCGCTCTTTGCGAGAAGCGTGGTCTCTGTTGTAGCCTCCACCGTGTGCCTTCAGCCGGTCGACCGCAAATTGTTTGTCGCTTGCGTTCAACCATTTGGCTCGGGCTGGGAAGTCGGGGAGACCGAAGACGACAGCGGGCACGGTGGCTATAGTTATGATGCCTTCAATGATGAAAAGCCAGCGGAAACCTTGAAGCCCAGCAGTGCCGTTCACATGGCCAATGCCGTATGCGATCGAACCACCGAATGCTCCGGCAAGATTACAGAAAGCAGTAACCAACCCAATACGGACTGCTCGCTCATTGTGTCGGTACCTGCAAGTTTGTTCTCAGCAAACATATGTCAATACTTCACGTCAACTCCACTTACCAAATAGTGATGTAGTAGACAATTCCAGGAAAAAAGCCTGCTTCGAACTGCGGAAGTTAATAGATGCTCAGCAGACAATAGAGGCGCCGGATGAGAGAGCGAGATACATATACTATGCGTTAACGGGCAACGCTGGAGTATTTGACAAGGAGGTGACGGTAGGAAACATGGCACTTACAACTCCGATGAGCATCCTGAGAACGATCACGGTCGCAGCGTTCTGTACACCGGCAAACCCAATCGTAACGCATCCCCAAGCGAAAAGCAGAAACCCCAGCCATAGTGATGGCCGGACATAGTGCTTCATGACCCAGTTGGATGGAACTTCGAACAGGAAGTAGCATAGACTGAAAATCGTAATGGCGAGAGAGTACTGGTCAGCGGTCATACCGGTCTGTTGGAGCATGTCGTCACCGGTCTCTGAGTTCAGAACCTTTGCGTTGCCTAAACAGAACATTAGGACCGTTCCTAAGACAGTTAGGAAGAGGCGGACTGACCGACATTGCCTCTGTCCAGGAAGTTCAACAGATACATCCAACAGAGCAACGGTAGGACACGGATGTCGAGGCGTCGATTGAGACTCTTGCTCCTCTTCTCGTCGTGAACATCCTCGATGACCGGATGGTCCATGTTCGAGTCAACCTGACCCTTTTGCCGGGTTAGCTTCAGACCTTGCTACTTCAGTCATATATTTTACCTCTGCACGGTTGTGTTCGACATGTTGTACGACCTCAGATTTCTCCATGACTTAGCTGCGAAGTGGGCGTAAATCGCAAGCTTTCAATGTCTTGAGTTCTGTTGAAAGTCTGACTTCGGGATCTGGCCCTTATGTATGCTGGGCGATGAGATGCCACCGGTATGCGTACGGATCAAACACCGTGGAGGTCCACAGGTGTGCTGCTACTCCATGCGCGACGGTCAAGAGCAGGGGTAGACGAAGACGTAGCTTGGCATGTAGTGCTTGAGCGATGGCTTAGATGATCTTGTCCACTGGCCCAGCACAATATGTCCCCAGAAAGCCGCGTACACTAAAGCAAGGGAAAGGCGACGATCATGCGGGGGAATTAGCGAGGAAGGCTGTATGGTAGTGTCATGAGTCCGGTTCTCTGGGGTGAACCGAGTCACTGGGGACGCAATATCCACGAAAGAGCTTAACCTTTGGAGACGTCTCACCGTTATGCGTCGGTTGAAACATGTGCCACGGGAATTGACCGTTCTCCTTGGAGACAATGCGCCATATGATGCAAGGTAAATGGTCGAGCTCCTAGACCTGACGCAGCAAACGGTTCCCGAGGCGTCGTGTAGTTTACGAGGGCAACTTGAGCCAAACCTGAGTCGCTCATCGCATTTAGAAGTTGACAGTCCGTGTATTGGACTTAGGGCTCGAGATAGCTAGAAGATCGCTGTCTGCGATCACATTAAAGTCAAGTACCAAGCACACTCATCTCCAGAACTCAAAGCTGAAGTGGACTCTCCACTCTTATCTAGGTAACGGCATTCATGACTTGAGTAGGACAAGATCATGTTAATCTTTTCGCAATGAGCGCGTAGTAAATGTGTATGAGCTGTTGGTTGCTACGAACAAATAGAATCCTGACGACAGTATACGCCGCCATGTGTTTTGGCAAAAAGAGCCGAAGGATCGTAGAGATACGCTACGCTTGGCGGATGAGCAAAAAAGAATCTCGTTGTGTCGCCACTCTGATATCTTGTTAGTGGCACGTACTTAGAGTACGACTAGAGTCATTCTTACGTGGATTGAACACAGGACCTCCAGATAACCTGGACCGAAGTTGCAACTTCAGTCTGGCGCCTGAAACCTTGTTAGCAATCGTTGAACAATTGCTCACAGTTTAGATTGTGACCTACTCTCCCAGCTGAGCTATAGCGACATTACAGACGAGTTTGAGCTCGTCTTATAGCTTATGGTTGATTGTGAAGCATAATCTCGGCCCAAAAACACATGTAGCACAAGTATGTGCGACTATGCGAAAGCCACCACGACTTTTTCTGAATGCCGAATGCCGCCCAAATTGGGCCAGTCAATACCAAGGTATCTGTGCGGAGATCGGAGGACGTGGAGGTTGCTGTAACGAGATAGCGTGCATTAGCTGTCACGCTGGTGGGCCGCCGGGCTTGTCCATCGGAGCAGACTCAAGCATGGAATGATGTACAAGTACCTCTGCCTCGGTTGGGTGTATACATTGCACCTTACTCGATTGGCAGCTCTAAAGTCTCGATGCGCAACAGAAACTCCATGCTGGAGGTTGTTTGTCCAGCGTGAGATCGTCTACAAGTAAGTGACGAACGCTGCGCGTCGGAGCTGCGGGTGTCATCCTGCCTCTAGATCTGGAGTCACAATGGTCACGGCACATCCAGAGTTTTCGGCCTCGATGGTTGAGAATTCGGTGGTGATAGTACTAGTTGTTCGCCTGTCGTAGTCTGCTTTTTAAAAACAGCTTCGTCATTCGTATGATAACTTCAAGTTGTTCTGATTTGCAGCCTGATTTGGTCGCCTTCTATTCGGCGGCTGAGTTCAGGGCGCACTAAACTCGACGCCGGGGACCTGTAAAAACCGTGTGGTAGTCGGTTGGAGGTGTTATGTTCACCTAACGAGATGGATCTCTTTTGGAAAGAGTCATGCTGAAGCATTGTGACAAGAAATACAGGTATTATGAAAGGTTAATCATTGGTTGTTCAATCCAGCCTCAGAGTGCAGGGGGCCAAGACTCGCTCTACTTATTTAGAAGGTGCCGACCGCACTGGCGACTTCCAAATCACCTCAATGGTCCCTAAAGGTAGTATCCATCATTCTCTCGATCTTCAAGCCCGGCGTGGCATTGACACATTCAAATTCTCTACAAACACGCATCAATGTGGTCTTGATACATGTCATTGCGACTACTACTTGGTAGGAGTCAGATTCAAGGAGGCTCAAGGGAAGGGTCGTTAGAAACGAGCAGTTGCAACTCCCAATGCCTCGTAACGTGGAATGGTTTCGTACCCCGGCGACCCCAGATGTGCCAAACAGCCGCCAAAAGCAAGGCAGCAAAGTCAGCCGCTTTGCTTTTTCCGGGTGGGGCCGTCGCGTCGCAGTGTCTTCAGTCTGGAGTTCATCGACCCAGCTTGCTCTCCGCACGTGAAGGCACCCCAACTGCACTGCCGAGGATCCGCACGAGGACAAAGCAGAAACGGGAGAGCAGAATCAGCTTGAACACCGGACTAGGGTCGGAGAACAGCCGTACGTACCGGCCAAGATGATTGCATGATCACCAAGTCCGAGAGCAGGTAGCTCGCGAGTATGTGCTAGGCGACACTGTGGCATGATCTCGAATCGTTACTCATATTCTCTTGAGAATGTAGCATATTTGCTCCGTGCTCTGATCTTCGAACCGTGCTTGAATAGAATCCACGGCACAGGCATCAACGCCACAGTCACAAAGCCTAGGAGACTCGTTGCCCATGCAACACCCAGGGCCCGGTACATCTGCCTCGCAAACAATGGGAAGACGGCCCCAAAAGTATACCGCAGTATTCCATTAGCGGCCATGGCCGAGGCGCCCATCATGGGTCCGTAGCTGTCTAATTGGTACATTACAGCTGTGAAGAACACAAGAAGATTGCCGGCGCCGAAGAAGACTGTAGCGATGACAGGAACAATCCAGTGAATCGTTGACCTGGCTGTCCATGCGAACCAGAACAGGCCAATAGGCAACAAAACACTGCCAAGAATGGCTGAAAGGACACGATATTCTGGTGCCAGCAACAGATGTCGTGAATCCTTGCCGTTGACTGTGATCTCCTTGCGCGCGCGTGGTTGGTAATAGATTTTGTCGCTGATGATGAATATGGTTGCCGCAAGGAGGACGCCGACTCCGATGCCAAGGAAAACCAGGCCTGACTCACCTTGCGTGAAGTGATAGACCTGGACTTCCGGGTACGGCGATTCGAAGACAACCGGGAACGCTGCAAAAAAACAAAAGAGTACTCCGAAGTTGAAAGCAGTGTATATTGCTAGAAAGGCAACGATGGGCTCCGTAAACAGCATCACCAGGGGTCGTGCGATGGTGACAGTGAGGATAAACTTCACTTTCTGTGTTGCTGCCATGCTGGCCAGAGGATCCGGGGGCGGGGCCAGGTTGAGTCGCTTAGCCCGTCGAGCTAGAATAATCTTCTTGTAGGTCTCCTTTTGAAAGAAGCCTAGGATAATCGCCACGAGGCCGATGATGAGAACAATGTACTGCGTCCAGCGCCAGGATTGGAACTGTGCGAGATAAGAGCCAGCGACGGGACCCACAGCAGGACCCGCGAAAGGTGCCAATAGAAAGATTGAAGCGGCAGCAGCTCGCGTAAGAGGCGGATAGAGGTCGCTGTTCGTGCCTGCTCCGACTGCAAGACCACTTGACCCGATCGTGCCTGCTAGCAAGCGACAGACCATGAGTGTGGCATAGCTCTTTGCTAGGCCTGCACCAAGTGTGAACAAGAGAGAGATGGGAAATAGAGCTATGTAGACTATACTTCTGCCATAAGTCTCGCTGATGGGTGCTGATATCGCTGGTCCGAGTGCAAGTCCCAGGACGTATAGCGTCAGCGGCAGTGTCGCTGTTGTTGGACTCACATTGAATTGATCAATAACGCCTGGTATCGCTGGTGTGTAGACCGAGGAGGCGAAGGTGCTGCAAGGTTGTTAGCAGCGGTTGGAAGATAAACATGTAATCCGACGCACACTACAAAACACTGCAGTCCAACATAGGCAATATGGAAGGCTTTCTTTCCAGCCGACCAATTTTCCGGGTTCTCCGGGTCATTCGGACCAGTCCAATCGAGGGCTGTAACGGCTTCCTCAGGTGTCAGGGTAGCATCGGCACCTATCGACTTCTCCATCGCTGTCTTTCAGGTCGTCTACCGTGAAAGGTCTCGACACCGCTGTGGTGATGTGGTCGGGCTATTCGATAACGACGGGAGGTTTCACGCCGCTTGAATTCGAGAGGCGAGATTGATGCTCGGCTGGTGGTCTTTTGTCTATTCTCTCAACGGTCCAACAGCTGCAAGAAATCCACCAGGCAACCGCGTCTATTGCCGCCGTGCTCTGCAGACGGCCGAGCCACGATGAGCACTGCGCGTTTTTATAACATATCACAATTCACAAAGTTGACACTGAGAGTCAGCCATAATGCGAAGCAGTAAGAGAAACCTGGACAACGTAAAGCAGCAAGGAGCCGAGCATGCGTACGTAAGGGTTAGTCGGAAAGCTTACATGTTCATGACTCTACTTACTGCGCTCTCAGCCATGGGCATTGCATTGTGTCCGGATGCCTTCTAGGCGTACCGTGGCCGATCGTCTCAAGCTAGCACCTTACGCACGTAGATGTCCTGTCGGAAAGTTGCTGCTGGAAAGTCTATGTTCGTCAGAAAGTGTTGTGATTGGCTGTTCCGTATAGTATAGCGGCGAGCCGCGGGCGGGAGGTAAGCGACTGTCAATGAATTCCGGAGGCAGAAAGACTAAGCAGCGGATGATCAGCCGCCGAGGCATGTTGGGTCGCACTGGACAAAAGGCACCATCGCCATTCCGTGAAAGAATGAACGAGACGAGGTCCTTTATTATGTGAAAAGAAGAAAAGTGAAAGTGTTTTGATGAGGATCTGAAGGCGCAAATGCCGTGCGAGGGTACGCGCCGACCCTCATACGAGCCACGTGATTGATCCTGTAGCTCGTTCTCCACTTCAAGTTGGCATGACCACGTCCCGCCGGTCAAGGAGTGCTCCCAAATCGCGGTGTCTACCCCACAGAATGACTAACACTGTACAGGCCTGGCACCAGGTCGAAGATCAGGCTTGAATGCAACAGGCATGTCCACTTTGTTACTGCATGGACTAAGACGACCCTTCACCAGCTTGGAGTACCAATCTCGAGCTATCTTACGGATGTTGAGCACCCAGTCGGTCAACAATGCTGCACCTGGTGCTGCGCAACGAAAGGTAGCTGTCCTCTACCAGGCTATCGAGCCGCCTGTCATCAATGGAGTAAGGAAGCCCAGGAAGCCAGGAGGCTACCGTGATTCAGGAGCAGACATAGCCTACGTGCTACAGAAGGCAGGCACAGCGATTGTGACATCAGCAAAAGACCCAAGCCCTAATCACGATGAAGGCTGGTGCTTCCCAGATACAGAAACTGGTATACTTGAGGCTGTATCGCGAGGTGCCACTCATCTCTGGGCAAACACAATCCTCTTCGCTTCGCATCCATTGCAAACGTCCAACGACCTGTCCCAGTACGCGGATACGCTCCGAGTCGTGGGCCAACCACCTCAGCTCGTGGAGCAATACGATGACAAGAATTTCGTGAACGATCTTCTGCGGAAGGACGATTCGTTTCACTTGCCAAAGTCGTGTTTAGTCCGCACGGTCGAAGAGGCACTTCACAATGACCTAAGCCTCCCCATCATCGTAAAACCTATCCGTGGCCGAGGCAGTCATGGTGTCAGTCTGTGCCATGAACAGAAAACCTTAGAGCGGCAAGTATCTCATCTGCTTCAGGAGTCATCCCCAGTTATGCTCGAAGAATATCTCGCTGGCGAGGAAGGGACGGTAACGGTGATGCCACCTTCAAGCACGAATTCCGAATACTCAGCCTTGCCGATTGTTGTCCGCTTCAACCACCAAGATGGCATTGCGCCGTACAACGGTGTCGTCGCAGTCACTCAGAACTCCAGAGCCCCGTCAGAGCAGGAGCGTGAATCGAGACCAGCGTACGCCGAGATCGAAAGAGCTTGCGAGCGTGTCGCAGCCAAGCTGAAAGTGACGGCTCCAATCCGCATAGATGTGAGACAATCCTCGGAAGACAAGACATCGACTTTTGCCATGTTCGACGTGAATGCCAAACCAAATATGACGGGACCCGGTAGGCCCGGACGGGAGGATCAAGCAAGCTTGACGGCGCTGGCTGCCGCGGCCATCGGTTGGGATTACCCGCGACTGCTCGAGGAGATTCTGCACTCTGCGCGCACTCTACAGCAGCTGAGATCCAAGAGCATCGAATAGTTCCGCGTCGGCGTACAAGCAATGAATGACAACGACACCAACATCTCCGTCCTCAGATTGCCTTAAGTCACATCAGCCCCTTCTGCTCCTTCTCCTTCAGCAGATCACCCATCGCCTCCACGTTCCCATCCACACCTCCAGTCTTAAAACCCGGCATCAGCGCAAGCCACCGATACACATGCTCCCTACTCTCCCTGGGAATCGTCCCCTCCGTGCCCAGAACCTCCTCCATCGCCCCAACCACATTCTCCGCCGTCGCCCTCAATAACTCCTCTCCAGCCTTGATCGCCGCCAACCCGCCTCCCATCGCAGAAGAAGACGTCGCGGCATTCTCTGCCTCCTCACTCCTCACATTCCCTTGCTCCAGCGCCCGCGCAAGCCCCATCTTATACCCCATCATCGCATCAACCACCACACGCCTCGTCCGCGGCCAGAAGCTGCTCATGAGATTCCACGGGTCGCCATTCCCCTCACCCTGGTCTCCAGCCTTGCGGAAATCCGTCCGCAGGATGACAGTCGGGATATCGGCGAACTTCGCAATCATGTACTCCACCACCGTGCCCGAGTCGAGCTCGGCGCCGTCGTAGGTGAAGAGCGCGAGGTCGCATGCGAGCAGGGAGCGGATGTCCTGGTCGCGGATCGAGTGCGGCGATGTGTCTCTTTGCTCGAGGTCCTGGGGGACAACGGGTGTGAATTTGCCGGCGGAGATGGTATTGATGGCGCTGGCCAGGAGGGTGTTGGTGTGTAGATCTGCCAGCGTGAATAGGGGCCCGGCGTGGTAGTATGTAAAGCGAGGAGGATTTGCGTGGGACTGTGATTGGCCCGTCGGGCCTGGGTCTGTGGTCGAGGAGAGAGCCATGGTTTATGGATGACGACTATGGAAGCGCAAGGGGATGTTTCGATGGACAGTGTTTATATAGTCACCAGAATTGGTTGTGCTAATGGTTGCCTTCTTCTGCTGAGCACGATCTGTCCTGTCACAACCGGAACACCGAATGTGCCTCTTGCTCCAGGTTCACTAGAATATCTCCAAGTTGGGGGCCATTAAGAAACGGTAGCCGGAAGCCGTCGGTGTCCGGTGGTGAGCATGAATCTTGGCGGTAGCAGGTCAACGAGGAACACGGTAAGAACCGCCAAGCCGAGTGCGGTGTTGTAGTACGCAGGAGCTCGCTATCAAGAGACGAACGTGAGTCCATGTCAGAGTGGCGGTCTCAGAGGAAGGAACGTCTCGAAACGCTGGACCTTTCGAGTCTTTCTAGCACATGGAGAAGCATGTTGTGGGTTTTGATCAAAGAAGGTCAATCCTATTCACAAGCTAAATCGACAATGTTGATGACCCTAAAGCTGTTCGCTAGCCCACCCGTCCTACCTCACTGGCAGCGCCTCGTAATCTATACATATAAGTCGTTTTCGAATTCGTCAAAGCATCATGATTGCCCCCAAAAGGTTTTGCTTGCGTCGTTGTCTATATCTATGCCGGATTCCGCATACTCGATCGTAATCGTACGTCGCTCCTTGCATGTCGAACTCCGGTTATAACTGAAACCATCTTCTGAGGTCCTCCATACTCCTCTCGCATCCAATTTGTTGTCGGTCCAATTAAGCCACGGAAAATGCGCCAGTCTCCCCATGACATCTTGATCCAAAGACTGCTACTGCCTTTGCTGCGTATATTGATTTGTACCATCAGGCCCAGTATTCATGTACTCCATAGACAATACATGCCTAATCTGTTGCATGTTGTTCACGCCACCTCCGCCACCATCATCCAGCTGGCTGCTCATCATGTGATCATCTGGTACCGGATGCGACATCATGTGCGGCCCTTGCACTGGCGATATGTACTGACTGCTTGGCTGTGAAAACGTCGGACTCTGATGCTGAGAGTACACTCGTGGGTCGTGGTTGTTGAGTGATTGCATTTGGCTTGGATCTGCGAATTGTCCATTGGGCCCGGGATCAGAATGTATTTCGTGCTGTTGCTGGAGCTGCGTGCGTGCATTTGGATCGCCGAAGTGCTGCATGCCGTGGTGAGGTGGAGGTGGCATCTGGAAGGCATCTGCCTGGTCAAATTGACCTGCATCCATTTGTGCCTGTATCTGCTCCATTATCTGAGGGTCAATAGCCATGTCATCGTAGTTCATCATATCTGAGTCTGACGTGACAAGTTGATGATGTGATAAATCACTGTCTTGGTGAATGCCCATTTGTTGTTGTATAGCCCTGTAATCGTCGGCAGAGATGTGCTCGTCCAGCGGATCGTCCATATGGTCTGCTTTGAAGTCATCTTCTGACAACGATTCGTGGGGTATGTTGATTGACATTCGATCTGATTGCATGTTTGTAGCAAGATGGTCAGGCATACTCCGACGAGGCATGTGGTGCATCCGATCGGGCATGTTATCTGCCTGCTGAGGGATGCGATCTGTCTGCTGTATCGAGTGGCCATTTGAGATGCTATCTATATCCTCGTGCTGTGGCTGGACATGATGTGCTGGCGGCTCTTGCTCTGGTTCGGGGGGTCGCTCTTCTTGTTTGATGGGTGTGGTCGGCAACGGTGGTAAGTCGGAAGGAATGGTCTGGCCTTCAATGGTTTTGGTTCTAGCCCTTGTGCCATCACCACGAAGAACAGGAGGTTTGTTTGTGTCCTTACATTCGGGGCAATTCTTGATGACATGGCTTACAGTCTCTTTGATTCGTACCCAGTGATACTTGGTTGCTATCACTGCTGTCGTCTTGTTGATGCCGCCATGCGCCGTAAGGTGGATTTGTTTGGCAATGTCGTATTGTGCTTGTGGATCAGAGATGACTTCTTTGTCTTTTAACATCAATTTCTCTGGAACGCCTTCGTGAGCCGGAATGAGTTTATAGTGCGTGGCGGCACTTCTTAGTCGGCTCTTCTCAGATCTATCAGCACCCTGAGGATAGAGCGAGTGGCGTAAATAGTACCGTATCTTGTCGAAGCGCTCTTCGTTGCCCACATTTCCTTCTTCGGCCTTCAGGTCCCGACCATATATGATGGCATCAACCGGCTCCTGGAACGATTTCAGGTTGCCGCACCCGGGGACTCGACCGATCCTCTTGAAGCCGAGTGAATCCCAAATCTTGGTCGAGGCAGTATTGGTTTCATAGACGAGGTTGAACACAGAGTAAGTATAGTTCTGCCTCAGGTCAACTACACGGCTAGCGAGGCATCACAGAAGGAGCTTACCAGTTGAGGAGCCCAGTCCAGATAGCACTGTCCCATTGACTTCCCGACACCTTTGTTTCGTGCAGCAGGGGTTACGAGAAAGCCGCCATTACACACATGACTACTCCGTCCGGGATAGTTCGGCTTGATGTAAAAGCTGCCCAAACACAACTTGTTCCAGTCGGCACCATTGCGCTCCATCTCACTTGCTGCCTCGACGCCGCCGATATCGCCGAGGATCATGACGGCGCCAAAGTTGCCGAACCAATATGGACCGAAAACATCGAGTGGCAGCGTGTTCATCATCGGATAAGTGTTTCCATCCTCGATTTCCTTGTTGAAGCATTCAGACAAGTATGCCAACAGTCTTGGAGGCACGGCATCATGGGCGAAGAATGGTATCAATGTCGCGATGGTCACGCGATCGCGCAATGTCACCGGCCTCGGGAAAATCGACGACGGGATCTGCGGATTTGACGGCGTCGGATACGGACCTTGACCACTTGACCTGTATATTGTGGGCGAGGTCGGGTCTTCGAGAAGAGCTGGCATCGTGTCGTGAAGGTTTACGGTACCTGCGTATGACCTTGTCGAGACCCGACGCTGATGTTTTGAGTATGGCCGTAGAATAGAGTACAGGTAAGAAAGAAGCAAGAAAGTAGTGAAGAGAGAGGGCCGACATCAGTTTTAGCTTGCTGTGGCTCACGCCCCGAAATCTTGGCATGGGGCTGGCCGCTTCATTTATCCGGCATCCTTTAATGCCTAATGTCCCAGCCAACGCGACGAGAACTGCTTTACAGTTCGAGGGGCCGCAACGATCAAAGTATACGTGAAGAACTGTGGCAGATCATTGACGACGCTAGCATCTGAGTAGTCGCCAGAATCATCGTTGATGCAATTGGAATGGTGACCTTAGCGGCTCTCAATCGATAAGAAAGCCGATCCAGAAATGGATGTGGCTGGGGAGACAAAAAGGTACCTCGGAACCTTCTCTCACACCACTTGAAGACTATCCGGAGCTATACCACGGTTACGGTGTAGTCCAGTCCACGTGAGCTGGAGCTTCATGCTAAAGAGGTGTCCACAGCATCCATCGATCGGGGCTGTACAATGCAAATTCCGAGCAAGTATCTTGAATCTGTGAGCCAGCGTCGTCCAAGACCGGTGTAAGAGTACTCTAAGAATCGAGCAACATCTGGAAGTGGAACAATGGATTTGAATACTCAGATTGTGGATGTTACAAAAGCCGGGAGCGGTCAAGCGCTGTAGTCATGTATTAACTATCTCCAGTAAAGCAGACGTCAACAGGTGTAGAAGATCTGTGGATGTTTTTCTTTACCCAAAACCTAATGCTATTCCTGTCCCGCCTAAGCTCTACTTTCAGCTACATAGGTAGAGTGCTATACAGAAAGCCAATGTTCTGCATTCTGCCTTGATTAACCTAGCAAGCACATGGTGCACCGGTTCCAGTGTTCCAAGTTGTTTGCAAACCATGCATATAGACCCGCTTGTTGCACACCTCTACATACTCCTTTTTGCTGACGCATATTCAACCATCCGCACAGACAGCTTCTGTTCACGGTCGAGCTGATTCTGAAGCACTCAAGGGCAGGGCGGGGCGTTTGTGGTGTACGCTGTGCTAACCACCCCAGAGCAAGAGGCCTTTCGATCACGCAGTAGCTGCTCAAAGTTGTTGCTTCCCAGAGGGCCCCGTTCGTGCACAGCTCCGCGGACAGACTTGTTACTTGTGGCCCAGGTAATACATTCGGACAGTGGGCTGTGCCTGGTTCGTTCGACGGAGGACTGAAGACCACGTTCTGTAGTTGTTCTCAATGGTCACGGAAGGTGCAAGCCAAAAATTCCCCCTCCTATCCGAATCACGTATATGCCAGTATAGATACACCCAAGCATCGTGAGAACCTGGCAAGCTTCGTCCTCAGGCAGTACAACCCTGCTTTCCTTGCTCTTCTTGAAGCCACTGTCTAACGATATCTTGAACTATGCGGGGGCAACCGCCGGGATAACTTTGTAGAACTTAAAAATATGGCCTTCACACTCGATCTCAAAGTACGAGTATCGACTGGAGCAGAAATTCTCGAGGCAGTCGAAGGTTTGAGGAACCATGATCGTTGGCGGCGTGTTACACGCAAGCTGTGTACGCTTGGACTTGTCGTCCTGATCATGGGTCTCTGAAGAAGAGAATATAGAGTGTGTATTGCGCTGCTAACAAGTAGCCATGCAATCGGAGCTCGCGACCGTGTTCTGGAACGTACTTTGACCATCAGTCTGACAGTACTAGATCGCAAGAAAAACGGCTACTGCACGCCGTTACTACGTGCGCACGATGCGACGCCAAAGTATGGATGACTTGTCTGTCGCAGTCAGCCAGGTCCCTAAGTGCAGATACATAGATACGACATGATAAGTCCAATGAAGTTCATGCTCTCTGTTTCTTCATACGTCCTCAGAGGTCTGTCACTGTGTACTTCTTTCCCGGAAGTGGAGCCCATTCATCGCACCATGTCAAACCAGCCTCTGAACGCCATTCGCTGTTGCATACGGTATAGCAGATGGTACTCTTGATTTTCAATTTATGCACCCTCGGAACCAAATTCTTCAGTCCACGATTTGTTTCTTGCCAGGTCTTCGCCGCTGACTGTCGGTCTCGAGGCCTTGACGGCTCGAATGAAGTCTTTCACTGTGAGAGGTGGTTCGAGCAATTTGTCTCCTTCGACATCCACCCACGTCATCTCCATAGCGCCATCGGCGCCAGGTGAGCAAGGTGTGAGCTTTTCCTCACCATCCACCATGACCTGAGAATGTATTAACTTAATAGTGGCGATAGGGCGCGAGCTTCATGACATACCTTCCTGTAGTGGCTTGCCATCTGGATCTTGCGTACAGGCTGCATTAGAGCATCTTGCACAGCGATGGAAATATCACTGCCCGAATAACCTTCGGTAATTTCTCCCAGCTGCTTGAAGTCGGCCGACGTCATCTCGCACTTTGTATCACCGACAGCAAGCTCAAACATGCGCATACGTGCTGGCTTATCTGGTAATGAAATGTGCACACGTCTCTGGAATCGTCGTCGAATGGCGGCATCGAGTTGCCATGGAATATTCGTCGCACCAAGGATCAATACACCCTTCGAATCCTTGCCCACACCATCCATCTGCACCAGGAGTTCAGTCTTGATACGTCGTGAGGCTTCCGACTCGCCCTCTCCTCTCGGACCACACAGAGCGTCCACTTCATCAATGAAGATGATCGCCGGCTTGTTCTCTCGTGCCATGTTGAAAAGTTGTTTCACGAGTCGTTCTGATTCACCCATCCACTTGCTCACAAGATCGGAACTTGAGACCGAAAAGAATGTGCTGTTTGCCTCTGTCGCGACAGCCTTTGCCAGGTATGATTTACCAGTACCTGGTGGCCCGTAGAGTAATATACCTTTCCACGGCTGCCTCTTTCCTTGAAACAGATGCGGAAACTTGATAGGTAGAATGACGGCTTCTTTCAGCGCCTCCTTGGCTTGCTCGAGACCAGCCACATCTTCCCACTTGATATTCGGCTTGTCTGTCAATATAGCACCTTGCAGCGCCCCTCTCAGCTTCTTCGCATCGGCATCTTCCTCCCCATCTTCTTTACCGGCTCCTGCCCCATTGCTTGCCTTGCCATTCGAGCCCATGGCAGCAGGTTTCTTCTTGTTTGCGTCATTCTGTATGTGTGTTTTTAGCTTCTCTGCGCGCTCCATGTACTCGCCAGTCTTCGCCCTTATCATCTCCTTCGACTTTGCATTTTTCTCCCACTTCAGGGCCAGCATAAACAGTTCGAGGGCGGCATAGTATTGCTGGTATGCTGGTTCATAGTTGCCTGCTGTATCGAGCTCGATCGCCTTCTTTACCGTATCGATGGCCCGACCCAGGAAGTCGGTGTTGGACATATTCACTTTGGCTGCCCAACAAGGGCGAGATTCTTCGTCCCTGGGGAAGCTTCGCGACACGCAGTTTCCTGCCGATACTCGCAAGGGCTAAGTGTATGATATGGCAGGCGTCCTCGGCGTAGCGCACAGATGACAGGCGGGGCGCGGTGTGCTTCACTCGTGTGTGCTCGCTCGTAGACGATGCTTCTAACGCAGTAGGTATCTCTGTGAAACTGGATTGTCAGGACTGTGTAAGACGTTGTCGTGCTGCAGTGTGCAATTGGAGAGTACGTTAGGAATGATACGGCGCCAGCGGCATCAACAAATCGTCGGGGTGCAACCGACCGCGGGGCCAGACCGTAATCTCGCAAGTTATGGGCACGCGTATCTCCAACCACTCTCGAAAACCCAGACAATTGTCAACAAGACTTGCAACCCTTTGCGATACCAGTGCAATTATGGAGCAGGATCAGAAAAAGCTGCAAGAGCTGTCGGAGGCTCTGCAGAAGTTCCAGGATGGTAAATCAGGCCTCGATCCTGGATCTGCGTGTATTGACGAGGTCTTGCAGATATGCAGAATGCGGTTGAAACACGCCAGAGGTTAGAATCGCAGCAAGCAGAGAACAAAGCAGTGCAGAAAGAATTCAAGAGTCTCGGTGAGGATGGTGACATCTATCGACTCGTAGGACCCGTGCTTCTGAAGCAGGACAAGTCAGAAGCGAACAGCACCGTTGATGGCAGACTTGACTTTATCGGAAATGAGATCACAAGGACAGAGGCCAGGATCAAGGAGATTCAGCAGGGCAGCGAGAAGAAAAGAATGGATTTGCTGCAGTTGCAGCAGAAGATGCAGGTGGCTGCCCAGGGACAAGCGAATGGATGAGATCACAATCCTCGACAGCAACTAACTCACCAAAGGGACATGAACAGTTTGCAGCACGCGAACTTGCGAAGAGACGTTACTCAGAGAATATGTTGGGACCACACAAGAGGCAAGAGCGCAAGATTTTGGACGCGACAGGCAGAAGATCCTTCTCAGCGCTCCCGGGGGGCCGCCAGATAGGAAGAAGCAGAGTTCAGCGGTCACCTCAAGCAGCGCCAGCGACACTATCTTGGACGTAACTATGGGCGACTGAAAACTTCTGGGCGAACTACCGAAGAGAAAGCGCTCCCGGTCCGGGAAGAAGTATTGTAGAGCAGTGTGCTATTTGGCCAACTCATAACGATATCCTCATGCTCTTCTACAAGTCTAGCAGGATCATTTTTCAACCTCCTCCGCCTTTCGTCTACTCATACCTCATCAGCTCATACTTCGTCATCGGGTTACTTCGGGACCACATATCCGGTGTCAATGCAACAACAAGGGCTTACTCGAACTTACTTCTTTCTGTGGGGATTCAAAGTTAGCATTTTCCACCTCCAGGGGCACCCCAGTACTCACTTCAACAAATTGGCTCCGGTCATGTCCTCTGGCTGCTCGAGGCCCATGGCGGCTAAGCATGTCGGTGCCACGTCTCCAAGCACACCATCTGTCTTCTTCAAGCTCCAACCCTCGGGGACATTGGCCATGATGAAGGGGACTTTGTTTGTTGTGTGCGATGTCTTGGGCTTGCCCTCTTCGTTCTTCATTTCTTCGGCGTTTCCGTGATCGGACGTGATGAACAGAGCATACCCCTCCTTTTTGCAGGTTTCGTATATGGTTTTGATGGCCTTGTCCGTTGCTTCGACGCCCTTGATGGCAGCTTCATACACACCGCTAGCATATGTTAGCTATAGCTGGGATAGGGAGTGGCGCGTGGGATTCCAGTTTCCCTATGCACGGAACCCCCCCCCCCCCCCCCCCC
>Ga0210040_10000129_pt1 | contig 148215 bp, 155 predicted proteins | sample CryGeyCG12114_NA_FD_185462 | JGI IMG/M metagenome (GOLD analysis project Ga0210040, IMG submission 185462) | Groundwater microbial communities from aquifer - Crystal Geyser CG19_WC_8/21/14_NA (SPAdes) (version 2) | ecosystem: Environmental > Aquatic > Deep subsurface > Groundwater | place...
CGCTCGGAGAGGTTGCGGACCACCTTGTCCCGGACGTCCTGCTTGACGCCCTTGAGCGCGGTGGCCAGGTCGTTGGCCTCGACGTCGCGCAGCACCAGCTGCAGCGACCGGTCGTCGATGGTGACGATGTCCTCGAAGACGAACATCTGCGAGCGGATCCGCTCGGCGAGCTCGGGGTCGCTGTTCTCCAGCCACTCCAGGATCGAGCGCTCGGTGGGCCGCGAGGAGCGGTTGATGATCTCGACCAGCGTCTCGACGCCGCCGACGGTGGCCATGTCCTGGTAGGCCAGCAGCGACCCCATCCGGCGGCCGAGCTCCTCCTCGACCATCCGGACCATCTCCGGGGCGGTGCGGTCCATCATCGCGATCCGGTAGGCGACGTCGGCCTGCTGGTCCGGCGGGAAGCCCGACAGCACCTCGGCCGACTGCGGGGCCGGCAGGTGGGCGAGCACGAGGGCCACCACCTGGGGGTGCTCGTCCTTGAGGAAGGTGACCAGCTGCCGGACGTCGCTGTTGCGCAGCGAGGCGAACGGCAGCTCGGTGTAGACGACGTTGAGCCGGGACAGGATGCCGTCGGCCCGCTCCTCGCCCAGCCCGGCGGCGAGCACCTCGCGGGCGAACTCGACGCCGCCGGTGCCCACGAAGCGCCGGGCGTTCATCAGCGTGTGGAACTCGGTGAGGACGTCGTCGACGTCCCCGCCGTCCACGCCCTGCAGCCGCATGAGCTCACCGGTCAGCGTCTCGACCTCGGAGGGGCGCAGCTGCGCGAGGACGGCGCCGGCCTCCTCCTTGGACAGCTGGGCGAGGAACACCGCCGCCTTGCGCAGCCCGGGCAGCTCCCTGCGGGCGACCGCGATCTGCGCCGTGGGAGCCGGGCCCCCGACGAGCTGTTCGACGCTGGCGATGCTCACTGGTCACTCCTCCTGTCGATGGACGCCCGCGGCGTCCCCCTCTTCCATCGGCAGTCCGGGACGCCGACGGGCCGGGTCACGTCGGACCCGGCCCGGGCGGCCCGGGTCACTTCGACTCGGCGAACCAGCCGCGCAGCATGGTGGCGACCTCGTCGGGACGGTCGCTGACCATCTCGGAGATCTCGCCGCGGACCTTCTCCCGCTGCGCGGCGGCCAGCTGGGCCGCGCGGTCGTCGAGCTCGGGGTCGCGGATGCTCTCGACCTGGATGCGCTCGTAGTCCATCGGCTCGTCGTCCTCGAGCTCCTCGTACTCCTCGCGGTTGCGGCGGGAGCGGAGCCAGACGACGAGCACCAGGAGGGCGATGCCCAGCGCGATGCCGCCGGTCTTGATCATCGACCACATCTGGGCGGACGCCTCCGCCTCCCGCTCGGCGGCCAGGTCGGCGGCGGCCTGCTCGGCGGCGGAGGTGTCGAAGGCCATCGTGGCCACCGTGATGGCGTCGCCGCGGGCGGTGTCCAGCCCGACGGCGGTGCTGACCAGGTCCTGCACCTGCTGCTGGTTCAGCGCGCCGGCCGCGGCGGAGTCCATGGCCACCGAGACGGTCAGCCGCTCCACCGCGCCCGGTGCGGCGGCCGTCGTCTGCACGGTCTTGTCGATCGGGTTGTTCGTGGTGGTCGACTCCTTGCTGTAGGAGGAGTCGCCGCCCGTGGTCCCGGCGGTGTCCTCGGCGCCGAGGACACCGCCGACGGCCGACCCGGCGCCGGTGTAGGTCTCCACGGTCTGCTGCTGCGAGGACGGCACGTTGGCCGCGTTGTACTGGTAGCTCTCGGTGGTGGTGTCGACGTCGTCGAAGTTCAGCTCGGCCCGGACGGACACGACGGACTTCCCCGGCCCGGTGATGCGGTCGAGGATCTGCTGGGCGTTGGCCGCCAGCCGCACCTCCTCGGCCTGCTCCGCCTCGGTCTGCGCGCTGCCGGAGGCCCCGGTCGCACCCTCGCCGGCCGCGGAGAGCACGGCACCGGTGGAGTCGGCCACGGTCACCGACTCCGGCGACATGCCCTGGATGCTGGAGGAGACCAGGTGGGTGACCGCCTGGATCTGCTCGCCGTCCAGCTCCGAACCCGGGGCCAGGTCCAGCAGCACCGAGGCGGTCGCCTCGCCCTCGTCGGTGGCGAAGACGTCGTCCTTGGGCATCGCGACGTGCACGACTGCGGACCGGACGCCGTCCAGGGCCTTGAGCGTGGTCGACAGCTCGCCCTCCAGGGCGCGCTGGTAGGTCACCTGCTGCTGGAACTCGCTGGTGGTGATGCCCTGCTTGTCCAGCAGGGAGTAGCCGGTCTCGTTGCCCGCGGGCAGGCCCTTGCCGCTCATCGCCAGGCGCAGGTCGTACACCTCGTCCTGGGCCACCATGATCGTGCCGCCGCCGTCGGCCAGCTGGTAGGGCACGCCCTCGGCGGTGAGCTCCTCGACGATCGCCGAGGCGTCGGCCGAGGCGAGGTTGCTGAACAGCGGCGACAGCGTCGGGGCGGTGATCCAGCGCGTGAAGACGAAGCCGCCGAGCAGCAGACCGGCCAGCAGCAGGCCGATCACGATCTTCTGCCCGACGCTGATCGTCGACAGCAGCGTCTTGACCCGGTTCACCGGGCCGGCGAGGGCGGGAGGCATCAGACCGGCATCCTCATGATCTCGGTGAACGCGGCGACGGCGGAGTTCTTCAGGGTCACCACGGTGTCGGTGGCCAGGCGGGCCTCGGTGCTGGCGATCATGTAGTCGTGGGCGTCCTGCAGGTCGCCGGTGGCCGCCTGCAGCGCCAGGGTGTCGACGTCGCCCTGCACCGCGTTCAGCTGGTCGATCTGGCCGGTGAGGATGTCGGCGAAGCCGCCGTCGCCGACGGCGGAGGTCGCCGACGGGCTCATCGAGACGCCGGTGGCTCCCGACGTGCCGTCGACGTTCGGCGTGGGCATCCCGGCGGTGAGTGCGGAGATGGCGGAGATCGGCGAGGTCATGGTCAGCCCTTCCCGAGCTGGAGGGCCTGCTGGTAGGCCTCGGTGGCGCTCTTGATGGTGGCGAGGTTCGCCTGGTAGCCGCGCTGGGCCATGAGCAGCTGGGTCATCTGGTCCCCGAGGTCGATGTCGGGGTAGCGGACGTAGCCGTCGGCGTCGGCCAGCGCGTTGTCCGGCTCGTAGACCAACCGGCCCTCGGCCGAGCCCAGCTCGGTGCTCGCGACCCGGACCCCGCCCTCGCCGGAGCCGTAGTCGACCGCCTGGGCGACGACCATCCGCTCCTGGAAGGCGTCCTCGCCCGTCGAGGAGGCGGTGTTGATGTTGGCGATGTTGTCCGAGACGGCGTCCATCCACTTGCGGTGGACGAACAGCGAGGACCCGGCGATGCCCAGGGTGTCGAAGGCCGCCACGTCACTGCGTCCGGAGCGCGGAGCGGAGCAGGGCGTACTTGCCGTCGAGGGCGTTGAGCGACAGCTGGTACCGCAGGCCGGTCTCGGTGGCGATCACCGTCTCGGTGTCCAGGTTGACGTTGTTGCCGTCGGTGCGGGTCGGGTCCAGCGAACGGGTCGTCGCCGACTGGCCGACCACGGGGGTCTCGCCGCTGGCGATCTCGTTCTGCAGGGCCGACTCGAAGTCCACCCGGCCGGCCAGGTAGCCCGGCGTCTGGACGTTGGCGATGTTGTCGGCGGTCACCCGCTGGCGCTGCTGGAGTCCGGTCAGGGACGCGTGCAGCGCGGTCATGGTCGAGTCGGTGATCAGCACCGGGTGCTCGGCAGGGAACGACGGAGCACGGTCTACCTCCGGGTACGGCGGGACGCGCGCCCAGGGGAGTCCTGGGAGCGAGGGGGCCGCCGATCCGTGGCGAGTGTGCTGCGTTCCGTGCAGGTCGGTTCTCGGCAGTTCCGACCTCGGTCATGACCACCTGAACCCGATCGGACGTATCCCGTCACACAACGCGCACGTCCCCCGGGGCCAAAGTCGCGCTTTTGGCCCCGGGGGACGGGGGGAGTGCTGATGGTGCGGGTGGGGCTTACAGGGCCCGGTCGATGAAGGAGGCGACGGGGCGGGTGGGGGCGTAGGACATCCGGGCGGCGACGTCGCGCTGCTTCTGGGACTGGGTGATCCGCTCGACCAGGGCCTCGGCGACCGCGAGTTGGTGCTGCAGCAGCCGGGCGGCGCGCTCGCGCAGGTCGTCGGGCAGCGGGCCGATGCTGCTCGGCGGGATCCAGTCGGTGGACCGGCGTCCCCAGGCGGCGATCTCCTCGGCCCGGCCGCGGGCCAGGGTCGCCTCGGCCTCGAGCACGTCGCCCTCGAGCGCGTCCAGGACGGCCGGCCAGCTCCGCGCCCCACCGCGGGCGACGGGGGAGTCCCCGGCCCGGTTGCGGGAGGCGTGGCCGGCGGTCATGCCGGGCTCGAGGCGAGGGAGGCCGCAGCCTCCCGCCACGCGTCGCGCAGCGGCTCGACGATGCGACGGCAGTCGGCGACCCGGCGCAGGTCGCCCTTGGTGTTGGCCCGGATCAGCTCCGAGAGCAGCCAGGTGTACAGAGCGGCGAGCCGGGGGCCGCCGTCCCAGATGTCGACGCGCAGGCTGGCCTGCAGCTCCAGGATGATCTCCTGCGCGTGCATCAGCTGCTCGCCGGCGTTCTCCCGGTCGCCGGCCGCCATGTAGTCGTGGCCGCGCTCGAGGTCGAGCGCCAGCCGGTCGTAGAGCATGACCAGCAGCTGCTGGGGCGAGGCGGTGGCGATCGAGTTGCCGAGGTAGCGGGCGCGGAGGGAAGCGGCACTCATCGGTGGTTCTCCAAGGGTCGGTGCGTCGGTGGAGATCAGGAGTCGGAAGAGGACCAGGACGGCAGCGCCGCGAGCTGCGACGTGAGCCAGGTCGACTGGTTCTGCAGGCTGCCCAGCGCCGTCTCGAGCGCGTTGAACTGGCTGGTCAGTGCGGCCTTGCGGGAGGCGAGCCGGTCGGTCCAGGCGTCGATCTGGGTCTGCAGGTCCTTGGCGCGGGTGTCCTGCCCGCTGGCCAGGGTGGTCAGGGTGCCGGTCACCGAGTCGTTGGCCTGCTGCGCCAGGCGCTGCAGGCGAGCCCCGAGCCCGTCGGTGACCAGGGTGTCGTCGGCGGTGCCGCGCACGTTGTCGGCCCCCTCGCCGGTCGCGCCGCTGAAGATCCGCTGCACCAGGTCGGGGTCGTCGGCCAGCGCGGTCTGGAACGCCGTGGCGTCGAAGGTCAGCAGCCCGTCCCGGGTCAGCTGGACCCCGGCCTTGGCGGCGGACCCGTCGCTGCCGACCGCGGAGGAGACGGCGTTGAGCACCGAGTTCGACAGGCTGGCGAGGGAGTAGTTGCCCTTGAGCGCGGCCGTGCTGCCGGTGGCGCTGCTGGTGTTGGTCTTGATCGCGGTGAGCACGTTGTTCGCCGCGGTGACCAGGGACTGCACCTTGGCGGTGATGGCGGCGGTGTCGCTCTTGACGGCGATGGTGGTCTGCGTCGTCGGGTCGGCCTTGCTGACGGTGACCGAGACGCCGGTGATCAGCTCGTTGAAGGTGTTGGTGGCCGAGCTCGCCGTCAACCCGCTGTTCAGCCGGAGGGTGGCATCGGAGCCCTGGGTGTCCACCGTGTAGCCCGTCCCGGCGTTGGTGCTGTCCTCGTCGGCGCTCTTCAGGTAGAAGTCCCCGGCGGCTCCGGTGGCGGTGCTGGTCACCTGCAGCCGGTAGCGGTCGGTGCCCAGCTGGACGACGCTCGCGCTGAGCCCGAAGCCACCCTTGTTGATGGCGGCGGCGGCGTCGGCCAGGCTGGCGTCCGCCGGGAGGTCGATCGTGCCGATCGTCGCGCCGGTCGTGGTGTTGACGATCTCCATCGGCCAGCCGGGAGCGGTCGCCCCGCTCGCGACCGCGGTGCGCACGTCGCCGGTGGCCGACGTCCACTCGGTGTTGCTGATGACCGTGTGCGCCGCGGCCAGGCTCTCCACCGAGAAGGTGAGGCTGCTGCCGACCGTCGCGGTGCTGGTGGCGGTGGCGGTGACGGCGGAGTTGGTGCTGCTGGCGCTGCGCGCGGCGGTGAAGTTCGTCCCGGTCAGCGCGGTGGCCGCGGTGACGAGCGAGGCGAACGTGGTGTTGATGCTGCGGTAGGCGGCGGCCTGGGTCTGCGTGGTGGTGAGCTGCGTCGCCAGCAGCGCCTGCGGCCTCGCCTCGATGTCCATCAGGCCGCTGATCAGGGTGGTGTAGTCGATGCCGGAGGCCAGGCCGGTGCCGATGCTCACGCCCATGGTGGTACCTGCTCTCAGTGTCCGGACGGGGTTGCGTGCCGCAGGAGGTCGGTGACCCCGCGCAGAGCGGTGTTGCTCTCTGGATCGGCGCCGCCCGGTCGCTCCTTGACCCGAACGGCCGAAGTCGGCCCTCGGATCCCTCGGACGGGTCGGGTACCGGCGGGGGACGCCGACGAGGGGGGAGGCCGCAGCCTCCCCCCTCGTCGGGTGGATCAGGTGGTGCTCGGTGGTGCTACCCCGATCAGCCCAGCAGCTTGAGGATGCTCTGCGTGGACTGGTTGGCCTGGGCCAGCATGGAGGTGCCGGCCTGGGTCAGGACCTGGCTGCGGGTGAACTTGCTCATCTCCGCCGCCATGTCGGTGTCGCGGATCCGCGACTCCGAGGCGGTGGTGTTCTCGATGGCCACGTTCAGGTTGTTGATGGTGTGCTCGAACCGGTTCTGGATGGCACCCAGATCGGCCCGCTGTGCGGAGACCAGCTTGATGGCGGCGTCGATCGAGTTGATCGCATCGGAGCCACCCGAGCTGCCGCCCGCGGCGTAGGTCAGGCCGGTCTGGGTCGTGCTGGTGACATCACCGGCGACCAGGCTGGAGGGCCCGCTGACGGTGAGGGTGCCGTAGGAGTCGACCTTGGCGTTGAGGCCGCTGCCGTTGAGCTGCTTGTCGTACTGGGACTGCACGAGAGCCTGGTTCTTGGTGGCCGCAGCCGAGGTGCCGCCCGTGTCCCAGCCGGTCAGGTCCAGCGTGTAGGTCTTGTTGTCGTACGCCAGGTCGGGGTTGGTCGGCGCCGTGGTGGCGGCGAAGTCGAACGCGCCGGGAGCGGAGGTGAAGCTGGCCCCACCGGTCGTGACGTCCACGTCGCTGACACCGAGGCCGACGGCGCCCATGCCACCACCGGTGATGTCGACGTCGATGGTCTGGCCGGAGTTGGCGCCCACCTGGAACGTGCCCTTGTAGGAGCCGTCGAGGAGCTTCGTGCCGTTGTAGGTGGTGGTGTCGGCGATGCGGGTCAGCTCGCTCTTGAGCTGCGTGACCTCCTTCTGGATGCTCGCCTTGGCGTCGTCGTTCAGGGAGCCGGTGCTGGCCGCCTGGACGGACAGGTCGCGCATGCGCTGCAGGATCGAGGTGGTCTCGTTCAGCGCGCCTTCCGCCGTCTGCACGACGCTGGTGCCGTCCTGCGTGTTGCGGACGGCCTGGGTCAGACCGCCGATCTGCGAGCGGAGGCCCTCGGAGATGGCCAGGCCGGCGGCGTCGTCGGCCGCGCGGTTGATCCGGAAGCCGGAGGACAGGCGCTCGAGGGACTTGCTCATCGCGTCGTTGGTCGACGACAGGTTGCGGTAGGCGTTCATCGACGAGATGTTGGTGTTGACGCTCATGCCCATGGTGTTCCTCCGTGGAATCGGGGCTTTCGGGTGTTCCCGCTGCATCCGTGCTGCGGGCTTGCACTACTGGTAACGGCTGGTGCTCGTGGTTCCTTGAGCCGAACCGGCGAAGAAGTTTTGACCGGCTCGCGCGGGCCGGTCAGGCGGAGCGGACGGCGCCGTAGCGCTGGGCGACGGCGGTGGCGCGGCGGGGCGACGGGAGAGCTGCCGGGGGAGCGGTCGAGCCGGCGGCCGCCTGCCGGCCGACGACCCGGTCGACGTAGGCGCGCTGCTGGTTGCGGGCCCGGACGCCACCGTCGGCCGCGACGGTGGTGCCCTCCCAGATCTCGCTCATCGCGGCGTGCAGCAGGGTCAGCGCCCGCGCCCGCATCTGGGAGACCCGGGAGAGGGTCACCCCGAGCGAGTCCGCGATGTCGGTCAGTGATTCGTCACCGAAGAAATTGCGCTCCACCACCTCGTCGAGCCGGTCGGGGAGCGCCCGGATCGCCTCGTGCAGGTGCCGCGCCCGCTCGCTGCGCAGAAGTGCCCGCTCGGGGGAGTCGCCGGTGTCGGGCAGGTCCAGCGATGCGCCGTCGGTGCCGGTCTCGGCGTCGATGCTGACCATCACGGCCCGGTGGACGTCGAGGTGCAGCGAGTCCAGCTCCGACCGGGGGACGCCGAGGCTGGTGGCGAGCTCCTCCCGGGTCGGTGGCCGGCCGAGGCTGATGGTGAGCGCGTCCGCGGCGGCGTCGGTGCGCCGGGCTGCGGCCCGGACCGACCGGCTCGCCCAGTCGCCGGAGCGGAGCTCGTCCAGGACGGCGCCCTGCAGCCGGGGGAGGGCGTAGGTGGCGAAGGTGGCCCCCGCGGCCGGGTCGAAGCGGCGGGCGACCTCGACCAGCGCGATGCTCGCGCAGGACAGCAGGTCGTCCCGGCTGACGTGGCTGGGCAGGGAGATGCGGGATGCCACCGCGTTCACCGCGAACTGGGCCAGCGGGAGGTGGGTGGTCACCAGCTGGTCGACGTCGGACGGGCGGCGTTCTAGCACGGCGGCGCGGGCTGGGGTCACGTCCTGTTCTCTCGGCGGGATGGTGGCGGTACCGGACCGTCCGCGGCCGAGAATTTCAGGGGCGCGCGTGAGGTCTCGGCTCAACCGGGCGCCGCGCGGTGCCGAAGGGAGACCGACAGCGCCCGCCGGACCCCGGCGGGAACCGGCCCGGGGACGGGGCGGACACGACGAGGGAAAGGCGGCCGGCATGGACCACCAGCACCTGTCGACGTTGCTCTGGCGGGAGCAGGAGCTGCTCGACCTGCTCCTGTTCAAGGCAGAGGAGAAGCAGTACCTGATCCTCACCGGCAAGAGCCGGTGGCTGGCGCGGATCGCCCACGAGATCGAGGTGGTCCTGGAGCAGCTGCGCACGCTCGAGATCGAGCGCGCCGCCGCCACCGAGCAGATCGCCGGTCGGCTGGGCCTGGAGGCCAACCCGTCGCTGCGCACGCTCGCCGACTCGGCCCCGGCGCCGTGGAACGACCTGTACGCCAAGCACCACGAGGCGCTGCTGACGCTGGTCAGCGAGCTGCGCGGGCTCTCCGACGCCAACAAGGACCTGATCGAGAGCGGGCTGGCCGTCATCAACGACGCACTGGCCCACTCGAACCCCGCCGGTACGGCGGGCACCTACACCCAGGCCGGCCGCGCTGCCGGCAACGCCTACCGTTCGATCACCCTGGACGGTGCGATGTGAGCAGCACGTTCTCCGGGCTCAGCCGGGCCTCCAGCGCGCTCGCGGCGCAGCAGCGCGCGCTCGACACCACCGGCCAGAACATCGCCAACGTCAACACCGCCGGGTACTCCCGGCAACGGGCCGAGCTGCAGTCGGTCGGCGGCAGCATCGTGCCTGCCACGTACGCGACCGGCGACGGGCTGGGGCAGGGCGTCACCGCGGACACCGTCACCCGGATCCGGGACGCCTTCCTCGAGGGGCGGGCGCAGACCGAGCACGCTGCGACCGCCAGCCTCACCGCCGCCGACACCACCCTCGCCCAGATCGAGGACGCGTTCCGGGAGCCGGGCACCACCGGGCTCCAGTCGCAGCTGGACGCCATGTGGGCCAGCTGGAGCGACGTGGCGAGCAACCCGACCGAGCCTGCCGCGCGCGGCGCGGTGCTGGAGCGGACGTCGACCCTGGTGGCCGGCCTGAACACCACGAGCGCCACGCTGGACCAGCAGTGGGCGCACGACCTGGACGGCCTGACCACCCTGGTCGCGGACGTGAACGCCTCGCTGACCGCCATTGCGGACCTCAACCAGGCGATCAGCCGGACGAACGCCGCCGGTACGCCCTCCAACGAGCTGGCGGACAAGCGCGACGTCCTGGTGCTCGCCCTCGCCGACCAGATCGGCGCGACGGCCAGCCTGAACCCCGACGGCACCCTCGCCGTGCGGATCGGTGGCGCCACGGTCGTCAACGGCAGCAGCGCGATGACCTTGAAGGTGGCCGGCGGCAGCGATCCGGCGGCCGCCGCGACCGACCCGCCGCGTCTGGTCACCGCCCCCGGTGGGACGACCGTGGTCCCGGGGGGCACCGCGAGCGGGCTGCTCACCGCCATGACCACGACCATCCCGGAGTACAAGAAGAAGCTGGACGACATCGCCTCCCAGCTCGCCGGGCAGCTGAACGCCCTGCACCAGCAGGGGTACGACCTGGACGGCAACCCGGGCGGGCCGGTCTTCGACGGTGGCGCCGGTTCGACCACCGTCAACGCCGACGGGACGACCACCGTCGACCTCTCGAAGGTCACGGCCGCCACCATCCGGCTGGCGGTGACCAGCGTGGACCAGCTGGCTGCGGCCACGCTCTCACCGGCTGCTGCCGGTGGTGCGCCCGCGAAGAACGACGGCGGCATGGCCGACGCCATCCACCAGCTGCGGCTGGGCACCGAGGGGTCGGACGCCAGCTACCGGAAGATGATCGTCGGCCTGGGTGTGCAGGCGGCCAGCGCCGCCAGCAAGCTGGCGGCGCAGAGCGTGATCAGCGCCCAGGTGGACTCCTCCCGGGAGTCGGTCTCCGGGGTGAGCATCGACGAGGAGATGACCAACATGCTGCAGTTCCAGCACGGGTACCAGGCGGCGGGCCGGTTGGTGACCGCGATCGACGAGATGCTCGACCAGCTGATCAACCGCACCGGCCGAGTGGGGCTGTGACCTGATGCGGATCACCCAGCGCGCCATCGTCACCACCAGCCTGCAGGGGCTCTACGGCAACCTCGCCGCGGTCAACAAGCTGCAGCAGCAGCTCACCTCGGGCACCACGATCAGCCGGCCCTCGGACTCCCCGACCGGCACGAACTCCGCGATGTACACCCGGCAGGACATGGCCGGGGTGGCCCAGCAGTCCCGGAACATCACCGACGGCATCGCCGTGCTGAGCTCCACCGACTCGGCGCTGGCGGACATCCTCGACCAGGTCCAGCTGGCCCGGTCGCTCACCGTGCAGGCGCTCAACACCGGTGCGATGAACGACCAGTCCAGCCAGGCGATCGCCACCCAGATCGCCGGCCTGCGGGAGAGCGTGCTCGGGCAGGCGAACCAGGTCGTCCAGGGGCGACCGTTGTTCGGTGGCGTGGCCGCCGGTTCGATGGCCTACGACGCGGGCGGTGCCTACGTGGGCATCGGCGGGGCGAACGGCATCGCCGTGCAACCGGTGACCCGCCGGGTGACGGACGTGGAGACCATCCGGGTGGACATCACCGGTCCCGAGGCCTTCGGTGACCCAGCCAGTGGAAAGGACCTGTTCTCCGTGCTGGGCAACATCGTCGCGGACGTCTCCGACCCCACCGCGCTGTCCGGCCACCTGGCCGACCTCGACGCCGTCATCAACACCATGCTCACCGCGCGGGCGGACGTCGGTACCCGCGCGGCCCGGATGGACACGGCGGAGACCGTCAACGCCGGTCGCGAGCTCACCCTGACGGCGCAGCTGTCGGCGACGCAGGACATCGACCTGCCGAAGACCATCATGGAGCTGAACATGCAGCAGACCGGCTACCAGGCCGCGTTGCAGGCCACCGCCCAGGTGATCCAGCCCACCCTGCTGGACTTCCTGCGCTGACCGGGCGGTCGTCGGCCCTTTCGGGTCGGCGACTGCCGAGAAGGACGTTGGAGCGCCGACCACCCCCGGTGGCGGCGCTCCCGCCCCGCCGCAGCGGCGGGGCATGCCACGGACGGCCCACACGAACCCATGGAGGGGTACCCCATGCTCACACTCACCCGCAGCGTCGGCGAGAGCATCCGGATCGGCGAGGACGTCGAGGTCTACGTCGTCGAGGTGCGCGGTGGCACCGTGCGGCTGGGCTTCAAGGCCCCCCGCGAGGTCGCCATCCACCGCGAGGAGGTCTACCGCCAGATCGCCGAGGCCAACAGCCTGGCGGCCGAGGTGGCTGCCGACGCGGTCAGTGCTTTGGCAGCATTCGCACCAGCGTCGGCGCCCCCGACTAGCAAAGAGTGACATGACCGTGATCGGTTCGACTCAATAATCGTTCTTCCCTTTCGCCACAGTAGTAACAGGACGGCGAGTCTCGCCGTCTGGTGGCTCGTCAGTGCGCAACTCTTCTCCCACAGCGCCACCGCTACTGGGGGAGATCAACATGGCACTCAGCGCACTTGCACCGAACACGACCGCCGGCATCGACCTGCGGATCGACCCGTCCGCTGCCGACGGTCTGCGCTTCGTCGAGGCCGTCGGCAGCGACGTGGACGCGCTGGGGCCGGTCTGCGCCGAGACCACCGCCGCCTGGTCGGAGACCGTGGTCGTCCACGTCCAGCTGCGCCCCCGGCGCTCGGGCACCCGCCGCTGCCTGGCCGCGCTCTCGGCGCTGGCCTCCCGGCACGAGCAGGTCTCCTTCTCCCTGACCGGCCTGTCCGGCGACGACCGCGTCGTCCGGGTCACCGTCGGCGTCGAGCTCGGCCCGCGGGAGCTGATCGCCAAGTTCTCCGACCAGGCGCAGGCCGCCTACGCCTTCGTCGACGGTCTCTTCACCGACCTCTACGACTTCATGCCGGTCTACGTCGCCGAGCCCAGCGCCGTCGAGCGCACCGCCGCCGCCGGCGTCCTCGAGGCCGCCGAGGCCCCGCGCGCCACCGCCCCGCGGGTCACCACCGCCCCGCGGGTCACCACCGTCCCCGGCATCCCCACCCCGCGCACGCCCCTCGGCGAGTCCGTCCGACGCGCCGTGCCCGTCCCGGCCTGATCCCGGCCGCCCCGCGAGCCGGACCGGCGCGCGACGCCGGCTCCCGCACCATCACCCTTTCCGCCTGCACTTCCCCTCAGGAGGACCGGTGTCCGAGCTCAACACCGCCCAGACCATCGCCCCGACGACGTCCACCCGCCCGGCCGGGTTCGCCCCCGCGAGCACCGCCGAGGAGCGCCGCACCCGCGAGCCGCTGGTCTTCGGCGGGATCCCCGAGGCCGACGGCTGGGTCCTGGCTCCCATCACCCCGCGCGACCGGGTGCACTTCCGCACCGATCGGGAGCTGCCGCTGGCCGAGTTCCGCGCCGCCTTCCCCGCCGACGTGACCGTCACCTACGACGAGGGCGACGGGCTCTACCGGGTCGACGGGCAGCCGGGCACCGGTGACGAGATGGCCGCACTGACCCGCACCTGGTGCGCCGCCCACGGCTACGCGACGGTCGGGCTGCGTCCCGAGACCGGCGTCCGCCGCCGCGCGCCGCGCGACCTGCCCCCGGCCTTCCTCGACGGGCTCTGCCGGCACTACTGCCGGGTCAGCCTCAAGCGCCTGCAGCGGAACATGAGCACGATCCGGCTGCACCTGCCCGACAACGACGACGTCGACCAGCAGGTCGCCGAGTGGGTGCTCAAGGCGGTGTCCACCTACGACGAGGCCAAGGGCGTGCCCTTCGGCGCCTTCCTCGCCACCCAGCTGTCCAAGTGGGTGCACGACCTGGGGCGCAACGCCTACGGGCGCACCGCGGCCGACACCGAGAACAAGCAGCAGAAGGCCATCGCCGCCTTCACCGCCGAGCACCAGCGCCGGCCCAGCGAGAAGGAGCTGGCCGCCTACATGGGCCAGAGCGTCGCCACGCTGCGCCGCAACTCCCAGACCGTCGCCACCCTCAACGGGCTGCGCAACCTGCAGTCGCTGGACGGCGGGGCGGACGCGGTCGAGTTCGTCGTCCCCGACAGCGCCGAGGTGCCCGACGAGATCATGGGGGAGGCCGAGCAGACCCTGCTCTCCCACGCCCTGACCGCCGCCTGCGCCCCCGACCCGACGGCCCGCCGCGACCAGCGCGCCGCGCAGCCGAACGTGCTGGGCTGGGCCACCTGGTACCTGACCACCTGGGGCGGGCAGACCAAGACCCAGCTGTCGGCCGACCTGAACACCTCCGTGCGCAACATGAACGTGCACGCCGACCGCGCCGAGCAGGCCCTCAAGGCCCGCCTCGCCGAGCTCGGCGGCTGAAGAAGGACCCCGCTGCCCCCCCACCGTTCGCAGGCTCACGGCGGGCTCCTGCAGCGGGGCCGCTCCAGCACGTCACCTGACCCTTCGAGGGTGGCCGCCCCAGCACGTCACCAGCGCCCCGGACCGCTTCGGCGGGCCGGGGCGCTGTCGTGCCGGGGGGTGGCCGGAAATGAGTCGTTGCACGGGTCCAACCGGTGCCCGACCTGCCGATATCCATCTCGTGACCACACCGGACCGCTGCCGCCGCCCCGCGGAGCGGGCCGGGACGACGGTCGGCCCGCCGCGGCTGCCGGTGCGCCCGGGTGGCCGCCGGCCGGCGGTCCGGGCATGACCGTGCCCCCGGCCGCCGAGCCCGACCAGGTCGTGCTCGTGCCGCACTGGCTGACCGCCGTCGACCGCGAGGAGGTCGAGCGCGCCGTCACCGCGGCCCTCGGTGTCGGCCCGGTCCACCCGGTCGCCGCCATCCACCTCGGCGACGTCCTCACCGAGCTGCACGTGGCCGCTGCGCGCGAGGTCGTCTGGCCCGCGCCGGTGGCGCGCGTCCGCCTGGCGACCGGCTGGGGCGCCGACGTCGTCCCCGTCCGGCTGTCGGCGCTGGAGCTGGCCAGCGTGCTGTCGCTGCCCGGCCTGGCACCGGTCGCCCGTGCGGCGCTGACCGGTGGGCGCAGCACGTGAGCGAGACGCTCTTCGGCGCACCCGCCGGGCTGTTCGCCCGGCTCGACCGCACCGAGGTGCGGGTGCCCGACGTCCGCGCCGCCCTGGCCCGGCTGACGCCGGCCGACCTCGATCCGGAGCTGCGGCTCGACGTGTTCGAGGGCACCGGCGCCGGTCCGATGCTGGTGCTCGAGGAGGCCGGTCGCCGCACCCGGGTGCTGCTGGCCGAGCTCGCCACGCAGCTGACCCGGTCCCGCGTCGCGTCCACCCCGGAGGGGATCACCGCCGGCGTGGTCGCCTGGCTGGCCCGGCGCCCGGTGCCCGACGAGGTCGCCGCGGCCACCGGCATCGCCCTGCTCGACTGGTCCGACCCCCGGCAGACCGTGCTCGGCTGGCGGGTGGCGGTCACCCGCAGCGCGCTGGTCGTCCCGTGGCGCCCGTCGCGGACCGCCTCGCTTCCCCTGGTGCACCAGGTGCGCTCCGCGGCGCTGGGCCGGGCCGCCGCGGTCGACGCCACGCTGCGCATGGCGGGCCCGGTCGGGCTGTGCACCGCCACCGGCGCTCCCGGCCTGGACACGACGGTGCTCGTCCGCCCGGAGGCGCTGCTGCAGGAGATGGCCGACCGGGGGCTGCGGCTGCGCGACGCGCACGTGGTGGTCACGCCGGGCCGCCCCGTCGCCTGCGCCGAGGGCCCGGTCGCCCGACGGCTGGCCGCCGAGGCGACCGAGGCCTGCGCCACCCTGCCCTGGCGGGCCGTCGCCGACCTCGGCTGGGTCTGACCGCACCGGTCCCCCGGGCTCACCCGACCGGGTCTGCTCAGGCGAGGCTGCCGTACTCCCAGTGCCACGGCTCCGGGTTCTGCCCCCGGGCGTCTGCCCAGTCCGGGTGCACCCAGCCGAAGTGGCCGGCGTTGAGCTGCATCCACGCCGTCTGCGCGGTGCCGAAGACGTTGATCCCGCCGCACAGGTCCACCGCGAGGCCCCAGCCGTGGTTCGACGTCCCGGGGACCGCGGTGATCGCTGGCTTGCGGACGTGCGCGTCGACCTGCGCGGCGAACGAGCGGTAGGAGTCGGTGATGCACAGCGGTGTGCCGAACGCGGCCTGGTAGGCCGCCGACATCGCGGTGTACGCGGCGGCGGCGTCGCAGCGCAGCCGGTGGGCCGGGCCGATGCCGCACAGCTGGTCGGCCGGGATCTGCCCGTTGGACCAGCCGCCCCAGGCCGCCTCGGCCGGGCTCGCCGCGGTGACCGGGGCCGGCGGCGGCGCGCTGCAGGTCGCCGGGCCGGCGGCGGGCACCGGCAGCGGGGTGGGGGCCGCCGGCGGCACGGTCACCCGGACGGCCGTGGTCAGGTCGCCCACCTCGTGCACCGCGACCTGCCGGCGGTCGGCGGAGGCGGACAGCACGCTGGTGCCGCCGAGGTAGAGCCCGACGTCGTCCAGGCCGCTGGTGGAGCGCGTGCTGAACACCAGGTCACCGACCTGCAGCTGACCGCTGGGCACCGGGGTGCCCTGCGCCCACTGGCCGGCCAGGTCGCCCGCGAGGCCGAGCCCGCCCTGGGTCCAGGCGGTGGCGGTCAGCCCGGCGCAGTCGTAGCCGTCGGGGCCGCTCTGGCCGGCGAGGTAGGGGCGGCCGAGCTGGGCGAAGGCGGCGCTCACCGCGGCGATCGTCTCCGCCGGCAGCACCGTGAGGGTCTGGCCGTCGGCGTAGGCGGTGGCCACCCCGGGCACCGGCGTGCCGGAGCCGTCCCGCAGCGGGGCCAGCCCACCGGGCAGGTCGGCGGCGTCGGTCAGCTCGGCCGCGGTCGGCGGGGTGATGCCGGCGGCGACCAGCCGGTCGAGGTAGGACTGCCAGCCGGCGAGCGCGGTCGCGTTGCGCTCCTGCTGCTCGGCCGAGGCCGGGCTGGTCGACAGCCCGGCCCACTGCGCGCTGGTGCGCGGGTCGAGGGTGGCGACGATCCCGTGGATCTCGGTCAGGACGGCGGCGGCACGGGTGCGGGCAGCGGCCGCGGCGTCCTCGGCCGCCGCGGCCTCGTCGGTGTGCTGCGCGGCGTCGACGGCGGCCTGCGCGGCCCGGGCCACCTGGGCGTCCCGGGCGTCGGTGAGGTGCTCGACCAGGCTCGCGGCGTGCAGCACGTCGGCCGTGGCTGCGGGGGCGTCGACCGACAGCCGGCCCAGCGGCCAGCGCTGCTCGGCGGTGCGCTCGTAGGTGGCGGCGGCGAGGTCGCCGACGGCGGCGCGGGCGGCGGCCACGTCGGCCTGGGCGGCGGTACCGGCGTCGCGGGCCTGCTGGGCGCGCGCGCTGGCGGCGGCCGCCTCGGCCAGTGCGTCGCGGTAGCGGGCGGTCGCCTCGGCCACGGTGGTGGCGGTGCTCTGCGCGTCGTCGGTGGAGGCCTCGGGGACCTGGCCGGCCTCGGTGGGTGGCTGGGTGAGGACGCCGAGCAGGAGCAGGGCGGCGAGCGTGGCGCCGGTGAGCACGCCCAGCCGGTCCCGCCACCGGCGCAGGGCGCCGGGGGTGCGGGTGCGCGTGGGTGCGGGACGGCGGCCGGCGGGCTTCCGCGTGCGCTGGGCGCCCGTGGGCCGCGGCCTGCCGGAGCCGGAGCCGGAGCCGGAGCCGGAGCGGGGCCGGGCCGTGCCGGGCCGGGGGGCCGACGTGCGGGCGGGGGCGGCCGGGCGCCGGGGGGTGCCGGTCGTCGTCCGGGGTCGCTGCGCGGTGACCTGCGCGCGTGGTGCGGTCACCGTCGTCCCCCGGGTCCGAGATCGGTCCGGGCGCCAGGTGGCGTCCGGTGTCCTGATCCCATCGACGGAGGCCGGGGGGCGGTGTAGGTCCCTCACCCCACCGGGGGACGTGGCTCACCCGATCAGGGGGAGAGACGCGACGAGGCCCCGCCGTCCGGGTGGACGACGGGGCCTCGGGAGTGCAGGTGCTGCTAGCGCTGCGGCAGCGCCACGAACGAACGCTCCGTGGGGCCGGTGTAGACCTGCCGCGGGCGGCCGATCTTGGTGGCCGGGTCCTCGATCATCTCGCGCCACTGGGCGATCCACCCGGGCAGCCGGCCCAGGGCGAACAGCACGGTGAACATCTTGGTCGGGAAGCCCATCGCCCGGTAGATCAGCCCGGTGTAGAAGTCGACGTTCGGGTAGAGCTTGCGCTGGATGAAGTAGTCGTCGTTGAGCGCGATCTCCTCCAGCTGGCGGGCCAGGTCGAGCAGCTCGTTGTTGCCGCCGAGCTTGTCGAGCACCGTGTCGGCGGTGTCCTTCACCAGGGCCGCGCGCGGGTCGTAGTTCTTGTAGACCCGGTGCCCGAAGCCCATCAGCTTGACGCCGGGCTCCTTGTTCTTCACCCGGTCGACGAACCGGCCGATGTCGCCGCCGTCGCGCTTGATCGCCTCGAGCATCTCCAGCACCGAGGAGTTGGCGCCGCCGTGCAGCGGGCCCGACAGCGCGTGGATGCCGGAGGAGATCGAGGCGAACATGTTGGCCTGCGCCGAGCCGACCAGGCGCACCGTGGAGGTCGAGCAGTTCTGCTCGTGGTCGGCGTGCAGCACGAACAGCATGTCGAGGGCCTTGACCAGCTCCGGGTCGGCCTCGTAGGGCTCGGCCGGGAACCCGAAGGTCATCCGCAGGAAGTTCTCCACCAGGCCCAGCGAGTTGTCCGGGTAGAGCATGGGCTGGCCGATCGACTTCTTGTAGGCGTAGGCCGCGATCGTGGGCAGCTTGGCCAGCAGCCGCACGGTCGACAGCTCCACCTGGCGGGAGTCGAAGGGGTCCAGGGAGTCCTGGTAGAAGGTCGACAGCGCGCTGACGGCCGAGGAGAGCACCGGCATCGGGTGCGCGTCGCGGGGGAAGCCGTTGAAGAACCCCTTGAGGTCCTCGTGCAGCAGCGTGTGCCGGCGGATCCGGTCGTCGAACGCCGCCAGCTGGTCCGCGGTCGGGAGCTCGCCGTAGATCAGCAGGTACGACACCTCGAGGAAGCTGGCCTTGCCGGCCAGCTGGTCGATCGGGTACCCGCGGTAACGCAGGATGCCCGCGTCACCGTCGATGTACGTGATCTCCGAGGTGCAGGAGGCGGTGTTCACGAAGCCGATGTCCAGGGCGACCTGACCGGTCGTGGCCAGCAGCTTGCTGGTGTCGATGCCTTCGGACCCCTCGGTGGAGGGGATGACCCGCATGGGCAGTTCGCCGCCGGGCCAGCGCAGGGCGACGTCTGGGGTGCTCGCTGTCTCGCTCATCACGACCGGACGCTACTCACATCCCGCCGCGACGCGACAGGGCCCCGCCGCACGAGGTGCGACGGGGCCCAGGTCGCTGCCTGCCGGACCCCGGCAGGGACCCCCGTCGGCCCCGTCCCGGGTACCGCCCTCAGCCGGCGGAGGGGACGGGGCCCTTCCTCAGGGGTGGGTCATCGACAGCACGTCGAGGGCGGCGTCCAGCTGCTCCTCGGTGAGCTTGCCTGCCTCGACGTAACCGCGCTCCACCACGACCTCGCGGATCGTCTTCTGCTCCTTGAGCGACTGCTTGGCCACGATCGCCGCCTCCTCGTAGCCGATGTACTTGTTCAGCGGGGTGACGATCGAGGGGGAGGACTCCGCGTAGACGCGGCACTGCTCGACGTCGGCGGTGATGCCGTCGACGCAGCGGTCGGCCAGGATGCGGCTGACGTTGGCCAGCAGCCGGATCGACTCCAGCAGGTTGCGGGCCATCAGCGGCAGGGTCACGTTGAGCTCGAAGACGCCGGTGGTGCCGGCGTAGGTGATCGCGGCGTCGTTGCCGATGACCTGGGCGCCCACCTGGATCACCGCCTCCGGGATCACCGGGTTGACCTTGCCCGGCATGATCGAGCTGCCCGGTTGCAGGTCGGGCAGGGCGATCTCGCCCAGGCCGGTGCGCGGGCCCGACCCCATCCAGCGCAGGTCGTTGACGATCTTGATCAGCCCGACGGCGATCGTCTTGAGCTGGCCGGAACCCTCGACCAGCGAGTCGCGCGAGCTCTGCGCCTCGAAGTGGTTGCGCGCCTCGGACAGCGGCAGCTGCTGGTCGGCGGCCAGCCGCTCGATGATCGCCGCGGCGAACCCGGGCGGGGTGTTGATGCCGGTGCCCACGGCCGTGCCACCCAGCGGCAGCTCGCCGATCCGGGGGAGCGAGGACTGCAGCCGCTCGATGCCGTACCGCACCGCCGCCGCGTAGCCACCGAACTCCTGGCCCAGGGTGACCGGGGTGGCGTCCATCAGGTGGGTGCGGCCGCTCTTGACGACGGTGGCGAACTCCTCGGCCTTGCGCTCGAGGGAGGCCGCCAGGTGCTCCAGCGCCGGCACCAGGTCGCGCACGATGGCGCCGGTGGCGGCCACGTGGATCGCCGAGGGGAAGACGTCGTTGGACGACTGCGAGGCGTTGACGTGGTCGTTGGGGTGCACCGGCGAGCCCAGGGCCTCGGTGGCCAGGGTGGCGATGACCTCGTTGGTGTTCATGTTGCTCGAGGTCCCCGAGCCGGTCTGGAAGACGTCGATGGGGAAGTGGTCGTCCCACTCGCCCCGGGCCACCGCGGCGGCGGCGGTGGTGATCGCCTCGGCGACGTCGGAGGGCAGGACGCCCAGCGAGGCGTTGACGCCGGCGGCCGCGCCCTTGACGGCGGCCAGCGCAGCGATCAGCTCGCGTTCGATGGGCGTGCCGGAGATGGGGAAGTTCTCCACGGCCCGCTGCGTCTGGGCCCGCCATTTCGCCCAGGCGGGCACGCGGACCTCGCCCATGGAGTCGTGCTCGATGCGGTAGTCCCCGCCGGCGGTCTCGGTGGCCACGCTGCGCTCCCGGTGTGGTGTGGGTGGTGGTGGTGCTGCGGGAGCGACCCTAGATCCCTCGAGGGGATGACGCGGCCCGGCCCCGTCGGCCCGGGACGGCCGCGGGGCGGTCCGGCGGCCCTACGCTCCGCGCGACCCCGAACCCCAGGAGCGACCGTGTCCGGTTCCACGCAGCCACCGCCCGAGGGCGGCGGCTCCCCGTACCTGCAGCCGCCGGCCGGCGCCCGGACCGTCGCCGGCCCGTCCGGTGCCCGGACGCCGTCCGGGCGGTGGATGCCGGCTGCAGCGCAGCTGCGCAGCTGCGACGACCTCCACGTCGAGGCCCCGCCGCTGTCGCGGTACGAGCAGTACGGCGGCACCTGCGGCGGGCGGGTCGAGCTCGGCTCGGTCCACGCCTGCACCGAGCTCGACTGACCGGCGGAGGACCCCGTGCCGCACCCACCGATCGACCACCAGCACCCGGGGGAGCCCGGTCACCCCGGGCAGCCGGCCGCCCCGGACCAGAGCTGGGACGCCGCGCCGCCGCCGGGTCAGCCCCCGTACGGCCAGCCTCCGTACGGCCAGCCGGCGTACCCGCAGCCGGCGTACCCGCAGCCCGCTTACGGGTCGCTGCAGCACGGTCCGCAGCCGTGGCAGCCGTGGCCGCCGTACGCCGTCCCGCCGCCGAACCGGACCGGGCTGCTCTGGGGCCTGGTCGCCGCGCTGGCCACGATCGCCCTCGTCCTGACCGTCCTGCTCGTCGTGCGCCCGGGGCCGGACCTGGAGGCGATGTCCGGCCGGCCGGTGCCCGTGCCCGCTCCCGCGGCCACCCTCGCGCCCACCGGGCTGGGTGCGGACGCGGACCTGGACCGGCTGGCGCAGCAGTGCTCCGACGGCCAGATGAACCCCTGCGACGACCTGTACGACGAGTCGTTCCCGGGCTCGGGCTACGAGGCCTACGGCGACACCTGCGCCGGCCGCCGCACCGCCGGGGAGGACACCTACTGCGCCGACGTCTTCTACGACTCCTGACCCGCCGCGCGAGGGGGCCGGTCGGGCAGGACCGGCCCCGTGACGGACGGACCGACCGCTGACCCGGGAGGCGGCGCGGCGTCCCGGGTCAGCGGTCGCGCCTCCGACGCCGAGCGGGCAGCGGTCGTGACCAGACGGCAGCCCGCGGTCGGTGCGGGCCGCCCCGACCTCGACGGGTCCGGGCAGCGGACCGCCGCCCCCGCGGTCGGGGCGACGGCCGAGCCGACCGCGCGCAGGTGAGGGGTCAGGACGGCGGGAGCCTCAGCCCAGCTCGCCGAAGGGGACGGCGGAGTACTGGCCGAGCTTCTCCAGCGAGTGCAGGCTCTCGATCGAGCGGATGGTGCCCGACCGGGAGCGCATCACCAGCGACTGCGTCGTGACCCCGCCGGGCCGGTAGCGCACGCCGCGCAGCAGCTCGCCGTCGGTGATGCCGGTGGCCACGAAGTAGACGTCGCCGGTGACCAGGTCGTCGATGTGCAGCACGCGGTCGAGGTCGTGGCCGGCGTCGAGGGCCTTCTGCCGCTCGGCGTCGTCCCGCGGCCGGAGCCGGCCCTGCAGGGCACCGCCCAGGCACTTGAGCGCGCAGGCGGCGATGATCCCCTCGGGCGTGCCGCCGACGCCCATCAGCAGGTCGATGCCGGTGCCCTCGCGGGCGGCGGCGATGGCCCCGGCCACGTCGCCGTCGGAGATGAAGGTGATCCGGGCGCCGGCGTCGCGGACCTCCTGGACCAGCTGGCCGTGCCGCGGCCGGTCGAGGATGCAGACGGTGACGTCGCCGACGTTGACGCCCTTGGCCTTCGCGACCCGGCGCACGTTCTCCGCGACCGGCACGGTGATGTCCACGACGTCGGCGGCGGCCGGGCCGGTGGCGATCTTGTCCATGTAGAAGACGGCCGAGGGGTCGTACATGGCGCCCCGGTAGGCCACGGCCAGGACCGAGATCGCGTTGGGCATGCCCTTGGCCATCAGCGTGGTGCCGTCGACCGGGTCGACGGCGACGTCGAACGCCCCGCCCTGCCCGTCACCGACCTCCTCGCCGTTGTAGAGCATCGGCGCCTCGTCCTTCTCGCCCTCGCCGATGACCACCACACCCTTCATCCGGACGGTGCCGATCAGCGCGCGCATCGCGTCGACGGCGGCGCCGTCGCCGCCGTTCTTGTCACCGCGGCCGACCCAGCGGCCGGCGGCCATCGCGCCGGCCTCGGTGACGCGGACCAGTTCCATCGCGAGGTTGCGGTCCGGCGGCGGCCGGTCGACGGGGCCGCGGTAGTCGGACGGCGCGGGCAGCGGACCGTCGGGGAGCGGCAGGGACACGGGACCTCCGGAGGGCTGCCCGGCGACGCTGTCGGCGCCGGGGGGAGCAGTGCTGCGATCCTAGGGGCATGACCGATCCCGGCCAGCCCGCCCAGCACCCCGGCGAGCAGGTCCCCCGCAGTTCCTCCGGTGCTGTCCAGGACGACACCTCCGGCGCTGTCCAGGACAACACCTCCGGCGCTGCCCAGGACAACACCTCCGGCGCGACGGCCGCCGGCGGGTCGGTGGCGGCCGCGCAGGCGGCTCCGCCCACGTCGTCGTCGATCCAGCGGATGCAGCGTTTCACCGCCGCCAACATGGTGCGTTCGCTGCTGCCGCTGATCGTCATCTGCCTGGTGCTCGTGATCTTCCCGACGCTGCGGCAGAACGCCAGCGACCCGGTCCGCGAGGTCGACCTGACCAGCTCCGAGCGCGCGACGGCCGAGCTGGCCGGCTACCCGCTGCTGGTGCCGCGCGGGCTGCCCGACGCGTGGCGGCCGACGAGTGTGCGCACCAACGCCGGGTCGGCCTCGGCCGGTGACCCGGTGACCCTGCAGATCGGCTGGTACACACCCGAGGAGGAGTACGCCGCCTACGTGGTCGGCGACGACCCGCGGGACCCCGCCCTCGACGACGTCCTCGCCGGGGCCACCGACGCCGGCACCCAGGAGATCGACGGGGAGACCTGGCAGCGGCGCACCACCGAGCGTGGGGAGACCGCCCTCACCCGGGACGACGGGAGCGCGACGCTGCTGGTCACCGGCTCGGCCGGGGACGACGAGCTGACCACCCTCGCCGCCTCGCTGGAGCCCTACCCGTCCTGAGGCGTCAGTCGGTGGGGGCGGCCGCGGCCAGCCGCTCGCGGGCGCGGTCCAGCCAGTGCTGGCACACCTCGGCCAGCTGCTCGCCGCGCTCCCACAGCGCGAGCGACTCCTCGAGGGTGAGCCCGCCAGCCTCCAGCCGGCGCACCACGTCGGCGAGCTCCTCGCGGGCCTGCTCGTAGGTCTGGGTGGGCTCGGCGGACTCGGGGCTGCTCACGGTGCCCCATCCTCCCCGGTGGCCGGCCGGTCGACGCGCACCGGCAGCCGCCCGCCGGCGACGCGCACCTGCAGCTGCTCGTCGTCGGACACCTCGGCCGGGTCGCGGACCAGTGCGCCGCCGGCCCGCTGCAGCACCGCGTAGCCGCGTTCGAGGGTGGCGGCCGGCGACAGCGCGGTCACCTGGGCCCGGGCGTGCACCAGGTCGCGGTCGGCGACCTCGATGCGGTGGGTCAGCGTCCGGGTCGCCCGGGTGCGCAGGCCGCTGACGTCGTCGGCCCGGCCGGCGAGCAGGCGCTGGGGCTCGGCGAGCACCGGTCGGCTGCGCACCTGCTCCAGCCAGCGCTCCTGCTGCTCCAGCCGGGTGCCCAGCAGGTGCCGCGCCCGGGCGCGCAGCCCCTCGACCAGCCGCCGCTGCTCGCCGATCTCGGGGACCACCCGGTGCGCGGCGTCGGTCGGGGTGGCCGCCCGGACGTCGGCGACGTGGTCGACCAGCGTCGTGTCGGTCTCGTGCCCGACGGCGGTGACCACCGGCGTGCGGGTGGCGGCGATGGCGCGCACCAGGCCCTCGTCGGAGAAGGGCAGCAGGTCCTCCACCGAGCCGCCGCCGCGGGCGATCACGATGACCTCCACGGCCGGGTCGGCGTCGAGCTTGCGCAGCCCGGCGATCACCGACTCCGCGGCGGTCGGCCCCTGGGTGGCGCAGTTGTGCACGGTGAACCGGACGGCGGGCCAGCGGCGGCGGGCGGTGACCAGCACGTCGCGCTCGGCTGCGCTCTCCCGGCCGGTGATGACCCCGACGACGGCGGGGGCGAAGGGCAGCGGGCGCTTGCGGGCGGCGTCGAAGAGCCCCTCGGCGGCCAGCAGCCGGCGGATCCGCTCGATCCGGGCCAGCAGCTCCCCGAGCCCGACGGCGCGGATCTCGGTGGCGCGCAGGGAGAAGGAGCCGCGGGCCACGTAGTAGTCGGGGCGGGCCCGCACGACCACCCGGGCGCCCTCGGTCAGCTCCAGCCCGGGCCGGTCGGCGACGTCCCGCGGGCAGGTGACCGGGATGGACAGGTCGGCGGCCGGGTCGCGCAGGGTGAGGAAGACGGTGGCGGCGTTGCCGCGCCGGGACAGCTGGGCGACCTGCCCCTCGACCCACACCTCACCGAGCCGGCCGATCCACTCGGCCACCTTGCGGGAGACCGTGCGCACCGGCCAGGGCTGCTCCGGGGAGGAGGGACTCGTCACCCCCCGAGCCTGCCAGAGGCCCCACGTGCGGGGTCCCGCCGCGAGCCTGCGAGCGGTCGGGAGCGCGGGGCTCCTCCGTCCTCCCCGGCCCTCGCACGCTCGCGCCGGGTCCCTGGAGGCGGCCGCCGGCCCTGCGGGCTGCGTCAGCCGGGGTAGTCGGGGGCGGCGGGGAGGCCGAAGAACTCCTCCAGGGTCGCGGTGCCGGTGCGCTGCAGCTCGGTGGCCAGCTCCGCCCCCACGTACCGCACGTGCCAGGGCTCGTACCGGAATCCGGTCACCTCGGTCTGCCCCTCCGGGTAGCGGACGACGTACCCGTACCCGGCGGCGTGGGCGGCCACCCAGCGGCCCTCGTCGTTGGCGCCGAAGCACCGGTCGATGTCGCAGCCGCCGCCCCCGACGTCGGCCGCCAGCCCGGTCTGGTGCTCGCTGTGACCGGGGCGGGCGACCTGGATCTCGGCCTGGGCCTCCCCGAAGCGGGCTACCTGGGCCCGGAACACGCCCACCTGGTAGTCGTAGGAGCGGTAGGCGCTCTGCACCGTGATCGTCAGCCCTTCGGCGGCGGCGCCGGCGAGCATCGCCTGCATCGCCTGGGCGGCCTCGGCGCGCAGTTCGTACCCGCCGCCGACGGGCACCAGGTCGGCCGGTGCGGAGTCGATCGGGGAGACCGGCCGGGCCTTGTTGACCACGACCCAGGTGCTGGCCGGGTCGTCGAGGGAGAGCCGGGCCCGGTCGAAGGTCGGCTCGGCCGGCGCGCTGGAGGACGGGCTGGGCGACGGCGTCGGCGGAACCCGTGCCGACGGGGGTGCCGCGGTCGTGGAGGGCTGGGCGACGGACGCCGGTGCGGCGGTGGGGGAGCGCAGCTCCCGGACCACCAGGACGACGCCGGCCGCCAGCGCCGCGACCAGCAGGCCGAGCAGCAGCAGCCGCGGTCCGGTGCGCCGTCGCCGGGGAGCGGGCACGCTCGCGCTGTCCCTGCCGTGGGTCACTGGTGCCTCCCGCTCGGTGGACCGGCTCCGTCTCGCCGGACGGTGCCCGATCCTGGCAGCAGGCCGGGCGGGCCGACCGCAGGTGGTGCGGTCGGCCCGGCGCGCGGTCGGCCCGGCGTCCGGTCGGCTCAGGCCCGGTCGGCTCAGCCCCGGTCGGCGCTGAGCTTCTCCAGCCGGTTCTGCAGCAGGGTCACGTACGGCACGCGGGCCTGGGTGGCCCGCTCGTAGTCGAGCAGGTCGGCCACCGTCTCGGTCGGGTAGGCCCGCAGGTGCCCGCGCAGCGCCGGGATGCTGAAGGAGTCGTACCCCTCGACCGGGCTGACCGGCGCTGGCTCCGCCTCGGACTGCTCCGCCTCGGACTGCGGTGAACCGGGCCGCTCCACCTCGTCGGCCGGCTGCTCGACGGCCTCGTCCGTGCCGTCGGCCGTGGTGAGTACCTCCCCGGTCGCGGCCTCGTCGGCAGCGGCGTCCACGGCAGGGAGCTGATCGGCAGGGAGCCCATCGGCGGGGACGGAGTCGACCGCGGGGACGGCGGGGACCTCCTCGGCCGCCGGGTCCGGCGCGGGCACATCGGCCACGGTCTCGTCGGCCACGGTCCCGTCGGTCGCGGCAGGGGCCTCCGTGGCGCCGTCGAACAGCGTGGGCGCGTCTTCCGGCGGTGCGCCGCCGACGGCCGCGTCGGCGATCAGCTCCTCGGCGACCGCCTCCCCGATGGACTCCTCGTCCTCGGCCAGGTCGGCGACCGCGTCAGCCGTCAGGTCCTCGAGCACCTCGTCCGGAACGGCGTCGGGCACCTCGGCAGCGACCTCGTCGGCCACCTCTGCGGCCAGCTCGTCGACGGCGGCGGTGATCGCATCGGCCTCCGGGTCGGCGGGCAGGGCGGCGACGTCGGCGGGGGAGAGCTCGGCGTCGTCCTCGGCGATGGCCTCGATGAGCGCCTCGGCGGAGACCTCCGCGGGCGGGTCGTCGAGGGAGACCTCCGCGAGGTCGGCGTCGGCCAGCTCGTCGGCGAGCTCCTCGGCGATCAGCTGCTCGTCGACCAGGTCGGCGTCGGCGAGCTCCTCGGCGTCGAGCTCGGCGGCCTCCTCCGGGTCCTCGGCCAGGTCGAAGGCCGAGGTGCGCAGCCCGCCCGCTCCCGCCTTCGGTGCGAGGTCGTCGTCGTCGTCGTCGTCGAAGGTGGCCAGGCCACCGCCGCCCCCGCCGACGAGCCCGTCGAGCAGTTCGTCGCCCCGGGCGACCAGGCCGGAGTACTGCTGCTGCAGCTTCAGCGAGGACTGCAGGGCCAGCCCGATGAGCCGCACCGGCAGCCCGGGGATGGTCTCGGGCAGCTTGCGGGCCTCGTCCAGGACGGTGGCGGCCAGTCCGGCGGCAGCGCGGACCGCCTCGGGGATCTCTCGAGCCATGCCCCCAGCGTGCCCCACCTGGCCTTCTGCGGCAGCGCGACGAGACGCCCACCACTCGTGGGAACCGTCGTGGGCCCCCGGACGCACCTACGATGGGGGCATGGCTGAACCGCGCGGACGCGTCCTGCTGGCCGACCCCCGGGGCTACTGCGCCGGCGTCGACCGGGCGGTGATCGCGGTGGAGAAGGCGCTGGAGATCCACGGGGCGCCGGTCTACGTCCGCAAGCAGATCGTCCACAACAAGCACGTGGTGGCGACCCTGGAGCGCCGCGGCGCGGTGTTCGTCGACGAGACCGACCAGGTGCCCGAGGGCGCGGTCGTCGTCTTCAGCGCGCACGGGGTCTCCCCGGCGGTCAAGGAGCAGGCGCGCGAGCGCTCGCTGACCACCATCGACGCCACCTGCCCGCTGGTCACCAAGGTGCACATGGAGGCCAAGCGCTTCGCCAAGGACGACTACGACATCCTGCTGATCGGCCACCGCGGGCACGAGGAGGTCGAGGGCACGATGGGCGAGGCCCCGGCCCACACCCAGCTCGTGGACGACGCCGACGACATCGCCAACGTGCAGGTGCGCGACCCGGAGAAGGTCGTCTGGTTGTCGCAGACCACGCTGTCGGTCGACGAGACGCTGTCGAAGGTCGACTCGCTCAAGGCCCGGTTCCCCGGTCTGCAGAGCCCGCCCAGCGACGACATCTGCTACGCCACCCAGAACCGCCAGCAGGCCGTGAAGCAGATGGCCGCCGAGTGCGACCTGGTGCTGGTGGTCGGTTCGACGAACTCCTCGAACTCGGTGCGGTTGGTCGAGGTGGCGCTGGAGGCCGGCGCCCGCGATTCGCACCTGGTCGACTTCGCCTCCGAGATCGACGAGGCATGGCTCGAGGGCGTGTCGACCGTGGGCCTGAGCAGTGGCGCCTCGGTGCCGGAGATCCTGGTCAGCGAGGTGCTCGACTGGTTGGCCGCCCGCGGCTTCCCCGATGTGGAGACGGTGAAGGCGGCCGAGGAGCGGCTGGTGTTCGCCCTGCCGCACGAGCTGAAGACCCGTCGCGCGACCCTGGCGGTCGACGAGAAGGCCTGACGTCCCGGCCCTGCGCGGGGGCCGGGACGCAGCAAGGGCCGGTATCCCGCGGGATACCGGCCCTCGCTGCGTGCGGAGCTCAGCGGCGGGTGACCAGCCGGAACAGGGCGGTGACGACGGCGGCGCCGGTGGCGACGCCCATCGCGGGGAAGCCGCGGACGAGCAGGGTCGCCAGCGACGGCAGGCTCAGCGTGGCCGCGGGGGCCAGCGCCACGTTGACCACCGCCACGGCGACGTAGACCAGCGGCGGGGCGACCAGAACGGTCAGCAGGTCGCGACGGCGGGTGACCAGCGTGGCGACCACGGTGCTCGCGGTGAGCGCCATGACGGTGACCAGGCCGAGGCCGGAGCTGAGGAACGAGTCGATCCCCGCGGCGAGCAGGGTGACCAGGAAGACCCCGAGGACCGCCAGCGCGCCGTGCACCCGCGGACCCGAGGTCGCCTCTCCGCGCCGGACGGGAGCCGAGGCGCCGGCGCGCCGGCCGTCGCGGGCGGATGCCGGCGTGGGGGCCGAGGGGCGACGTCGCTCATCGGGGTGGCCGCCCCGGCGGGGGTCGAGGGGCACCGAGGGGCGACCCTGCGGTGCGCGGGGGCCGCGGTCCCGCCGCGACGTGCCCCCGGCGCTGCGCGGGGAGTCCCCGCTGCGCTGCGCGCTGCCTCCGGCACGGGGCGACGGGTAGCCGCGCCCCGAGACCTGACCGGCCTCGCTGCGTTCCGCACGCACGGCGTCCTCCCGCCTGGCACTGACAGTGACCGGAGCGATGGTGCACCTCCTCCTCGACGGTGGAGCACCGCAGCGCACCACCGGGTCGGGCCACGGTATCGGCCCTCGTTGAGTAGACGCTGTACCCCGCCCACTCGGCGGGTCAGATGTCGCCCGTGTCGGCCGGTGCCGCTGTGGGGATGTGCAGAACCGCGCCCCACCCGCCCCACCGACCTCGTGCGCCCGTCGTCCGGGCGGGCCGGCGGTCAGGGAAGAGGTGCAGGTCACACCGGGTCGGCCGGTCCCGGGAGGGTCAGCCGCCAGTGCTGTGCCAGCCCGCGGTGTGCCGCGCGGGCGCCGGAACGGCGGGCAGCTCGGTGACCGGGACGGCCCGCCCGGGCATCGGGGCGGAGACCGGGGGCAGGGGCCCGGAGGTGGCGTGGACGGGGAGCCCCGGCACCGACAGGCCCGGCATCGGGAGCTCGCCGGTGTGCCGGTCGCCGGTGCTGGGCCCGGCACCGTCCAGCCCGGCATCCTCCAGCCCGGCGCCGTCCAGCCCGGCGCCGTCCAGCCCGGCGCCGTCCGGGCCGGCGTGGTCCGGGCCCGTGTGGTCCAGCTCGAGGTCGGGGCCGCCGTCGGACGCCGATCGGAGCACCCGGACGGACCCCTCGACCGGGGTGGGGGCAGGCACCGGGCTGCCCGCGACGCCGAGGTCGTCGAAGCGCCGGGTCGCGACGAGCACCGACCGCTCGTAGGAGCCGAGGGTCTCGTTGTACCGGGTGAGCGTGGACCCCAGGGCCGAGCCCAGCCGGGTGAGGTGACCCGACAGCGTGCTCAGCCGGGCGTGCACGGTGCGGCCCACCTCGAGCACCGCGGCGGCGTCCTGCGCCAGCCGCTCCTGCCGCCACGAGTAGGCGACCGTGCGCAGCAGCGCGAGCAGCGTGCTGGGCGTGGCGATGATGACGTCGCGGGCGAAGCCGTGCTCGAGCAGCGCCGGCTCGGCCTCCAGCGCGGTGGTGAGGAAGCCGTCGGAGGGGACGAACAGCACGGTGAACGGCGCGGCGGAGCCGAAGGCGCTGGGGTAGTGCCGGGAGGCCAGCACGTCGACGTGGGCGCGCAGCTGCCGGGCGTGGTCGGCGACCCGCTGGGCGCGCACGCCGGAGTCGGTGGCCTGCACGGCCTCGATGTAGCCGGTGAACGGCACCTTGGCGTCGACGATCACCTGGCGGCCGTCGGCGAGGGTGACCACCAGGTCGGGGCGCACCCGGGCGCCGTCCTCGGTGGTGCCCGACGGCTGCTCGACGAAGTCGCAGTGCTCCAGCAGCCCGGCGACCTCGACCACCCGGCGCAGCTGCAGCTCGCCCCAGCGGCCGCGCACGTGCGGGGTGCGCAGCGCGGTGACCAGCGCGGCGGTCTCCTGGCGCAGCAGCGCCGAGGTCTGGCCGATGGTGCCGACCTGCTCGCGCAGCTCGCCGTGGGCGGTGGCCCGGTCGCGCTCGATCCCGGCGAGCACCCGGTGCAGGTGGTCCAGCGACTCGTGCACCGGCTCCAGGGCGTCGGGCGCCGCGGGCTGCCGGCTGCGCAGCGCGACCACGCCCAGGGTGATCGCCACGCCCAGCAGCGCACCGACGAGGAGCCCGAGCAGCAGGGAGGCGGCGTCCATGCCGACCAGGGTGCAACAGCCCGCCGACAGTTCCGATGAGCGCGCGCCGTCCGGGTGGCCGACAGTTGCGCCCATGCCCGAGAACCCGCTGGCCCATCCCCGGGCCATCCACCACGTCCGGCTCACCGTCACCGACATCGGGCGGTCGAAGGAGTTCTACCGCTCCCTGCTCGGCACCGACCCAGCCATCGACACCAGCGACCAGGCCGGCCGGCCCGGGGTGGCCGAGGACCCGGCGCGCTACTACGGGGGCTGCGTCTTCGCCCTCGGCGACCAGCTGCTGGGCCTGCGCCCGGTGGCCGGGGCCGGTGACCGGTTCGAGTCCACCCGCGTCGGGCTGGACCACCTGAGCCTGGCCGTGGGATCCCGCGACGAGCTGGCCGCCGCCGCCGCGCGGCTGGACGACGCCGGGATCAGCCACGGTGAGATCACCGACCTGACCGACGCCGGGCTGGTGATCCTGTCCCTGCAGGACCCCGACGACATCAACCTGGAGCTCACCGCACCGCTGTCCTGACCGCCGGTCAGGTGCCGGCGTGCGCGGCCTCGTGGTCGAGCAGCCAGCGCTTGACCGGGGTGCCCCAGCGGAAGCCGCCGAGCCCGCCGCCGGTGGCGAGCACCCGGTGGCAGGGCACGAACAGCGCGGCGGCGTTGCGCGCGCACGCCCCGGCGGCGGCGCGCACCGCAGCTGGGCGTCCGCAGCGGGCGGCGAACCCGGCGTAGGTGTCGGGGTCGCCGGGCGGCACGGTGCGCAGCACCTCCCACGCGTCGGTCAGGAACGGCCCGGAGCGCTGCTGCACGGGCACCGCGTCGATGGCCGCCAGGTCGCCGTCGCCGAACGCGGTGACCACGTCGAGCACGGGCAGCGCCCCGGCGCGCTCCAGCCCGTCGGGCCGCAGCGCCCGGTGCACCACCGGCACGAGCTCGGCGACGTCGTCGGTCCAGCCGCTGGCCAGGACGACGTCCCCGCCGTCCGGGCCGGTGGTGACGACCACGGTGAACGGGCCGGGCGGCGTGCGCACGGTGGCGTACCGGGCCGTGCGCGCGGTGGTGCTGCTCACGACGAGCTCCGTTGGAGGGGGCCGCGGGTGAACAGGGCCGGCGCGGCGAGCGCCCACAGGTGCATCACCGCGTAGGAGCGCCACGGCTGCCAGCGCGCGGCCGCGTCGGCGTCGGAGCTGCCCAGGGTGGCGAGGCTGCGGCGCAGTGCTAGGTCGCCGGGCAGCCAGACGTCGGGGTCGGCCAGCCCGCGCATCGCGACCAGCGCTGCCGTCCACGGGCCGATCCCGGGCAGGGCCAGCAGCGAGCGGCGGGCCGCGTCCCGGTCCGCGCCCGGGCCGAGTGGCACGGTGCCCTCGGCCAGCGCGGTGGCCAGCGTGCCCACGGTGCGCCGGCGGGCGCCGGTGAGCCCGACGGTCGTCAGGTCGGCCCCGGCGAGATCGGCGGCCCGGGGGAAGGCGTGGGTGAGCGTGCCGACCGGCTCGGGCAGCGGCCGTCCGGCCAGCGGGAGCAGCCGGGCGGTGAGGGTGCGCGCGCCGGCGAGGGACACCTGCTGGCCCAGCACCGCGCGCACGGCGACCTCGTCGGCGTCGACGCCGGTGGGCACCCGGCGGCCGGGTGCACCGGTGACTAGGTCGGCGAGCGCCGGGTCGGTGCCGAGCACGGCGTCGACCGCGGCCGGGTCGGCGTCGAGGTCCAGCAGCCGCCGGCAGCGGGCGACGGCCACGCCGAGGTCGCGCAGCCCGGTCAGCCGCAGCCGGGCGGTGACGGAGGAGCCGGCACCGGGGGAGAGGTGGACGACGGCCGGCCCGTGCGGCAGGTCGAGCACCCGGGAGAACGTCGTCCCGTCCCACTCCTCCAGGCCGGGGACCGCGTGCGCGCCCAGGAACAGCAGCACCTCGTCGGCGGCGAAGGGGGCGCGGGCGGCCAGCCGCAGGGTCAGCCGGCCGGGGGCGCCTCCCTCGGTGCGCGGGGTGGCCGGGCGGAGCACCGACGGCGTCGTCCCGAAGACCGATCGCACGGTGTCGTTGAACTGCCGGACGCTGGCGAAGCCGGCGGCGAAGGCGACGTCGGCCATCGGCAGCCGGGTGGTCTCGATGAGCAGCCGGGCGGTCTGCGCGCGCTGCGCCCGGGCGAGGGCCAGCGGGCCGACGCCGAGCTCGGTGGTGAGCAGCCGGTGCAGCTGGCGCTCGGAGTACCCCAGGCGGGCGGCCAGCCCGCCCACCCCGCTGCGCTCCACCTCCCCGTCGGCGACCAGCCGCATCGCCCGGGCGACGACGTCGGCGCGCACGTCCCACTCCGGCGACCCCGGGACGGCGTCCGGGCGGCAGCGGCGGCAGGCGCGGAAGCCGGCCGCCTGGGCCGCAGCCGCGGTGCTGTGGAAGGTGACGTTGCGCTCCAGCGGCGTGCGCGCCGGGCACGAGGGCCGGCAGTAGATGCCGGTGCTGCGCACCGCGGTGACGAACCAGCCGTCGAACCGCGGGTCGCGGCCGGCGACGGCGCGGTAGCAGCGCTCCGCGTCCAGGGCCGGCGTCGAGGTCACGGGACGAGCATGGCACCGCGGCCGGACGACCACTGGCGGCTTTCGGCCGCGGCGGTACGGGCGGCTGGGTCCCGGACCTGCGGGCCGGCGGACCGGCGGTGCTGCCGGCCACCGGGCCGCCGAGCTCACCGACCGGGCCCCACCGTGCTGGTGGGGCCGGATGCGGCCGGTCGCCCGAGCCGGGGCCCGGGCAACCGGCCGGGGATCAGCCCAGGGAAACGGTCAGCGTGACGCTGTCGTCGCTGATGGTGGTGCACGCCAGGCTGAGCGGACCGGCGCTCACCTCGTCCCCCTGGGCGCAGGAGACGGTCCGGTCGCCGACTGCGAGCGTCGCCTGGCCGTCGGCCACGCTCTGCAGGGAGAGCTGCGTCCCGAGCACGTCCACGTCCTCGCCCGTGTCCACCGTGACCGAGCAGGAGCTGCCGGAGCAGTCCACCCGGTCGTCGACCTCGCCGGCCGCCGAGGAGGCAGCCGAACCCGCCGACCCCGCGGCGGACGACGCCGCCGAGCCCGCGGACTCCGCGGCGCTGCTCACGCCGGCGGCGGTGGCGTCCCCGGAGTCCGCGGAACAGCCGGTGAGTGGGAGCAGGAGCAGCCCGGCTGCGAAGCCACCAGCTGCCAGTCGGGACCTACGTGCGCTGACCATGACCTGAGGTTAGGTCGACTCCCTGCCACTCCGCTGGTCGAACGCCGGACCTCCGCCGCCGTCCGGTGCAGCGCCGGTCCGGGAACCGACCCGATGCCGGTCAGGCCAGGCGTCGGGTCGCGGTCAGCTCGCCGGGGGTGTCGCCGGTGTTGACCGTGGCGCTCGGCTCGACCAGCAGCACCTGGGCGCCGTCCGGGCTGCACGGCTGGTGCGGGGTGCCCTTCGGCACGACGTGCAGCTGGCCCGGCCCGAGGGTGACGTCGCCGTCGTCCAGCCGGATCGTGAGCGAGCCGGACAGCACGAGGAACACCTCGTCGGTCTCGGGGTGGCTGTGCCGGGTGAACTCGCCCTGGGTGTGCACGACCCGCAGGTCGTAGTCGTTGAGCACGGCGACGGTGCGGGGCGACCACGGCTGGTCGATGGTGGCGAGGACGGCGGCGAGATCCACGGGTGCGGGCATCTGGCCATCCTCGCGCAACGGCGACGGGCGGGGACGTCCGTAAGCTGGTTCCTCGTGAGTCTCACCATCGGCATCGTCGGCCTGCCCAACGTCGGCAAGTCGACGCTGTTCAACGCCCTGACCAAGAACGACGTGCTCGCCGCGAACTACCCGTTCGCCACGATCGAGCCCAACGTCGGGGTGGTGGGCGTGCCCGATCCGCGGCTGGCGGAGCTGGCCGAGGTCTTCGGTTCGCAGAAGACCATCCCGGCCACGGTGTCGTTCGTGGACATCGCCGGCATCGTGCGCGGCGCCAGCGAGGGGCAGGGGCTGGGCAACAAGTTCCTGGCCAACATCCGGGAGAGCGACGCGATCTGCCAGGTGATCCGGGTGTTCACCGACCCCGACGTCGTGCACGTCGAGGGCAAGGTCGATCCGGCCGACGACATCGAGACGATCAACACCGAGCTCGTGCTGGCCGACATGCAGACGCTGGAGAAGGCGATCCCGCGGCTGGAGAAGGAGTCGCGCAAGGACAAGGAGCGCAAGGTCCTGCACGACGCCGCCGTCGCCGCGCAGGAGGTGCTCGACTCCGGGACGACGCTGTTCGCCGCCGGGGTCGACCCCGAGCCGCTGCGCGAGCTGTCGCTGCTGACGACCAAGCCGTTCCTGTACGTGTTCAACGTCGACGCCGACGAGCTGGCCAACGCCGCGCAGCTCGACCAGCTGCGCGCGCTGGTCGCCCCGGCCGAGGCGATCTTCCTCGACGCGCAGACCGAGTCCGAGCTGATCGAGCTGCCCGCCGACGAGGCCGCCGAGCTGCTGGCCTCCATCGGCCAGGACGAGCCCGGCCTGGACCAGCTGGCCCGGGTCGGCTTCCGCACCCTCGGCCTGCAGACCTACCTGACCGCCGGCCCCAAGGAGTCGCGGGCCTGGACGATCCCGGTCGGGGCCACCGCCCCCGAGGCCGCCGGCGTCATCCACACCGACTTCCAGCGCGGCTTCATCAAGGCCGAGATCGTCGGCTTCGACCAGCTGATGGAGGCCGGCTCGATGGCCGTGGCCAAGACCAAGGGCCAGGTGCGCATCGAGGGCAAGGAGTACGTCATGGCCGACGGCGACGTCGTGGAGTTCCGCTTCAACGTCTGACCGGCGGCAAACCGGCTGCTCAGCGACCTGCCAGGGTCGCCCGGTCCGCACAGGGTCCGCAGGATCGTCGGGTGCTGCGGACATCAGGCGGTCCGTGGCGGCCCGGGTGCGGTCGTCCGCGTAGGCCGCAGGTGTCCGTAGGTGTCCAGCGTCGGCGGCTCGCGTCTGCTCCCGAGTGCGGTGCCGGCAGGTGACCGAGCACCACGTGGGGATCGGACCACGGGGCCGCGGGGTGATCAGGCCGTGGCACCAACCGCAGGTGGTCGCCGCCGCACGTCTCGCCCGGCCGTCCGCAGCAGGCGGTGCCAACGGCTCGGCCGCCGGCGGATCTCGTCGCACGGCCGCCGTGCTCCGCACGGCGCCGGCGCTCTCGCTCCCGGCGCCGGGCCCGGTGCTCAGGGGCTCCCTTGCTGCTCATGCCCTCAGCGTTCGGCAGCACGTGCATCAACCTGTCACCACGAGTTTCTACACCGTGGGTGCACGAGGTGTGTGGGACGTGGAGCTTGTTCCTTCGGCGTGGTGCCTCACGGGGTGACGTAGCCGCGGCGCGTACCGGGATGCCTGGGGCGACGGGCGAGCGGTCAGATGCGGCGTCGTGGCGTGTGCCGATTCCTGGCGCCGGTGACCCCGAGCTCGCGGAGCTCCGCCACTGCCCAGGTGGACCGAGCACTCATCCCCGGCGGTTCCGAGGTCTCAGGGTCTGCGGTAGATGCCGTGGTCGCCGATGCGGCGCCAACGGACGAGCAAGCCGTCGTCGTCGGTGACGAACTCGAAGGTCGCCCGGCCGTCGGGGGAAACGAACGACCAGGTGAGTTCCCAGATGTTCGGGGCCGACCTCATCGGCTTGACCCGCAGCGCGGCTGGCCAGGTGTGAGTGCCGGACGTGGCCGCGTAGGCGTCGCAGGCTGCGACGAAGTCGGGGAGCACCTGCCGGAACTGGCGCTTGTGCTCGGGCTTGAGGCTCTTCCAATCCGCGTCCCAGCGGGGCGTGGTCTGGTACCTCACTGCGCGTCGAGGTCGTCCAGGTGGGCCGTGAAGTCATCGACGGAGGCGTGCACGGTCGTCTCACCGGCGGCGACGTGGGCATCGACCTCGCGCTCGCCGGCCTGGTGGCGCTCCGCCCAGAACCACGCCTCGGCAGCGGGCACTGCCAGGGTGGGGCGCAGCTCGAGGACGCCGTCGGCTCGCTCCACGATCTCCACCTGGGCACCAGGCTCGTCCAGGTGCAACCGCTTGCGGAGCGCGGCAGGCAGCGCGACCAGCCCACGGCGCTGAACAGCGACGTACCCGTGGTGGGTCGCTGCGTCGCCGAGAGCGCTCGTGGCCCGTTGATCGACTGCCATACGTCCATCGTCGACCGGTGTAGCTGAACTGTCCAGCTGAAAAACTGAAAGACAGCTCTGTTCGATCGATCGGCCGGAGGAGGGGTCCGTACGTCTCCAACGTCAGCAAACGGCGGAGCGCAAGCTCAGTGCCTTGTCCCGTTGATCATCGTCGGCGTCCGAAAACCCTGTCGACGTTCCGCTCCAACGTGTGAGCCGCCTCGCGCCCGGGATCTCCGACCGCATCCCGGGCGTTGGCCTTCAGGAGCGGCCGGTCACGGCCGATGTCCACGACACGCTCAGCGGTCGGGGACCCTGGGGTGACCAGCCCCGCCGCGCGATCGAGGAGACCCCGTGGACTACATGCGCCGACTGCAGGTGGAGCGACCCGTGCTGTTCTGGGTCGTGCTGCTGGTGGGGTTCTTCGTCGCCTTCCAGCTGCTGCTCTTCGTCGCCGCGCTGATCATCGGACCGTTCGGGCTGCCGTCCTGGGCGCCGCTGGTGATCGTCGTCGGCGGCCTGGTTCTCGTCGCCAAGCGCCAGCAGCGCTAGCGGGTCCGCCCGTCGAGCCGCTGGATCACGGGCAGTGGCGCCAGGTGTCGCCGTCCGGCACGGGGTCGACGTCGAGGACGCGGGCTGAACGGACCAGCCGGCGCGCGGCCGGCAGCCCGTCGCCGTCCGGACCTCGTGCCGGTGTGACCGGATGGGGGAGGATCGGACCCGTCGTCCGACTCAACGGGGAGCACCTGCCGTGACCGTCCCACCCGCATCCCAGCCCCAGGCCGCCATGGTCGTCCCGCTGTTCTTCATCCGGCAGCGGATCACCCTGATGGTCAACCGCTACGAGGTCCGCGCCGCCAACCCCGACGGCAGCGAGGGCCAGCTGCTGGCCCTGGCCGAGCAGAAGCGGATGAAGCTGAAGGAGGAGGTGGTCTTCTACGCCGACGAGAGCAAGAGCCGCCGGGTGTTCTCCTTCAAGGCCCGCCAGGTGCTGGACGTCGGCGCGCAGCACGACGTGTTCGACGAGAGCGGCGCCCCGCTGGGCGTGTTCAGCAAGGAGTTCGGCGCCAGCCTGCTGCGCTCGACCTGGAAGCTGGGTGCGCCGGGCGTCGAGGCCGTCGGGCAGGAGCGCAAGCTGTCGATCGCCCTGCTGCGCCGGTTCTGGAACCTGATCCCCTACATCGGCGACATCTGGGTGCCCTTCGTCTTCCACTTCGACTTCCTCGACTCGAGGACCGGGGCGCCGGTGCTCACCAGCGAGCGGAAGATGGCCATCCGGGACCGCTACACCGTCACCGTGCCCGACCCGCGGCTCGACTTCCGCGTGGCCGCCTCCATGGCCGTCGCCCTGGACGCGCTGCAGAGCCGCTAGCCCGCCGCGGCCCAGTCGATGCGGTCGGCGAGGGCGGTCAGCCGGGCGCCGAACGCCGGGTCGAGCGAGCCGGCCCAGGCGATGCGGCCGAGGACGTGGTCCCGGAAGGTGACCGGGTCCCGGCCGCGCGTCTGACCGGCCCAGCCGTGCGTCGCGCAGTTGTGCAGCAGCGCCCGCAGGGCGTCCCGCTCCCGGCGGGGGAGCGCGGGGTGGGCGTTCACCACCGCGCCGAGCACGGCCTGCCGGCGGGCGGAGCTCACCGCCGACGTCTTGGCCGGGTTGATCCGGAACCCCTCGTCGGCCACGACCTCGGCGACCAGCCCGGTGAACCGGTCGCCGCCGACCGGCGTCCCGCCGCTGAAGGTCAGGTCGTCGACGTAGCGGGTGTAGGTCGCGCCGAACGACGCCGCCAGGCCGGCCAGCCGCCGGTCCAGCCGGAAGCAGACCAGGTTGGCCAGCGCAGGCGACGTCGGGGCCCCCTGCGGCAGGTGCGGGACGGCGAGCCGGCGGCCCAGCCGGCGGTGCCGGTCCCGCGCCTCGACGTCGTCGGGGACCGGCAGCGCACGCCAGACCTCCACCGGGGCGACGGTGGTCAGCAGCCCGGTGAGCACGTGCGCGACCGGCTCGGGCAGCCCCGCCGGGCCGAGCAGCAGCCCGTGCACGCGGCCGGCGGAGACGCAGGGGAAGAAAGCCTCCAGGTCCATCCGCAGGACGACGTCCGACCCGGCGTGCGGCGCCACCGCGGTGCGCACCGACCGTCCGGGCACGCACCCGTGGGCGGCCTCGTGCACCGGCACCTGCGCCAGCACGTGCCGCAGCAGCCGGCGCTGCGCCTCCTTGAGCCGGGGCTTCGGGGCGGCGAGCAGCCGGACGCCGGACGGCCGGTCGACCGCGTGCCACCGGTAGTGCCGCAGCGCCGCACCCGCGGTGCGCTCCAGCCCCCTGGTGTCGGCGAACCAGGCGAGCTCGCCGGCGTCGACGTCCAGCAGCCGGGCCACCGCGGCCTGGTCCGGCAGGTCGGCGACGGGGTACCGCTCCCAGGCCAGCGCGGTCGGCACCGGTTGCCGGCGCACGACCCGGGGGAGCGGTGCCGTCGACTGCCCGCGGGCGAAGCCCTGCGTCGTCCGCAGGAAGCGGGACAGCTCGCGGGGCCGGTCGACCGGCGGCCGCGGGTAGGCGGTCTGCACCTCGCCGACCATGGTGCCCACCCAGGTGCGCGCGCGGGCCATGCCCAGGGCGACGGCGACCCGGCGCACCATCTCGGGCCGGCGCCACGGGCCGGCCAGCAGTGCGCTCGCGATCCCGGACGCGGTGGCCGCGGCCCGTCGGTCGGTCGTCATCGGGCACGCCGGGGTGCGCGGCGGGGAGACCAGCCAGTCCCTGGGGGACGTGCCACCGGGTGCGCGGAGCGCGCCGCCTGGCTCATGACGCTGTGCCTGGCCTTCTCACGGGTCCCCGGGGTTGCCCCGGGGTGACCGGTCGCTGCCGGTCGTCCTGGCCTCCCCACCGCGCACCGGCACACCGTAGGGCCTCCACCGCCTCCGCGACTACAGGTACCGGCTCTCCAGTTCGGCGAAGAACGCCGTGGCCAGGGCGGTGAACTCCGCCTCCCGGACGGCGATCTCGTCACCCACCCGGTACCCCAGCACCGAACGGTGCGGATCGAGCCTGATGTGCCGGTCGGCCACCATCGTGCTGCCCTGGGAGAGCGACTCGGCGAGCAGCCGCACCTCGGCGAGCGCGTTGCCGCCGGGGCCCCGGTCGGGGAACCAGCTGTCCAGCACGACGACCAGGTCGTTGAAGAAGACGGGCTCGACGTCGTGGACGGCGCCGGGGTCACCCGTCCCGGCCAGCTTCCCGAAGGCGGCGACGCGGTCGTCGACGGCGGCGCGGCGGGTGTCGATGCGGTGCAGCGCGCAGGTGCTCATGGACAGCATGGCGGCTCCTCTGACGGAACGCCCCGGTCTCTCGAGGTGGGGCTCCAGGGTGGCACCGGAACGTCGGCAGCGGAACAGCCGCGGACCCCCGGTCCGGCCGCGGGCGGCGAGTCGGGCAGGACGGGCCGCACGGTGGTCCCGGGAAGTGGCCGGGGGTGGGGCGTGTTGCAGCAGGCAATCGACGCGAAAGGCTCTCCCATGCGCATCCCGCTGTCCGTCCTCGACCTGGCCCCCATCGCCCGCGGGGAGACCGTCAGCAGCAGCATCGCCGCCAGCGTCGCCCTCGCCCAGCGCGCGGAGGAGCACGGCTACCGGCGGGTCTGGTACGCCGAGCACCACAACATGCCCACCATCGCCTCCTCGGCGACCAGCGTGCTGATCTCGCACGTCGGTGCGCAGACCAGCACCATCCGGCTCGGCTCCGGCGGGGTGATGCTGCCCAACCACTCGCCGCTGACGATCGCCGAGCAGTTCGGCACGCTCGAGGCGATGTACCCCGGGCGGATCGACCTGGGCCTGGGCCGCGCGCCCGGCTCGGACCAGAACACGATGTACGCGCTGCGCCGCGACCCGGCCTCGGCCGAGTCCTTCCCGCAGGACGTGCTGGAGCTGCAGGCCTACCTGGCCGGCCAGACCCGGGTGCCGGGCGTGGACGCCGTCCCGGGCAAGGGCTCGCGGGTGCCGCTGTACATCCTGGGCTCCTCGCTGTTCGGCGCCCACCTGGCCGCCGCGCTGGGGCTGCCCTACGCCTTCGCCAGCCACTTCGCCCCGCAGGCGCTGGAGGCGGCGGTGGCCACCTACCGCCGCGAGTTCAAGCCCTCCGCCCAGCTCGAGGCGCCGCACGTCATCGCCGGCGTCAACGTGATCGCCGCCGACACCGGGGCCCGGGCGCAGGAGAACTTCCAGGCGATGCGCCGCACCATGGCGATCGGGCTGTTCGGCCGCGGCCGCAGCTTCACCGACGCCGAGGCCGACCTGCTGCTCGAGCAGGGTGCCGGCCAGCACATCGACTCGATGTTCACCCACGCCGCCGTCGGCACGCCGCCGCAGGTCGCCGACCACCTCGAGCGGTTCGTGACGGCGGCGGACGCCGACGAGCTGATCGTCGCCCACCAGGCCCCGACGACCGAGGACCGGCTGCGCTCGGTCACCCTGACCGCCGAGGCGCTGGACTCCGTCCCCGCCTGAACGACGACACCGCCCCCGCCGCACGGGCGACGGGGGCGGTGCTCCGGCCGTGTTGCCGGGTCCCGCCACGAGCTCGCGAGCGGGAGGGGGCGACGGGGTCCGTCAGGCGGTGGGGCGGGCCCCACCGATGAAGCCGCTCCACCGCATCGAGGTCTCGCGGATGCGCGAGCCGCTCTGCGGGGCCTCGAGGATCCGGTCGTTGCCCAGGTAGATGGCCACGTGGTGGATGGTCGAGGCGTTGCTGGTGTTGGTGGCCCAGAAGACGAGGTCACCGCGCTGCAGGTCACTGCGGGAGACCTTGGGCAGCGCCTTGTACTGGGCGCTGCTGTTGCGCGGGATGGTGACCCCGGCCTGGGCGTAGGCGTAGCGGGTCAGGCCCGAGCAGTCGAAACCCACGATCCCGGCGTCGATGCCCCAGCCCATGCTGGGACCGGTCAGCGAGCCGCCACCCCAGGAGTAGATGACCCCGATCTGCCGGCGGGCCGCGGCGATCGCGGTCTCGACCGCCGAGGAGTCGCCCGCGCCGGCGGTGGTGCTCTGCGCGACCGGGGCGCTCTGGGTGGGGGTCGCCACCACCGCCTGGGTGGTGGCGCGCGCGGCGGGTGCCGCGGCGGCGCGCTGCGCGGCGGCGGCCCGCTCGGCCTCGGCCCGCGCAGCGGCTGACCGGGCGGCGGCGGCCTGCTCGGCGGCGAAGCGCTCGGCCTCGGCGCGGGCGGCCTGCAGGCCCTGCAGGCTCTGCCGGGCCTGCGCCAGCTGCTGCTCGACGGCGGCCTGCTGGTCGGCCAGGGCGGCCGCCTGGGCGCGGGCGCTGGCCTCGTACTGCTCGGCGACGGCCAGCGCTGCCGCGGCGTCCTGCTCCAGTGCAGCAGCCTCGGCCAGTGCCGCCTGCGCCTGCTCCTCGGCGGCCCGGGCCTGCTCCTCGGCGGTGGTCACCTGCACGACGACGTCACCCTGGTGGGCGCCGGCGGCCTCCAGCAGCGCAGCCCGCTCGAGCATCTGCGCGGGGCCGTCGGCCGTGGTGAGCGCCTCGAGGGTGGGGGAGGTGCTGCCCTGCTGGTAGCTCTGCCGGGCGAAGGCCGCGACGTCGGCCCGGGCGACCTCGAGGTCGCGGGCGGCGGCGTCAGCGGCGGCGGTGGCGGCGTCGGCGGCGGCCTCGGCGGCTTCGTGCTCGGCCTGCTTGCCCTGGAACTCGTCCAGCGCGATGGCCGCCTGCTCACGGGCGGAGTCGACGCTGGCCTGCGCGCCGGCGAGCGCGGCGGTGATCGCCTCGACCTGCTGGGCGGCGGTCTGCGTCTGCTGCTGCGCGGCGTCGATCTGGGCGTCGGAGGGGTTGCTGGGGACGGCCGCGGCGATGCCGGGCGAGGCCACCAGGCTGAGCGCTGCCACGACGGCCACTCCCGCCAGCCGGCGCACCGGGCGTCCGCCGGTCCGTCCCTGGGTCGATGCCGTGGTGCCCATGTCCCGAACCTCCATCGTCTGCGTTCACCCGATCGGGCGCCGTGACAGAGAGGTCGGTCGAATCCGCTGCCTACTTGAGCATCGACGGAGAGTGACTTCGAAGAAGACAAGTCGACACGCCGCGTGCCGGTCCTCCGACCGGGGCCACCCGTGCCGCCGGCAGCGACGACGATGGGCGGATGAACGTCTTCACCGACTACGCCGAGACGCACTGGGTCCCGCTCAACGCCGACCTGGTCACCGTGCAGACCGTCGACGCCGCGGGACGGCGGGAGACCCACGTCCTGTCGGTTCCCGACGCGCTCGCCCAGTTCAGGGTCAAGTACCCCTTCGTCGACGGCGCGCAGGCCGCGGCGCTCTTCGCCCAGGGCGGATGACGGGGCGAGGCCGGGATCACGGCACAGCGACCGCAGGCAGACCGTTGTGCGGAACGTGACGCTCCGCTTCCTCGTCCTCGGTGACTCCCTCGCCTACGGCACCGGTGCCGCGAGCCCGCAGGACACCCTCGGTTCCCGGCTGACCCGGGTCCTGCGCGGGGCCGGGCGGGCCACCGAGCTGTCCGTCCTGGCGGTCCCCGGCGCCACCTCCCTCGGCCTGGCCGAGCAGCTCGACCGGGCCGCCGCGGCCGACCAGGAGCAGATCGACGCCGACCTCGCCCTGGTCGTCGTCGGCGCCAACGACCTCACCCGGCAGGTGCCCGCCGACCGGTCGGCCGCCGCACTCGGCACCGCCGTGCGCACGTTGCGGGACCGCGGCACCGCGGTGCTCGTCGTCCCGACGCCCGACCTGTCCGCGGTGGCCTGGGTACCGCCGGCCTTCCGCGCGGTGGTCGCCGGGATCTGCGACCAGCTGCGTGCCCACCAGACGCGGGCCGTCGAGGCCGCCGGTGGGGTGGTCGCACCGGTCGGGCCCGAGCTCGCCGCCCGGTTCGCCGCCGACCCGACGCTGTTCTCCGCCGACCGGTTCCACCCCTCGTCGGCCGGCTACGCGCTGGTCGCCGAGGCGCTCGCGCCGCACCTGCTGCAGCTGGCGGCGGGCCGCCGCGACGCCGCCGCCTGAGGCCCCCGGTCAGGCGGTCCGGGACGGCATCCGGCAGGCCGGCGTCCCACCGGGCAGCCGGTGCCGGTTGGCGGCGATCGGCCGGTGGGCCGGCGGCGCGACCCAGCGCAGCGGTGGCAGCATCATCAGCACACCGAGCACCCACCAGGGCGACCCGGCGGCGCGCAGCAGCCGGGCGACCGCGTCGGCCCCACCGGACACCATTCCGTCGCCGCCCACCCGCAGCACCTCCTGCCGGGCCGCTCAGCGGTCACGCCGAGGGCGGCGAGGTCGGCGAACTGCCAGGCCACCACGGTGATGTCGGCGGGCAGCACCCGGCGGACGACGCCGACGGTGCCGGTGCCGGTGCCGAAGGCGCAGTCGCCGTCGAAGACGAGCGTGGGGGTGGGCACGGGGTCCATGGTCCCCGCCATCGACCAGCCACCCACCGGGCGCACCGGACGACGAACGGGCCGGCGCCCCCGGGGGAGCACCGGCCCGTCGGCCCCGTCCCGCGGCTCGCCCCGGGCTGGCGAGGGGTGAGGAGGACGGGGTCCTCTCTCAGCTCGCCGGCACCGCGCCGGCGCGGAGGGCGCCGAGCAGGTCGTGGTTCAGCCGGGAGATGGTCTCCATCGAGATGCCCTTCGGGCAGACCGCGGAGCACTCGCCGATGTTGCTGCAGCCGCCGAAGTCCTCGGCGTCCTGCTGGGCCACCATCCGCAGCACCCGGGTGTCGCGCTCGGGCTGGCCCTGCGGCAGCAGCCCGAGGTGGGCCACCTTGGCGGCGGTGAACAGCATCGCCGAGCCGTTCGGGCAGGCCGCGACGCAGGCGCCGCAGCCGATGCAGGTGGCGGCGTCGAAGGCGGCGTCGGAGTCCTTCTTCGGCACCGGGGTGGCGTGCGCCTCGGGCGCGGTACCGGTGGGGGTGCTGATGAATCCGCCGGCGGAGATGATCCGGTCGAAGGCCGACCGGTCGACCGCGAGGTCCTTGACGATCGGGAAGCCACCGGAACGCCAGGGCTCGATGTCCAGGACGTCGCCGTCGGAGAAGGACCGCATGTGCAGCTGGCAGGTGGCCGTCTGCTCGGGGCCGTGCGCGATGCCGTTGATCATCAGGCCGCACGAGCCGCAGATGCCCTCGCGGCAGTCGTGGTCGAAGGCCACCGGGTCGTCGCCGGAGAGGATCAGCTGCTCGTTGAGGACGTCGAGCATCTCGAGGAAGGACATGTCGGGCGAGACATCGGTGACGTGGTAGGTCACCATCTTGCCCTTCTTGGTGCGGTCACGCTGGCGCCAGATCCGCAGGGTCAGGCTCATCGTGCGGGGAACCGTGCTGGTCACTTGTAGCTCCGCTGTGCGAGGTGGACGTACTCGTACTCGAGGTTCTCCCGGTGCAGCACCGGGGCGACGTCCTCGGGGGTGTACTCCCAGGCCGCGACGTAGGCGAAGTTCTCGTCGTCGCGCAGCGCCTCGCCCTCAGGCGTCTGGCTCTCGACCCGGAAGTGGCCACCGCAGCTCTCGTTGCGGTGCAGTGCGTCGACGCACATCAGCTCGGCGAGCTCGATGAAGTCCGCGACGCGGGCGGCGTGCTCGAGGTTCTGGTTGTAGATGCCCTGCTCGCCGGAGACCTTGACGTTGCTCCAGAACTCCCGGCGGATCTCCGGGATGCGGTCCAGGGCCTTGCGCAGGCCCTCCTCCGAGCGCTCCATGCCGCAGTAGTCCCACATGAGCTTGCCGAGCTCGCGGTGGAAGGAGGCGACGGTGCGGGTGCCGTTGATCGACAGCAGCCGCTCCGTCTGGGCGCGCACCGTCTGCTCGGCCTCGACCGCCGCCGGGTGGCCGGCATCGACCTTCGGGAACGGGCCGTCGGCGAGGTAGTTGCTGATCGTGGCCGGCAGCACGAAGTAGCCGTCGGCCAGGCCCTGCATCAGCGCGCTGGCGCCCAGGCGGTTGGCGCCCTGGTCGGAGAAGTTGGCCTCACCGATGACGAACAGGCCCGGGATGTTGGACTGCAGGTCGTAGTCGACCCACAGCCCGCCCATCGTGTAGTGCACGGCCGGGTAGATCCGCATCCCGGTCTCGTAGGCGTCCTCACCGGTGATCCGGTTGTACATGTCGAAGAGGTTGCCGTACTTGGCCTCGATGGCCTTGCGGCCCAGCCGCTCGATGGCGTCGGTGAAGTCCAGGTAGACGCCGAGGCCGTTCGGGCCCACGCCGCGGCCCTCGTCGGTGACGTTCTTGGCCTGCCGCGAGGCGATGTCGCGCGGCACCAGGTTGCCGAACGCCGGGTACTTCCGCTCGAGGTAGTAGTCGCGCTCGTCCTCGGGGATGTCCTTGGGGCTGCGTGTGTCGCCGCGCTCCTTGGGCACCCACACGCGGCCGTCGTTGCGCAGCGACTCGCTCATCAGGGTCAGCTTCGACTGGTAGTCACCGCTCACCGGGATGCAGGTCGGGTGGATCTGCGTGTAGCAGGGGTTGGCGAACAGCGCGCCCCGCTTGTGCGCCCGCCAGGCCGCCGTCACGTTGGAGCCCTTGGCGTTCGTCGACAGGTAGAAGACGTTGCTGTACCCGCCGGAGGCGAGGACGACGGCGTCGGCGAAGTGGCTGGTGATCTCGCCGGTGATCAGGTGCCGGACGACGATGCCCCGGGCCTTCCCGTCGACGACGATCAGGTCGAGCATCTCGGTGCGCGGGTGCTGCTCGACGTTGCCCAACCCGATCTGCCGCTCCAGGGCCTGGTAGGCGCCGTAGAGCAGCTGCTGGCCGGTCTGGCCCCGGGCGTAGAAGGTGCGGGAGACCTGGGCGCCACCGAAGGACCGGTTGTCCAGCAGGCCGCCGTACTCGCGGGCGAAGGGCACGCCCTGGGCCACGGCCTGGTCGATGATCGCCGAGCTGACCTCGGCCAGCCGGTAGGAGTTGTCCTCCCGGGAGCGGAAGTCGCCGCCCTTGACCGTGTCGTAGAACAGGCGGTGGACGCTGTCGCCGTCGTTGCGGTAGTTCTTCGCGGCGTTGATCCCGCCCTGCGCCGCGACGCTGTGGGCGCGGCGGGGGCTGTCCTGGAACCAGAAGTTCTTGATCCGGTAGCCCATCTCGGCCAGCGTCGCCGCGGCGGAGCCACCGGCGAGGCCGGTGCCCACGACGATGACCGACAGCCGCCGGCGGTTGGCCGGGTTGACGAGCTTGGCGCGGAACTTGCGCTCGTTCCAGCGCTCGGGGAGCGGGACGTCGCTAGGGGACCTGTCGTCGGCGATCGGCTCGCCGACGGTGAACAGCTCGAGTGCCATGGCTGGGTGCTCCTGTCTCAGTCGATCAGGCCGAAGGCGACGGACAGCGGCACCAGCACGAACCCGATGCCGATGAGCCCGGAGAAGGCGTACGCGATGCCGTTGACGGCGCGCTCGCGCTTCTTGTTGGTCTGCCCGAGGGTCTGGGTGGCGGCGAAGATCCCGTGCCGGATGTGCCAGGCCAGGATCAGCATGGAGACCACGTAGAAGAGCGTGATCGGGATGTTGGAGAAGCTGGCGATCATCCGGTCGTAGGGCGTGGTGCCGGTGCCGGCCGGGTTCACGACCCCGAAGGTGAGGTCGAGGATGTGCCAGATGATGAACAGGGCGAGGATGATCCCGCCCCAGCGCACGGTGCGGGAGGCGAAGCTCTGCTGCACCCGCTTCTTGGTCACGTAGGGCACCGGGCGGGCACGGCGGGCCTGGCGCCACAGCGAGATCGCCGCCCAGAAGTGCGAGACGACCGCGGTCAGCATGACCAGCCGGATGACCCACAGCGTCGTCTGCTCCGGGACGGCGGGCTCCCCGATGGTGCGGAGCCAGTGCGAGTACCCGTTGAACTCCTCGGCGCCCTGGAACGCGTGCAGGTTGCCGATCATGTGCGCGATCAAGTACAGGATCATGACGATCCCGCTGACCGCCATCACGGTCTTCTTCACGACCGAGCTGCTGAAACGGCCGGTCTTCGGGGCCCTGCGCTGGGCCGGTTGCGTCGTCACTGTCGCCACGACGCCACGGTAGGCCCACTCCGCACGTGACACCCAGGTGAACCCGGCGTGACGCCCGTCATGTAAGGGTGTACTTCGTCCTCGAGCGGGGCAACACCGCGCCCCAGCCGTGCTGTTCCCCGCGCCCGGTGCCGTTGGACGCCCGGCCGCGCCGTGGAGGAAGATCGGCCGGCCCGATCCGTGCAGTGCCCCGAGAGGACGACGCCGTGCCCGGACCCACCCGCGGTTTCCTCGGCCGCCGACGCAGCGCCGCCGATCCCCGGCTGCCACCCGGCCAGTACGACGCCGGCGCCGACTGGCCGGTGCTCACCGCCGAGCCCACCCCCCGGGTGACCCCCGAGACCTGGTCGATCACCGTCGACGGCGCGGTCGAGAACCCGACGACCTGGACCTGGGACGAGGCGCACGCGCTGCCCGGGGCCGAGTACCGCGGCGACATCCACTGCGTGACCACCTGGTCGAAGTTCGACACCCGCTTCGCCGGCATCAGCGTCGACTCGCTGCTGGAGATCGCGAAGCCGAGGCCCGAGGGCCGGTTCGTCCTGGAGACGGCAAAGACCGGCTACACGACCAACCTCCCGATCGCCGACGTCACCGACGGCAAGGCCTGGCTGGTCTGGGAGTTCGACGGCGAGCCGCTCGCGGCCGAGCACGGCGGCCCGGTGCGGATGCTGGTGCCCCACCTGTACTTCTGGAAGAGCACCAAGTGGATCAGCCGGATCACGGTCCTGGAGCACGACCAGCCCGGCTTCTGGGAGCAGAACGGCTACCACGACCGGGGCGACCCGTGGCGTCAGCAGCGCTACCAGGGCGACTGATGGCAGACCCCGGACCGAACTCGGGGGCGACCGGCGTCACCGCCGGCGGTCCGCCCGGGGGCGGCGGCGCACCGGCCGGTGGCTGGCGGAGCGCGACGGTCTCCGGCGTCCGCCGGCCGATCGCCCGGTCGGTGGAGCTGCGGCTGGACGTCCACGACCGCGTCGACCACCTGCCCGGCCAGCACTACGTCCTCCGGCTGACCGCCGAGGACGGCTACACCGCGCAGCGGTCCTACTCGGTGGCCTCGCCGCCGGGCGACCCGCTGCTGGAGCTGTTCGTCGAGCGCTTGGACGACGGCGAGGTGTCGAGCTACCTCGCCGACGTCGTCGAGCCCGGCGATGAGCTGGAGGTGCGCGGGCCGATCGGCGGCTGGTTCGTCTGGGACGGCGCCACGCCCGCGCTGCTGGTCGGCGGTGGCAGCGGCGTCGTCCCGCTGGTGGCGATGGTGCGGCACGCCCGCGACCTCGGGCGGCTGGACCTGCTGCGGGTCGCCGTCTCCGCCCGGACGCTGGCCGCGCTGCCCTACGCCGACGAGCTGGCCGAGGCCGGCGCGCAGCTCGTGCTGACCCGGGAGGCCCGCGGCACCCGGCCGGCGTCCCGGCTGACCGGGATGGACCTCTCCCCGCTGGTCGAGCCGGGGCAGACGGCCTTCGTGTGCGGCTCGACCGGGTTCGCCACCACGGCCGCCCAGCTGCTGGTGGAGCTCGGGGTGCCGGCGACGGCGATCCGGGTGGAGCAGTTCGGGCCCTCGGCCCCGGAGCAGCCGGAGCGCTGAGCGCACCCCTCCTCGACGACGAACTAAGGGCAGGCTAACCTCCGTCCGCCAGTCGTTGACCCTGAGGAGTCCGCCCGTGTCCCGCCCGTCCCGCCTCGCCGCACCCCTCGCCGTCCTGGCGCTGACCGCCGGGCTCTCCGCCTGCGGCGGCAGCTCCGACGACGAGGCGGCCGCCCCGTCCGCCGCCGCCCCGTCGTCCGCGTCGGCCTTCCCGGTCAGCATCGAGAACAAGTTCGGCACCACCGAGATCCCCGCCGAGCCGCAGCGGGTGGTCACCGTCGGCTACAACGACGAGGACTTCGTGCTGGCCCTGGGCGTCACCCCGGTCGGCGTCCGCGACCTCATCGGTGACTACGACTCCCCGAGCCGGCCCTGGGCGCAGGAGCAGCTCGACGGGGCGGAGCTCCCCACCATCGGTGGAGCCGACATCGACGTCGAGGCGGTTGCCGCGCTGGACCCCGACCTGATCGTCGGCGTCTACTCCTTCATGGACCAGGCGGTCTACGACCAGCTCTCCGGCATCGCGCCGACCCTGGCCCAGACCGACGAGTACGCCGACGGTGCCACCCCCTGGCAGCAGCAGACCCTGCTCACCGGCCAGGCGCTTGGCCGCGAGGACGAGGCCGAGCAGCTGGTCGACGAGGTCGAGGGCGAGTTCGAGCAGGTGACGAGCGAGCACCCCGAGTTCGCCGGCACGTCGATCGCCGTGGACCTGACCGGTGTCGGGTCGGGCCACTACCTGCTCGGGCAGGACGACCTGCGCACCCAGCTGTTCACCGATCTCGGCTTCGCCGTTCCCGAGGCCAGCACCGACGTCAGCCAGGAGCGGCTGGACCTGCTGGACGCCGACGTCCTCGCCGTCCTCGGCTACACCACCGAGGACGCCGCCGCCGATCCGCTGTTCTCCGCCCTCGACGTCGTCACCGGGGGGCGCACCGTGCTGCTGGGCAGCTACACCGGTGACGTGGCCGCCGCCCTGGGCTTCGGCAGCCCGCTGGCGCTGCCCTACCTGCTGGAGGAGGTCGTGCCGGCGCTGGCCGCCGCCGCCGACGGCGACCCCGCCACGGTGGTCACCTCGCTCAGCTGAGGACCCCGGTGGAGTCCCAGCGCATCGTCTGCCGAGCGCTGGGACTCCATCAGGAGCGGCTAGACGACCGGGGGCACCGCGCTGGCCGTCACCAGGTCGGCTCGCGCCCAGACCTTGTGCTGGCCCATCGCGGCGATCAGGTCCGCGGCCAGGGCCGCACCGCTGTCCGCGGAGAGCACGCCCGGGCCGGCGGTGTCGATGCCGGCGGCGGTGAGCACCTCGGCGCCGTCGCCCCAGGTGCCGAACGCCTTCAGCTGGCGGAACGCCTCGTGCAGCAGCACGACCGCCTTGATGTTCTTCTCCTTCGGCGCTCCGTCGGCGATGACGACCGCGTCGAACTCCACCGAGCGGGCGGTGTCGTAGGTCCGCTCGATGATCTCCATGCCCTCGCCGGAGCCGAGCTCTCCGCCGACCGGGGCGATCACCTTGGCCACCGCGCCGGCGGCCTCGAGTGCGGTCCGCAGGGCGGTGATCCCGGCCAGGTCGGCGTCGGGACCGGCGACGATGCCGACGAGCCGGCCGTCGATCGGGTAGCTCGTACCGTCGATCTGGGCCAGCGCGGGGGAGGGGGCCAGGTGCTCGACCGGCTCCGCCTCCGGGGCGGGCAGGCCGAGCCCGGCGGCGACGTTCGCCATCAGGTCGGCGTCGATCTTGGCGAGCACGGTCAGCGCCCGCTCCTTGATCGCCTTCTCGTAGACCTTGCCGAGCTCGAAGGTGTAGGCGGCGGTGGTGTGCACCTTCTCCACCTCCGAGAGGCTCGCGTAGAACAGCGCCGCGTGCGAGAAGTGGTCGTCGAAGGACGCCGGGGCCCCGCGCAGCACCTCGCCCTCGACCTTGCGCGGCACGTTCACGTACCCGCCCTGCTCGGCGGTGGCCACGGCCGGGGTGTCGTCGTCCACCGAGTTCGGCTTGTACGGCGCCAGGCCCTCGTGCACGGCGTGCTGGTGGAACCCGTCCCGGCTGTTGTCGTTCACCGGCACGTGCGGGGCGTTGATCGGGATCTGGGTGAAGTTCGGGCCACCCAGCCGGGACAGCTGGGTGTCCAGGTAGGAGAAGTTGCGGCCCTGCAGCAGCGGGTCGTTGGTGCCCTCGATGCCCGGCACGAGGTGGCCGGTGTGGAAGGCGACCTGCTCGGTCTCGGCGAAGTAGTTGGTCGGGTTGCCGGTGAGCACCAGCTTCCCGATCGGCTGCACCGGGCAGAGCTCCTCGGGGATGATCTTCGTGGGGTCGAGCAGGTCGATGCCCTCGAAGGTCTCCTCGTCGGTGTCCGGCATGACCTGGATGCCCAGCTCCCACTCGGGGAAGGCGCCGGCCTCGATGGCGTCGGCCAGGTCGCGGCGGTGGAAGTCGGGGTCGACACCGGCGGCGATCTGCGCCTCCTCCCAGGTGAGGGAGTGCACGCCCAGCTTGGGCTTCCAGTGGAACTTGACCAGCGAGGTCTCGCCGGCGGCGTTGACCAGCCGGAAGGTGTGGATGCCGAAGCCCTCCATCGTCCGGTACGAGCGCGGGATGCCCCGGTCGCTCATGTTCCAGATCGTGTGGTGGGTGGCCTCGGTGTGCAGGGTGACGAAGTCCCAGAAGGTGTCGTGCGCCGACTGGGCCTGCGGGATCTCCCGGTCCGGGTGCGGCTTGGCCGCGTGGATGATGTCCGGGAACTTGATCGCGTCCTGGATGAAGAAGACCGGCATGTTGTTGCCGACCAGGTCCCAGGTGCCTTCCTTGGTGTAGAACTTCACCGCGAAACCGCGGGTGTCCCGCACGGTGTCGACCGAGCCGCGCGAGCCCAGCACCGTGGAGAACCGGACGAACACCGGCGTCTCCAGGTTCTCCTCCGCGAGCACCGCCGCCCGGGTCACGCCTTCGGCGCTGCCGTAGGCGGTGAAGACGCCGTGCGCGCCGGCACCACGGGCGTGCACCACGCGCTCCGGGATGCGCTCGTGGTCGAAGTGCATGATCTTCTCCCGGAGGTGGAAGTCCTCCAGCAGCACCGGGCCGCGGCGGCCGGCCTTGAGCGAGTGGTCGGTGTCCGGGATCCGCACGCCGTTGGGCGTGGTCAGGAAGTTCCCGGCCTGGGCGCGCGGGTCACGGCCGTCCTTCGGGCCCTCGTAGGCCACGCCGGTGGGGCTGACGGTGGCGGGGGCGGACTGGTCGGGCTGACGCTTCGGGGGCACTGCGGCTCCTGTGCTCGGAGGTCGGGGTCGCCACGGACTACCCGGCAGTTGATCATCGGAAAACCGCCGGGACCGTGCCGCTCGCCACCCCGGGCGCACCGAGGCCGTCCCCGGGGTGTGCGGGGCGCCGTCTGGCGGGTAGGTCGGAGCGCCGCACGCAGTCCGACCAGCGGACGACGGCGTGCCGAGTGCGAGGAGCCCCCGTGGATGCCCAGCAGGAGACCGACCGGGAGCAGACCCGCAGCGAGCTGGGGGACAGCGAGGGTCCGCAGGAGGACGAGCTCCGCGAGGCCTTCGACACGATCGTCAGCGAGGGTGCCCAGCGACTGCACCGCAGCTGGCGGGAGGTGCTCACGACCGGACTGGCCGGTGGCATCGAGGTGGGCACCGGGGTGCTGCTGCTCTTCGCCGTCTACGCCGAGACCGGCAGCCACCTGCTCGCCGGGCTGGCCTTCTCGGTCGGCTTCATCGCCCTCGTGCTGGCCCGCAGCGAGCTGTTCACCGAGGGCTTCCTGGTGCCGGTCACCGCGGTGGTGGCCGGCCGGGCCAACGCCCTGCAGCTGGGCAAGCTCTGGTCGGGCACGTTGGTGGGCAACCTGATCGGCGGCTGGCTGCTGATGTGGCTGGTCGTGCGGGCCTTCCCCGACCTGCGGTCCACCGCGATCGAGAGCGCGACCCACTTCGTGGACGCACCCCTGGACCTGCAGTCCGCGGCGCTGGCCTTCCTCGCCGGCATCGCGATCACGCTGATGACCCGGATGCAGCACGGCACGACCTCCGACGTCGCGAAGATCATCGCGGCCGTCGCCGGCGCGCTGGTGCTGGCCGGCCTGCAGCTGTTCCACTCGATCCTGGACTCGCTGGTCGTCTTCGCCGCGCTGCACGCCGGTGCGCCGTTCGGCTACGGCGACTGGGCCGCCTGGTTCTGGTACACCACGCTGCTCAACATCGCCGGCGGCCTGTTCGTGGTCACCCTGCTGAGGTTGGTGCGCAGCAAGGACATGATCAAGGAGGAGCGCGCCGACGCCGGCGCCGACAGCTGAGGCTCAGCCGGCCGCGGCCGCGCGGATCGCGGCGACGTACCGGTCCAGCGCCAGGGTCTGCACCCGGCGGCTGACCGGGGCGCCCAGTCGCGACAGCCGGGTGGCCAGCCGGGAGAAGGCCCGCAACTCGTACACGACCTCGCCGTCCGGGCGCAGGGAGACGACGAAGGACTCCTCGCCGCTCTCCGGGTGCCCGGGCAGCGTGCCGTAGGCGAGACCGCGGCGGTCGGGCTCGTCGACCACCCACACGACGCGGCACGGGATGTCCAGGCCCAGCCGGTGCAGCCCGGCGGTCATCAGCACGACGGTGCCGACGGTGCTGGCCGGGCCGTCGGCGCGGATCCGCAGCCCGGCGCCGCGCTGGGCGTCCCAGCGGAACACCGCCGCGGCCGCCCGCTCGAACGCCTCCCGCCCGGAGCCCACCACGGAGGCGCGTTCGACCTGGCCGTACCCGGCGGGCAGCGCGCCGTCGCGGGTACCGCCCACCTCGGCGTAGGTGAAGGGGGCGTCGGTGAACTGCGCGACGGTGGCGCGGCGGAGGAGTCCCACCGGCCCAGTCTGCGCGCGGCCGGCCGGTAGGGTCCGACGCACTGTGCTCGCCGCCGTCTCCGCCACCCGCTACGTCACCCCGCTGCGCGAGGGTGGCTCGCTGCCCGGCCTCATGGAGGCCGACGACCTGGGCACCTACGTGGTCAAGTGGCGGGCCGCCGGTCAGGGCGTCAAGGTGCTCGCCGCCGAGGTGGTCTGCGGGGAGCTGGCCCGCCGGCTGTCGCTCCCGGTGCCCGCGCTGGTCACCGTCGACGTCGTCCCCGAGCTCGCGGTGGGGGAGCCGGACCCCGAGGTGCAGGAGCTGCTGCGCAACTCGGCCGGGGTCAACCTCGGCATGGACTACCTGCCCGGGGCGCTGGACTTCGAGGCCGGTGCCGCGCAGGTCGAGCCAGAGCTGGCCGGGCGGGTGCTGTGGTTCGACGCGCTCACCGGCAACGTCGACCGGTCGTGGCGCAACCCGAACATGCTCTTCTGGCACGGTCGGCTGCAGCTGATCGACCACGGCGCCGCGCTGACGTTCCACCACCACTGGCCCGGCGCCCCCGCTGCGGTCACCCGCGCCTACGACGCCGCCCAGCACGCGCTGATCGAGTGCGCGCCCGACGTGCCGGCCGCCGACGCCGAGCTCGGCCGGCTGGTCACCCGCCCGCTGCTCACCGAGGTGCTGGCCCAGGTCCCCGACGCCTGGCTGGAGGGGCCGTCCCCGGACGACGGTCCGGACGAGGTACGGGAGCGCTACGTCGCCCAGTTGCTGGCCCGGCTCGGCGCCCGCGACTCCTGGCTACCCGGCCTGGTCGCCGCGGCCGCCGCTGGGGGAGCGGGCCGGCGCAGCGCGCCGCGCGGGCAGAACCGGCCCTCCTGGCTCGGCCCGCCGCCACCCGAGGGGATCACCCAGCGATGACCTCCCGGGAGACCTTCGAGTACGCGGTGCTGCGGGTCGTGCCGCGGGTGGAGCGCGGGGAGTCGTTGAACGCCGGCGTCCTGGTCTACTGCCGGCAGCGCGACTACCTCGGCTCGCGCGTGCACCTGGACGTCGACCGGCTGCGGGCCCTCGACCCGACCGCCGACCCCGGCGCGATCACCGCCGCGCTGCAGGCCTCGGCCGACGTGTGCGCGGCCGCCGTCTCGGTGGGCGCCGCCGGCCGGGAGGCGCTGGGCCCGCGGTTCCGCTGGCTCACCGCCCCGCGCAGCACCGTCGTCCAGCCCGGCCCGGTGCACACCGGCCTGACCGCCGACCCCGACGCCGAGGCCGACCGGCTGCTGCAGCTGCTCGTCCTGCCCGTCACCGACTGACGCGGCGCGCACCGCTCAGGTGCAGAACTCGTTGCCCTCCGGGTCGGTCAGCACGGCCCAGGAGGTGCCCAGGCCGGACCGGTTCTCCACGAAGGTGGCGCCGAGGGCGGTGAGCCGCTCGACGGCGGCACCGATCCGCTCCTGCTGCTCGGCCGGCGGCACCGACGGTCCGCCGCCGGCCTGCAGGTCGATGTGCACCCGGTTCTTGACCGTCTTGGGCTCGGGCACCCGCTGGAAGGACAGCCGGGGTTGGGCCGGGTCGGTGCTCTCCACGGCGGAGGCGGCGTTCCACTGGTCCTCGGGCACGCCGCGGGCGGCCAGCCAGCTGGGCCAGTCGGCCGCGCCGTCGGGTGGGCCGGGCACGCGGTACCCGCGGTCGCTCAGCGCGGCGGCCCAGAAGCTGGCCAGCCGCCCGGGGTCCTGGGCGTCGAAGACGATCTGCACGGGTCGCATGCGGGGGAGTGTGCCGCCGGGGACCGACAGGACGCGAGCTGCCGGAACCCTTCCGGCAGGACGTCGCCATGGAGGTCTCGGCGGTGGGCGTGAGCGCCACCGACCTGTGCCGGGCCGTCGTCACGCGCCGGGGATTGCGCCCCGGGGTCAGCGGTACGCGGTCGTCACCGACGGCCACCGGGTCGACCGCTACGCCCCGTCGGACCGAGCCCCGTCGTCGGACTGGGCGGTCAGCAGCTCGTCGGCCCGGCGGGCGAACTCGACGTCGAGCTCGGTGACCGCGTCGACCGAGTGGGTCAGCAGGTGCACGGTGAGGGTGCCGTAGCCGATCTCGACGTCGGGGTGGTGGTCGAGGTCGTCGGCGACGTCGGCCAGGGCCAGCGCGTGCGCGGCCGCGGCGCGGAAGTCGATGCCCCTCGTCCGGCGGTGGATGCCGTGCACGTCACCGGCCCAGCCGGGCAGCTCCGCCAGGGCGGCGGTGAGGTCCTCGGGGGTCAGCGGGGTGCGAGCCATGCGCCGATCCTGCCGTGCGCACGGCCTCGTCCCAGGGGCCCGCGGCGCGCGGAGCGTGTCGCGGGCCCCTGGGACGAGGTCCTCTTTCAGGTGTGCAGGCCGCACTCGACCTTGTTCTTGCCCGCCCAGCGGCCGGCGCGGGGGTCCTCGCCGGGGGCGACGGGGCGGGTGCACGGCTCGCAGCCGATCGAGGCGTAGCCCAGCTCGGCCAGCGGGTTCACCGGCACCTGGTGCTCGGCGACGTAGGCGTCCACGTGCCCCTGGGTCCAGGCCGCCAGCGGGTTGACCTTCACCATGCCGCGCTTGGCGTCCCAGTCGACGACCTTCGTGCGTGCACGGGTGACCGACTCGTCCCGGCGCACGCCGGAACCCCAGGCGGTGTAGCCGGCCAGCGCGGCGGCCAGCGGCTGCACCTTGCGCAGCGCGCAGCACAGGTCGGGGTCGCGCTCGTAGAGCTTCGCGCCGTGCTCGGCGTCCTGCTCGGCCACGGTGCGCGTGGGCAGGATGCTGTGCACCGTGATCGGCAGGACGCTGCTGATCCAGTCCCGGGTGCCGATGGTCTCGGCGAAGTGGTAGCCGGTCTCCAGGAAGACCACGTTGACCCCCGGGTGGGCGCGGCCGGCCAGGTGCGCCAGCAGTCCGTCGGCCATCGAGGAGGTGATGGCGAAGGAGTCGCCGAACGTCTCCCCGGCCCAGGTGAGCACGGCCAGCGCCTGCTCGACCGGGTCGGCGATGCCCTCGAAGCGGGCGTCGGCCTCCGCGGCGAGCTCGGGCGTCGGCGTCGCGATCGCTGTCGTCATGGGCGCTGGACCCCCGTTCCGGTCAGGTGGACGGTGAAGCTCCGCAGGCAGGCGCCGCAACGCCAGCCGTCCGGGTCCTCGCCGTGCGGGATCAGGTCTTCCTCCCCGCAGTACGGGCAGTGGAACACCGGCAGCTGGCGTTGCCTTCCCGACGCCGTCCCGCTCATCGCAGCCAGTCGTCCTCGGCCCGGGCCACGTAGGCGGCGAACCGCTCGCCCTCGGTGCGCCGCTCGAGGAAGCCGCGCAGCACCCGCTCGCAGTAGTCCGCGGTCTCGTCCTTGGTGATCTTGTGGGCGCGCAGCTTGCGGCCGAACGTCGCCTCGATGCCGAGGTGGCCGCCCAGGTGCACCTGGAAGCCCTCGACGCTCTCACCGGCGGCGTTGGTGACGATCATGCCCTTGAAGCCGATGTCCGCGGTCTGGAACCGGGCGCAGGCGTTGGGGCAGCCGTTGACGTTGATCGCGATCGGCTCGTCGAAGTCCGGCAGCCGGTTCTCCAGCTCGGTGAACAGCTCCTGGGCGTGCGCCTTGGTCTCCACGATCGCGAGCTTGCAGAACTCCAGCCCGGTGCAGGCCATGGTGCCGCGGCGGAAGGCGCTGGGGCGCACCTGCAGGTCCAGGGCGTCCAGCTCGGCGATCAGCGGCTCGACGGCCTCGTCGGCGACGTCGAGGATGGCCAGCTTCTGCTGCGCCGTCGTCCGGATGCGGCCCTGCGCGTAGCGGTCGGCGAGCTCGGCGACCTGGGCGAGCAGGGTGCCGCTGACCCGGCCGGTGCGCAGCGCGAAGCCGAGCACGTTGCGGCCGTCCTTCTGCTTCGAGACGCCGACGTGGTCGCGCTGGTCGTGCGCGGCCGGTGCCGGTGCCGGGCCGTCGGGCAGCGTCTCGTGCAGGTACTCGTCCTGGAGCACCTGGCGGAACTTCTCCGGGCCCCAGTCGGCGAGGAGGAACTTCAGCCGGGCGTGGGTCCGGGAGCGGCGGTAGCCGTAGTCGCGGAACACCGAGCAGACCCCGGCCCACACGTCGGAGACCTGGTCGGGGCGGACGAAGACGCCCAGCCGCACGGCCAGCTTCGGGTTCGTCGACAGGCCACCGCCGACCCACAGGTCGTAGCCGGCCTCCCCGTCGGCGCCCACGACGCCGACGAAGGAGACGTCGTTGATCTCGTGGCCGGTGCAGTGGTCGACGCAGCCGGACATCGAGGTCTTGAACTTGCGCGGCAGGTTGGAGAACTCCGGGCTGCCCACGTACTTCTCGACCGTCTCGGCGATCACGCCGGTGGCGTCGACGACCTCGTCGGCGAGGACGCCGGCCAGCGGGCAGCCGAGCATGGTGCGCGGGGTGTCACCGCACGCCTCCATGGTCGACAGGCCCACGGACTCCAGGCGGTCCCAGATCTCCGGGACGTCCTCGATGCGGATCCAGTGGTACTGGATGTTCTGCCGGTCGGTGACGTCGGCGACGTCCCGGCCGAAGTCGGTGCTGATGCCCGCGAGCACCCGCAGCTGGTCGCTCGAGAGCTGGCCGCCGTCGATCCGGGCCCGCAGCATGAAGTAGCGGTCCTCGAGCTCCTCGGGCTCCAGCACGGCGGTCTTGCCGCCGGGGATGCCCTGGGCGCGCTGGGTGTACAGGCCGAACCAGCGCATCCGGCCGCGGAGGTCACCGGGGTCGATGGAGTCGAAACCGGCCTTGGCGTAGATGTCGATGATCCGCTGGCGCACCTCGAGCCCGTCGGAGTCCTTCTTCATCCGCTCGTTGGGGTTCAGCGGCTCGCGGTAGCCCAGCGCCCACTGGCCCTGTCCGCGGACGGGCCGGTCGCTGCTGCGGGTGGGGGTGGACACGTCAGTTGGTCTCCATCTGCGCCGGCACGGGACGTGCGCGACGCGGCCGGGGGGAGTGCAGCGGGGAGGGGCTGCGGAGGGGCCGGGGGGTCAGCGCGCGGCGCGACACGCGGCGCTGCAGACGCGCGCCAGGTCGACGTGTAGGCGCGCCACGAGGGGAACGCCGCAGTCCGTCACGCACCGATCGTCCCACACGTGGGCGCCGGAGGAGTCAGAGCTGGGCGAGCAGCGCCCGGACGGCGGGCAGCAGCGGCCGGTCGGCGGGGATCCAGTCCAGCGCCTCCAGCTCCCCGGCCGGTAGCCAGCGCAGCTCGGAGTGCTCGTGGGCGACCAGTTCCCCGGCGGTGATCGCGCCCGACCACACCCGCAGCGTCGAGGCGCCGGGCGCGCCGCCGGCCACCACGCCGTCCAGCGGGACCTCACCGAGGAACGACTGCGGCGTGATGCCGACACCCAGCTCCTCCCGGCACTCCCGGACCAGCGCGACCAGGTCGGACTCGCCACGCTCGACCTTGCCGCCGGGGAACTCCCACAGCCCGGCCAGCCCCCCGGTGCCGCGCTGGGCGACCAGCACCCGGCGCCGGTCGTCGACCAGGGCGGCGCCCACCACCTGGGTCACGTCCAGCGCCCGGCGGGCGGCCGCAGCGGCGTAGGCGTCGAGGTGGGCGGTCATGGCGCGGGCGATCCGGCGGCGCAGCAGCGCCCGGTCGAGCAGGCCGCGCGGCTCCCAGCCGACCCGGGTGTGCACGGAGGTGCCCGCCGCGGTCGGCACGAACTCGCGGGTGTGCGCCAGGCCGGGCGCCGCCCCGTGGACGACGCGCCAGGGCCGTTCGGAGACGACCTCGGTCAGCGGGCGGGACCAGGGGAGCCCCAGCGCGCGGGCCACGTCGAAGGCGACGGTGAGCGGGGCCTCCACCAAGGTGGTGAACCGCAGCTCCGTCACGGGGGTCAGCTTCCCAGATCCGGCAGGATGGGGTCCGTGCGCATCTCTGCCCGGGTCGACTACGCGGTGCGGGCCGCCGTCGAACTGGCCGCCATCGCCCCCGGGTCCCTCACCTCCGACCGGATCGCGCAGGCGCAGGGCATCCCGGCGCGCTTCCTGCAGGCCATCCTCGGCGACCTGCAGCACGCCCGGCTGGTGACCAGCCAGCGCGGCCGCGAGGGCGGGTACCGGCTGGCGCTGCCGCCGTCGGAGGTCTCGATCGCCCGGGTCATGCGGGTCGAGCAGGGCTTCCTCGCCGAGGTGCACGGCCAGCGACCGGAGGACGTCGGGTACCCCGGTGCCGCGGCGCCGCTGTCCTCGGTGTGGGTGGCCGCGCGCGAGGCCTACCGCCGGGTGCTGGAGAACGTCACCCTGGCCGATGTGGTCGCCGGGCGGATGCCCCCGGAGGTGGCCGAGATGATCGAGCTCGACAGCGCCTGGCGGTCCTTCGGCGTCCCCGCCCGCGACTGACCCACCCGCAACCCGCGCACCGGCTCAGCCCGCGGCGTTGCCGGTGACGTTCCAGCCGGCCAGCCGCAGCGCCGGGACGGCGACCCGGTTGTAGCCCATCGGCCCCATCAGCCGGGTCGGCTGCGGGTCGACCACCGAGCCGACCGTCACCGCCCCCGGGGCGAGCGCCTCCAGGTAGGACTGGGTGAACCGCAGCGTGCTCACCGGCGCCATGACCTGCCCGTTCTCGACCAGCCAGACGCCGTTGCGGGTCAGCCCGGTCCACACCGACCGCTTGGGGTCGACGGCGCGGGTGTACCAGAGGTCGCTGACCAGCAGGCCCCGGTCCAGCCCGGCCACGAGCTCGTCGACCGTGCCGCCGTCGCCGGCCGAGAGCGCCGGGTCGCCGGCCACCGGGCCCCACGTCGAGCCGACGTCCGAGCCGTGCCCGGACGACGTCCGCCCGAGCGCCGCGGCCACCCGCCGGTCGGTGGTCAGGCCCACCGGGACGCCGTCGCGCACGAGCTCGGTGCGGCCGGCCGGCGTCCCCTCGGTGTCGAAGGGCAGCCCGACGCCGGCCAGCGGGTCGTCGACCAGGTCGATCGCGGGGTCGAACTGCTGCTCGCCCAGCCGCAGCCCCGACGTCCCGTCCACGACGGCCTTGCCGTTGAACTGGCCCGACACCAGCCCGGCGACCAGGTCGGTCACCGCGGCCGGCTCGAGCACCACGGCGTACACGCCCGGATCGACGGGGACGGCGTCGACGCCGGCGCGGGCCTTGGCGCCGGCCCGCGCGCCGAGGGCGGCGCAGTCGAGGTCGGCCAGCCGCCCGGACATCGCGCGGGCCACGCCGTCGCTGCCGGTGAGCCGGGCGATGCCGTCGCCGATCGCCGACGTGGTCGCGCCGCCCAGGTGCCGGCCGGCGGTGTCGGCGAGCACGGTGGTCAGCGACGCGGTCTGCACGAACCCGGCGGTGCTCAGCCCGCCGGCGGCCTCGACGAAGGCGGCCACCCCGGCCGCGCGCTCGGCGGGGGAGGCCGCCGCGGTCGCCGGGTCGAACGAGCCGGCCGAGGTCGGCGGGGCCGGGGTCCCGAGCCCGGGCCAGTCCGGGTCGCGGGGGCGCAGCCGCGCCGCGGCCAGGGTGGCGGCGACCAGGTCGGCGAGCGCGCCGGGGCGGCTGCGGGTGGTCGCCGCCGTCGCCGTCCGGCCGCCGTCCACGGTCAGCTGCAGGTGCACCGTGACCCGCTCGTCGGCGACGTTCTGGTGGATCGCCGAGTCGGCGAACCGGGTCAGTGCGAGCGCGGCCTGCTCGGCGCGCACGGTCGCCTGCGCGTCGGGCCCGGCCTGCCGGCGCACCTCCGCGAGCACGGACCCGGCCAGGTCGTCGAGGTCGGCGGTCACCCGCGCACCCCCACCCGGACGCCGGAGAAGCGGGCCGGTGCCGCGCCGTGGCCGGTGTGCCCGGTCTGGCCGGGCTGGCCCTTGCCGCAGTTGGGCGTACCCCAGGCCCGCCACTCACCGGGCGCTGCGCCCCCGAGCATGTCCAGCGACTGCCAGAACCGCGGGCCGATGCCGGTGTACGAGGGGTTCTTCAGCATCCGGCCACGCTCCCCGTCCTTGATCTCCCAGCCGATCTCGCAGCCGAACTGGAAGTTGAGCCGGCGGTCGTCGATCGACCAGGACCGGTTGTGCTCCATCAGCACGCCGTCGTCGGTGGCGGCGACCATCTCCTCGAGCGTGTGCGGCCCGGGCTCCAGACCGACGTTGGTCATCCGCACCATGGGCAGCCGGGCCCAGCCGTCGGCGCGCACGGAGCCCGCGTAGGGGAGACCGGCGACCGCGGCGGAGTCCCGGCCGGCGAGGACGCCGACCCAGATGCCGTCGCGCACCGCGTCCCGCGCGGCGGCCGGGGTGCCCTCGTCGTCGAAGCCGAAGGAGCCCAGCGCGCCGGGGATGGTCGGGTCGATCGTGATGTTCATCAGCTCCGAGCCGAAGCGCAGCGACCCCAGCTGCGACAGGTCCAGCCAGGAGGTGCCGGCGAAGGCGGCCTCCCAGCCGAGGATGCGGTCGAGCTCGATGGCGTGCCCGACCGACTCGTGGATCTGCAGCGACATCTGCTCCCCGCCCAGGATCAGCGTGGTGTCCCCGGAGGGGCACTGCGGGGCGGTGAGCAGCTCCTGGCACTCCGCGGCGATCCGGTCGGCGTGCCCGGGCAGGTCGATCTCGCGCACCAGCTCGAAGCCGCGGGTGCCGTACTGGCCGCGGAAGGCGGGGTAGGAGCGGCGCTGGGTCTCCCCGTCGCCCATGGTCAGGCAGTGCATCCCGGCACCGACCTCGCGGACGTGCTGGCCGATCCGGGCGCCGGAGCTGGAGACGAACGCCGTGCGGGTGTCCCAGGCCTGGTAGAGCGCCTCGGCGACCGCGACGCCGGCGGCCCGCATGGTCGCGGTGACCCCGGTGAGCAGGCCGGCCTTCTCCGCCAGCGGGACGGCGAACGGGTCCTCGAGGCACTCGCTGGACCAGCCGCCCTGCACCGCCGGGACGGCGACCAGCTCCATCGGCGGACCGGGGACGGCGGCCGAGGCCTGCGCGATCGCGGTGGCCCGGGCCCCGGTGCGCCGGGCGTCCGCGTCCCCGGCCGGGTCGCCCAGGGCGGCGAAGCCCCACGAGCTGCCGACCAGGGCCCGGACGCCGAGCCCCACCGAGGCGGTCTGGTCCAGCGTGCGGACGTCGCCGTCCCGCGCGGTCATCGACTCGTGCCGCCGGTCCACCACCCGCGCGTCGGCGTACCGGGCGCCGGCGGCCAGCGCGGCCTGCACCGCAGCGGTGGCCGCGTCGAACGCGGCGCCGTCCACGGCGGCCGGGACGGCGCCGAAGGGGGCGATCTCCTTAGCGGTGCTCATCATCACCGGTCATCCTGCGCCCCGTCGCCCCGGGGTGCAAGCGCCCGGACGTGCGAGAGCGCCGCCCCCGACGTTCCGGGGACGGCGCTCTCGCAGCGGTCTCAGCGACCGCGGTGGGTCACTTGAAGACGTCCTTGACCTTCTCGCCGGCCTGCTTCACGTTGCCCGCCGCCTGGTCGTTCTGGCCCTCGGCCTGCAGGTCGCGGTTGTCGGTCGCGTTGCCGACGGCCTCCTTGCCCTGACCGGACAGCTCCTGGGTCTTGTTCTTCATCTTGTCCACGGCGCTCACGGGTCCTCCTCGATTCGGTGGGTTGCCGGTGCGCAATACCCGGGGTGGTCCACGGCACACCCTCTCCCAGCGAACTGGCAGGGTCGGCAGGCGGTGCCGCAGATCGCTGTGTCTCATCCGTGTTCCGCGCGTGCGACGAGGTCGTGACGTGAGGTCACAAAACGGTGACGGTCGTGGACTCACTCTTTCGGGTCTGCCTAGGGTTCGGCCGTCGCCCCTGCTCGACAGCGTTCCGACAGCTGCTCGACAGGCGGTGTACATGCGAGTCCATCCCAGCCCGCCCGGCGTCCCCGGGCCGGTCACACCTGAACGTCCCCCCGCGGTCCCGCGGGTCGAGGAGGCAGTCGAACGTGAAGTTGAGCAAGCGGAGTGCAGCGCTCATCGCCACCGGGGTCACCGGTGCGATGGCGCTGACGGCCTGTGGTGGCGGCAGTGACACCGAGGGCGGCGGCGGTGAGGCCACCGGCGGTTCGGGTCGTGTCGTCTTCGGTGAGTCCACGGACTTCCCGGAGAACCTGTTCCCCCTGATCTCGGCCGGCAACGCCACCTCGGTGGCGAACATCACCGCCGAGCTGCTGCCGTCGGCCTTCGACGTGCAGCCGGACTTCTCGGTCACCTACGACCAGGACCTGCTGGCCTCCGAGCCGACCCTCTCCACCGAGGGCGGCACGCAGGTCAACGTCTACGAGATCAAGCCCGAGGCCGTGTGGAGCGACGGCACCCCCATCACCGCCGAGGACTTCGAGTTCTCCTGGAACATGCAGAAGAACGCCGACCCGGCGACCGGCGGCTGCGCCGACCTGCTCAGCACCACCGGCTACGACCAGATCGCCTCGGTCGAGGGCAGCGGTGACGGCAACAGGACCGTCACCGTCACCTACACCACCCCGTTCTCCGACTGGCAGAGCCTGTGGTCCGGGTCGAGCAACCCGGTCTTCCCCGCCCACCTGATGGCCCACAGCACCCCCGAGGAGCTGTGCTCCACGGTCGCCACCGGCTGGCCGATCGCCGAGGGTCTGCCCAGCGACATCTCCGGCGGTCCCTGGCAGCTGCAGGCGTCGAACATCAACGTCGGTCAGCAGACCGTCACGCTGACCCCCAACCCCGAGTGGTGGGGCGAGCCGACCGGGCTGCAGGCCCTGGTCATCCAGAACATCGGCAACGACCCGACGACCGCCGTCCAGGGTCTGTCCAACGGTGAGATCGGGGTCATCTACCCGCAGCCGCAGCTGGACCTGGTCGAGCAGATCGAGGGCCTGGAGCCCGGCGTGACCAGCGACGTGACCTTCGGTCTGTCGTTCGAGCACCTGGACTTCAACACCACCGACCCGCACCTGGCCGACCTCGCGGTGCGCCAGGCGTTCACCCGGGCGCTGGACCGCCAGCAGATCGTCGACCAGACCGTCGGCCAGTTCTCCGACGACGCCGAGGTGCTGGGCAACCGCATCTACTTCAACAACCAGCCCCAGTACCAGGACACCACCCCTGCCGAGTACAAGACGCAGGACACCGCTGGTGCCAAGGAGCTGCTCGAGGGCGCCGGCTACACCCTCGGCGCGGACGGGATCTACACCCACCCGGAGCGCGGTCGCCTGTCCATCGCGATCGACACCACGGTGAACAACCCGCTGCGCCAGACCACGATCGAGGTCATGATCCCGCAGCTGGCGGCCGCCGGCATCGAGGCGTCCTTCAACGGCAACCCGGACATCTTCAAGGGTCCCGAGTCCCCGGCCAGCCTGGTCGGCGGTGGCTTCCAGGCCGCCGTCTTCGCCTGGGTCGGCTCGCCGTTCCGCGGTGCCACGCAGTCGATCTACGAGACCCCGGCCTCGCCGGACTCGGTCGGCCAGAACTACTCCCGTCAGGGCACCCCGGAGATCGACGCCCTGTTCGCCCAGTTCCAGACCGAGCCCGACCCCGACGTGCAGGCCGAGCTGGGCAACCAGATCGACGCCCTGCTCTGGGGCCAGGTGGCGACCGTGCCGCTGTACCAGAAGCCCACGTTCATCGCCTACCAGAGCACCATCTCCGGCGTCGAGGACAACTCGACGCAGTCCGGTCCGCTCTGGAACGCGAGCACCTGGACGGTCGAGTGACCCGTCCGGCCCCGGCTGGACCGAGCACCCGCACCACCTGATCCACCGCACCACCCGAACCACCGCACCACCTGAACCACCCGGTCCGGCGCCGCCCTCGGGCGGCGCCGGGTCCGGGCACGCCACGGCCCCCAGGTGCTCCCTGGGGGCCGTGGCGCGTCCGGGCAGGATGTGTCACGGCTGTGTCGCCCCCGTGACGTCGGGCGACGCCGGGCACGAACCCGCCGTGGGACCCCTGGGCGCGGCTTCTGCCGGTCCCCGGGTGAGCTCGTCGTACCTGGTCGCTCCCGCCGGACGACTTCCGCTGTCGGCGTAAGGTTCCCGCATGTTCTTCTTCACGATCCGACGGATCCTGGCTTCCGTCTTCGTGTTGTTCGCCAGCTCGTTCCTGGTGTTCGCGCTGTGCGCCGCCAGCTTCAACCCGCTGTCGAGGTTCTACACGCTCCAGCCGCTGCCGCCGCCGTCGTTCTTCGAGGCCAAGCGGACCGAGCTCGGGCTGGACGACAACTTCGTCGTCCGGTACTTCCGCTGGCTGGGCAACGCCCTCACCGGCGACTTCGGCGAGACGATCAACGGCACACCGGTCGCCGACCAGCTCTTCCCCCGGCTGCTGGTCACCGGCCGCATGATCATCGCCGCGGTCGTGATCGCGGTCGTGCTGGCGATCATCGTCGGCGTGATCGGCGCGGTGCGGCAGTACAAGGCGTCGGACTACGCGTTCACGTTCCTCGCCTACCTGCTGATCGCGCTGCCGGTCTTCTGGTTCGCCGCGCTGCTCAAGGAGTTCGTGGCCGGCGGCATCAACGACCTGTTCGGCAGCCAGGTGCTCTACACGATCGGCGAGGAGACCCCCGGGATCGGCGCCTACGGCACCCCCTCGGAGATCTGGGGCGACCGGATCGGGCACCTCGTGCTCCCCACGGTCAGCCTCGCCCTGCTGACCTTCGCCGCGTGGAGCCGGTTCCAGCGGGCCGCCATGCTCGACGTGCTCGGCTCGGACTACATGCGGCTGGCCCGGGCCAAGGGCCTCACGTACCGGCGCACCGTGCTCAAGCACGGTCTGCGCAACGCGCTGATCCCGCTCACCACGGTCGTCGCGCTGGGCATCGGCACGCTCTTCGGTGGCGCGGTCATCACCGAGACCGTGTTCGTCTGGCACGGCATGGGCGAGTACCTGATCAAGAGCGGCATCCTGCAGGAGGACGTCAACGTGGTCCTCGGCTGGCTGCTGGTCAGCGCGGTCTTCGTCGTGCTGTTCAACCTGATCGCCGACATCCTCTACGCGGTCCTCGACCCGCGGATCCGGCTGGGCTGAGCGGCCCCCGCCGCCGCTCAGAACCCAGAGACAAGGACCACCATGGCCACCACCCACGCCACCACCGACACCGCCGGGGCGGTCCCGCCCGGCCAGTCCGGCTCCGCGCAGACCAGCAGCGGCGAGCGCGAGTTCGGCGTCCAGGCGCGCAGTCAGCGGCAGCAGATCATCCGGCGCTTCCTGCACGACAAGGTCGGCATGACCGGTCTGGCGATCTTCGTGCTGCTGCTGGTCTTCGGTTTCATCGGGCCGCTGGTCGACGGCAAGGACTACGCCACCCAGAACCAGAACGCCCAGTCGGTGTCCCCGGGCAACGCCGGGTACCTGCTCGGCAGCGATGCGATCGGCCGCGACCTGCTCGCCGGCCTCATGCAGGGCGTCCAGCGCTCGCTGTTCATCGTGCTGCTGTTCGTCGTGATCGCGTTCCCGCTGGGCCTGATGATCGGCGCCCTGGCCGGCTACTTCGGCAAGCTGCTCGACAGCGTGCTGATGCGGGTGGTCGACCTGATCCTCACCGTGCCGCTGCTGGTCGTGCTGATCGTCGTGGCCAGCAACTTCCCCAGCTCCCGCACCCCGCTGGGCGTCGGCATCATCCTGGGCTTCTTCGGCTGGATGGACCTCGCCCGCATCGTGCGCAGCCAGTTCCTGTCGCTGCGGGAGAAGGAGTACGTCGAGGCCGCGCACGCCATGGGCGCCTCGAACGCACGGATCATCTTCCGCCACCTGATCCCGAACACCCTGGGCTCGCTGATCGTCTGGACGACGTTGGCCGCGGCCAACGCGATCATCCTCGAGGCGTCGCTGACCTACCTGGGCTTCGGTGTCAACGCGGCCAACGAGACGTCCCTGGGCCGCCTGGTGTCCGAGGGCGTCCAGGCCGCGAGCACCCGCCCCTGGCTCTTCTACTTCCCGGGCATCACCCTGCTGGTCATCGTGCTGTCGATCAACCTGATCGGCGACGGGATCCGGGATGCCTTCGACCCGAGCAACCGCCGCGTGCGGGCCTGACAGAACAGTGACGGAGACCCCCATGTCCACCCCCGGGTCCACCGGCGCCACCGCCGTCTCCTCCACGGGGACGCTGGGCCGCGCCCGTGACGAGCAGGGCCGCAACACGAGCCTGGCCGGCTTCGACGCCTCGGCGCCGCTGCTGCAGGTCACCGACCTCAACGTCCGCTTCCCCACCGAGGACGGGCTGGTCCACGCCGTCCGCGGCGTCGACTACACGCTGCGCTCCGGTGAGGTGCTGGGCATCGTCGGGGAGTCCGGCTCCGGCAAGTCGGTCACCTCGCTGGCCGTCATGGGCCTGCTGCCCGGCTCGGCCCGGGTCACCGGGTCGGTGAAGTACCGAGGCCAGGAGCTGCTCGGGCAGAGCGACCGCAGCCTGTCGCGCGTGCGCGGCAAGGGCGTGTCGATGATCTTCCAGGACCCGATGACGTCGCTGGACCCGGTGTACAAGGTCGGGGCGCAGATCCAGGAGACGCTGCGCGTCCACGACAAGTCGCTGTCGTCCAAGGCCGCCGAGGCCCGCGCGGCCGACCTGCTGGAGCTCGTCGGCATCCCCAACGCCGCCGAGCGGGTGCACTCCTACCCGCACGAGTTCTCCGGTGGCATGCGCCAGCGCGTGGTCATCGCCATCGCCATGGCCAACCAGCCCGAGGTGATCATCGCCGACGAGCCGACCACGGCTCTCGACGTCACCGTGCAGGCCCAGATCCTCGAGGTGCTGCAGACCGCGCTGAGCGAGACCGGCGCTGCGATGGTCATGATCACCCACGACCTCGGGGTCGTCGCCGGCATCGCCGACCGGGTGCTGGTCATGTACGCGGGCCGGCCGGTGGAGATCGGCAGCGTCGAGGACATCTACTACGAGCCGCGGATGCCCTACACGCTCGGGCTGCTGGGCTCCCTGCCCCGCATCGACTCCACGACGCGGGAGCGGCTCACCCCGATCGTCGGGACGCCGCCCTCGCTGCTGAACATGCCGCCCGGCTGTCCCTTCGCCCCCCGCTGCCCGCTGCACATCGCCGAGTGCGACGAGGCCGAGCCCGAGCGCTTCCAGGTGGGCCCGGGCCACACCGCGGCCTGCATCCGCACCGAGCAGGTCGCCGGTGCCCACGGCCACGCCGCCGAGGTCTTCAGCAAGACCGCCGACGACGCGACGCCGGTCGACGAGACCATGCCGGCCGACCTCGCCGTCGCCGAGGGCGGCCGGGACGCCGCCGCCCCGGTCACCCCGCCGGGCGACCAGGTCGAGCCCGCCGCGGGCACCCCCGGCGGCACCGGCAGCCTGATCAGCTCCCCGACGAGCCCCACGAACGGAGACCGGGCATGAGCGCACCCACCACCGAGCGCACCGCGGACGGCGCCCCCGGCCGCGGCGAGCCGATCCTGAGCGTCCGCGGGCTGGAGAAGCACTTCCCGATCAAGGGCGGTGGGCTGATCAAGCGCACCGTCGGCGCGGTCCGGGCCGTCGACGGTGTCGACCTCGACCTCTACCCCGGCGAGGTCCTCGGGCTGGTCGGTGAGTCCGGCTGCGGCAAGTCCACCACCGGGCGGGCCATCCTGAACCTCCAGCCGGCCACCGCCGGGTCGGTGACGTTCCAGGGCCGCGAGCTCGTCGGCCTGGACCGCAAGGCGATGCGCCCGCTCCGCCGGGACATCCAGCTGGTCTTCCAGGACCCCTACGCCTCGCTCAACCCGCGGCTGCCGGTCTTCGACATCGTCGCCGAGCCGCTGGTCATCCACGGGCTCACCAAGGACGACAAGGAACTCCGCTCCCGGGTCCGTGAGCTGGTCGAGACCGTCGGGCTCAACCCCGAGCACACCAACCGGTACCCGGCGGAGTTCTCCGGCGGGCAGCGGCAGCGCATCGGCATCGCCCGCGCGCTGGCCCTGCAGCCCAAGGTGCTCGTCCTCGACGAGCCGGTGTCGGCCCTCGACGTGTCCATCCAGGCCGGCGTCATCAACCTGCTCGAGGACCTCAAGAACGAGCTCGGGCTCAGCTACCTGTTCATCGCCCACGACCTGTCGGTGGTCCGGCACATCTCCGACCGGGTCGCGGTCATGTACCTGGGCCGGATCATCGAGGTCGCCGACCAGGAGGAGCTGTTCAGCCGCCCCGCGCACCCCTACACCCAGGCGCTGCTCTCGGCGATCCCGCTGCCCGACCCCCGCCGCGAGCGGGCCCGCCAGCGGATCATCATCACCGGCGACGTGCCCAGCCCGGCCAACCCGCCCTCGGGCTGCCGGTTCCGCACCCGCTGCCAGAAGTTCGCGAACGTGCTCAGCGACGGCGAGCGCGAGATCTGCATGACGGTCGACCCGAAGCTGGAGACCCGTGGCACCGGGCACCTCAACGCCTGCCACTACGCCGAGGCCACCTCGGTGCTGTGACACTGCGACCCTGACGGGCCCCATCGCGGCCAGGTGCCGTCCCCGCCTGCGCTGAGCCGCTCGGTCGGATCCGAGCAGGACCCTCCGGGTCCGTGTTCGGATCCGACAGCCCTCCGGGCACGCCGGTCGCCACTCGAGCCCGGCTCGCCCGCGCGTCCCCGGCACCCGCGCCGGGCGTCGTCCGCGTCCCTCGTCAGGAGCCGTCCTCCCACGCCGGCATTGGTGCGGGAGGACAGCCGTTGACCAGGGCACCTGATCAACGCTGCGGGGCGGGACCGGGGGACGGCGGGTGGCCCGCGACAATGGGGCGGTGACCGCACCCTCGCGCCGGCTGCTGCTGGTGCACGCGCACCCTGACGACGAGACGATCAACAACGGCGCCACGATGGCCCGGTACGTCGCCGAGGGCGCGCACGTCACCCTGCTCACCTGCACGCTGGGGGAGGAGGGCGAGGTGCTGGTGCCCGAGCTCGCGCAGCTGGCCGCCGACGCCGCCGACCAGCTCGGCGGCTACCGGATCGGGGAGCTCGCCGCCGCGATGGGCGCCCTCGGGGTCACCGACTGGCGGTTCCTCGGCGGCGCCGGGCACCACCGGGACTCCGGGATGATCGGCACCCCGGCCAACGACCGGCCGCGCGCCTTCTGGCGGGCCGACCTGGCCGAGGCCGTCGCGCAGGCGGTCGCCGTCGTCCGCGAGGTGCGCCCCCAGGTGCTGGTCACCTACGACGAGGTCGGCGGCTACGGGCACCCCGACCACATCCAGGCCCACCGGGTGGCGATGGGCGCGGTCGACGCCGCCGCCGACCCGGCCTACCGCCCCGAGCTGGGCCGGCCCTGGACCGTGGCCAAGGTCTACTGGAACGCCATGCCCCGCTCGGTCGTGCAGCGCGGCATCGACGCGATGGCCGCGCTGGGGGAGGAGTCGCCGTTCACCCCGCTCGGCGAGCTGGACGACGTGCCGTTCGCCGTCCCCGACGACCTGGTCACCACCGAGGTCGACGGCGGGGCGCACGTCGCGGCCAAGGAGGCGGCCATGCGCGCCCACCGCACGCAGATCACCGTCGACGGCCCGTTCTTCGCGCTGTCCAACGGCATCGGCCAGCAGGTGCTGGGCACCGAGCACTACCGCCTCGTCCACGGCGCCCGCGGCCCGGCCGGCCCCGGGGCGCAGTGCTGGGAGGACGACCTCTTCGCCGGCCTCGACACCGACGACGCGGGGACGGCGGGGGTGCCCGGGTGAGGGCACTGCAGCTGGTCGGCTGGGCGGTGGCGGCCGTCGTCGTCGCGGTCTGGTTGGCGCTGGTCGAGGTGCTCTGGCTGCCGCTGCGGGTCGGCGCGGTCCCGGTGCCGGTGTCCCTGGTCGCCGCGGTCTTCGGCAACGTGCTGCTCGTCGACACGGTCCGCCGGCTGTCCGGGTCGCGGCTGGTGGCCGTCCTGCCCGCGCTGGTCTGGCTGGGGATCGCGCTGGCGGCGGGCTCCCGCCGTCCGGAGGGCGACCTGCTGATCACCGGCGGGGACGCGGTCACCCAGCTGGTGAACCTGGGCTTCCTGCTGGTCGGCGTGGTCGCGGCCGCCTTCGCCGTCGGCCGGGTGATCGGCACGCCGCCGGCGGTCAGCCGGGCAGCCGCCGGTACCAGTAGCGGTGCTGCTCGATGAGGCCGGCCCGGCGGTAGAGCTCGCGCGCCGGGGCGTTGCCCTCGGTCACCTGCAGGTACACCGAGTGGGCGCCGCGCTCCCCGGCCCAGCCCCGCAGCGCGTCCAGCAGCGCGGTGCCCAGCCCCTGGCGGCGGTGCGCGGGGTCGACGCCGACCGCGCTGACGCCGAGCCAGCCGTCGGTGAGCACCCCGCGGGCCACGGCGACGGGCTCCGGCCCGCGGCGCACCGCGGCGAAGACGACGTCCTCGGCGCCGGTCAGCACCGTGTGCGCGGTCGGCGGGAGCGCGCCGCCGTCGGCGTAGGTGGCCAGCCAGGCGTCGTCCGGGGTGGGGGCGAGCTCCACCGGCACCGCGGGGGCCGGGGTCGCACCCAGCGGCGCGGTCAGCATCAGCACGGTCTCCCCGCGCTGCCAGCCGGCGGCGGCGAACGCGGCGTCGGCGGACCGGGCCTGCACGCCGGGCAGCATCGCGGCGGGGGTCAGGTCGCGTGCGGTGTACCAGCGCGCCACGGCGGCGACCGCCTCGGCCAGCGGCACCCCCGGGTCACCGGCCACCAGCGCGGAGTTCGCCCGGCCGGTGAAGCCGCCGGCGGCGCGCAGCAGCCAGTCGCCGAGCCGGTCCTCCTCCAGCGCCCGCCAGCCCCGCGCCGCGACCCGCTGCAGGTCCGCGACGCCCAGTGGTGACCGTGCCTGTCCCATGGGGAGATCCTGCGTCCCCGCTCGGCGGTCCGCTGCAGCGGGTCCCGCCCACCCGTCGCGCCGGCACGCGGGGCGCCGGGTGATACTGGAGGCGTTCGATCGCACCCCTGGCCAGCCAGGGAACCCGCTCTCGGAGGAACCCCGTGACCTACGTCATCACCCAGGCCTGCGTCGACGTCCTCGACAAGGCGTGCATCGACGAGTGTCCGGTGGACTGCATCTACGAGGGCGACCGGATGCTCTACATCCACCCCGACGAGTGCGTGGACTGCGGCGCCTGCGAGCCGGTGTGCCCGGTGGAGGCCATCTACTACGAGGACGACGTCCCGGACAAGTGGAAGGACTTCTACAACGCCAACGTGGAGTTCTTCTCCGACCTGGGCAGCCCCGGCGGGGCGGCCAAGACCGGCAAGATCGACAAGGACCACCCGCTGGTGGCCGCCCTCCCGCCGCAGGGCGAGGGGCACTGAGCGCGGTCCGGCTGCCGGACTTCCCCTGGGACTCGCTCGCCGCAGCCCGCGCCCGCGCTGCTGAGCACGACGGCGGCGTGGTCGACCTCTCGATCGGCACGCCGGTCGACCCGACCCCGCCGCTGCTGGGCGAGGCGCTGGCCGCGGCCGGGGACGCCCCCGGTTACCCGACCGCGCTCGGCACCGCCGACGTGCGCCGGGCCGCCGCCGGGTGGCTCGCCCGCCGTCTCGGCGTCGAGCTGGCCGACCCGTTCGGTGCCGACCCGTCGGTGATCCCCACGGTGGGCTCCAAGGAGCTGGTGGCGCTGCTCCCGACGCTGCTGGGGCTCTCCGGCAGCGGCACCGTGCTGATCCCCGAGGTCGCCTACCCGACCTACGAGGTCGGTGCGGTGGTCGCCGGGCTGTCCGTGCTGCGCACCGACACCCCGCCGGAGTCGCCGGGGGACGCCGTCCTGGTCTGGCTGAACTCCCCGGGCAACCCGCACGGCCGGGTGCTCACCGACGACCAGCTGCGCGCCTGGGTCACCTGGGGGCGCACCCACGGCGTGCCGGTCGTGGCCGACGAGTGCTACGTCGAGCTGGGCTGGGACGTCCAGCCGCGCTCGGTCCTGCACCCGGAGATCGCCGGCGACGACCACCGGGGTCTGCTCGCGGTGCACTCGCTGTCCAAGCAGTCGACGGCGGCCGGCTACCGCGCCGGGTTGCTGTCCGGCGACCCGACGCTGGTCCGCCGCGTCTGGGAGACCCGCCGGCACCTGGGCCTGCTGGTCCCGAGCCCGGTGCAGGCGGCGATGGCCGCGGCGCTGGCCGATGACGAGCACGTCGCCGTCGCGCGCGAGCGCTACCGCAGCCGGCGTGACCGGCTGGCCGCCGCCGTGCGCGCCGCCGGGGCCCGGATCGACCACTCCGAGGCCGGGCTGTACCTCTGGGTGACCCGCGACGAGGACTGCTGGACGACGATCGACTGGCTGGCCGGGCTGGGCATCGTCGCCGCTCCGGGCACCTTCTACGGCCCCGCTGGTGCCCAGCACGTCCGGATGGCGCTCACCGCCACCGACGAGCGCATCGACGCCGCGGCGCAGCGCCTCGCCACCGGCTGACCGTCCGTCGCCACCGCCCGGTCGGACATCGAGGGGGTCAGACATCGAGCTGGTGCGCAGATGAGCTCCGGTCGTGACCTGCTGTCTCTGTGAGCAACCGGTCACAGAGACGCACGGCTTGTCGGAAGCGGTGGATTCACCGTGCCCGCGGGGGTGCAAGGACTGTTCCGTCCGTAATGCGATCCATAGCCTCGCCTGGCTGCATGGCCCGACGGGGGCCGGCCGTCCACGAGGACTCCTTGATGTCTGCTGCGCACAGGTGCTCCACCGCCTCCTTCTCGGCGTTCCGGCGCGCCCCACGCCGGGTCGCCGCGGGCGTGGCCTTCTCCGCCGTCCTGGGCGGTATCGGCCTGGCGAGCCCGGCGGTCGCCGCGCCGACCGGCGCCGACGGGATCTGCAACGGTGTGGTCAACCAGCTCGCGCACCGGGGCACGGTCGAGCAGAACCTGCTCCGGGCGGCGGCGCGGAAGAACGCCGAGCAGCTGACCGCGCTGCAGGCCGAGCGGGCCACCCTGCAGACCAGAGCGGACGGCCTGACCGCCGACATCGCGGCGGCCGACCGGCAGCTCGGCGAGCTGGCGGCCGAGGGCGCCCAGCTCGACACCGACATCGCCGCTGCCCGGACCGAGCTCGCAGCACTGCTCGAGCAGCAGACCGCGACCACCCAGGCCGTGGCGGACGCAGCGCAGGCTCTGGCCGACCTGCAGGTGCAGCGGGCCGGGGTCCAGGAGCAGCTGGTCCCGTTGCGGGAGCAGCTCGCCGCGGCACAGCAGCAGGCCGCCGACCTCCGGCGCCAGGCGGACGACGCCACGGCGCAGCTCGGTGACGCCGAGCGAGCGCTGGACGACGCCGACGATGCGCTGGCGGAGGCGAAGGCCGCAGCCGACCAGGCCGCCCGGGACCTCGCCGCCGCTGACGGCGAGGTCGCGGACGGCGAGGTCGAGCTGGCCGCCCTGACCGCGACCGCAGCGCAGGCTGCCGGCGCAGTCGACGAGGCGACCCGGGCGGTGACGGACGCGGAGGAGGAGCTGGCCCGGCTGGAGGGCACCGGCACAGCCGCCCAGGGGGCACTGGAGGCTCAGCAGGACGAGGTCGACGCAGCCACCCGGGCGCTGGCCGGGCTGGAGGTCGACGCCGCCGGTGCCGCGGACGCCGTCACCGCCAAGGACCGCGAGCTCGCCCAGGCGCAGGGTGCGCTCGCCGGGCTGCAGGACGACGCCGACGCCGCGGCCGCCGCGGTCACCGCGAGGAACGCCGAGATCGCCACGGCCCAGACCGAGCTGGCACCGCTGCAGGCCGCCGCGACGCGGGCCGCCGTCGCCGTCGCCACCAACGCCGCCACGAGCAGCAGCATCAACGGTCAGATCACCGAACTGCAGGAGCAGGTCGCCGGCGCGGACACCGCCGTCACGGCCAAGCAGACCGAGCTGACCGAAGCCCGGAAAGAGCTGACCTCCCTGCAGGACCGCAAGACCACGCTCGACGGCGAGATCGCCGCGCTCACCAAGGAGATCAACACCTACAACGGCAACAGCAAGGCCAAGCAGACCCTGATCGCCCAGCGGAACGCGAAGCAGACCGAGCTGAGCACCGTCACCGACCAGCTCACCGACAAGAACACCCAGGTCACCGCCCTCCAGAAGGCCCTGGCCGCGCTGCAGGCGCAGGTCGACACGCTCAACGCGTCGCTGTCGGCCAGGCAGCAGCAGAGCAGTGCGCTGCAGGTGCAGGCCGCCGCGCTGCAGACCGGCCTCGCCGACGCCACCGCCGCGGTCACCGCGAAGCAGGAGCAGATCACCACGCTGCAGGGCCAGCTGCCCGCGCTGCAGCAGACCGCCGCGGCCTCCGCCGCCGCGGTCACCACGACGCAGGGGCAGATCACGACGCTGCAGGGTCAGCTGCCCGCGCTGCAGCGGACCGCTGCGGACGCGAACGCCAAGGTCGTCGCCCAGCAGAAGGTCGTGGGCGACCTCGAGGCGGCCCTCGCCGGCTCCACCAGGAACGTCGAGGCGGCCCGGAGGAAGATCGCCGACCAGAAGGTGGTGCTCACCTCCCTGCAGACGGCGCTGACCAAGGCGCAGGGTGCAGTGGCGTCCGCGAACGCCAAGGTGGAGGACCAGAAGATGGACCTGGCGACGCTGCAGGCCGGCCAGCGTGCAGCTCGGTCAGCGCTCACGGCGGCCGCCGCCGCGGTGACCGCCCAGCAGGCCGAGGTCGCCCGGCTCACCGATGACCGGGACGGACTGGCCAGCACGCTGGCCGGGCTCAACGACCAGGTCGCCGCGGCGGAGGAGGCCGTGCTCGCCGTGCAGGCCGAAGTGGCACCCCTCCTGACCCGGCTGGCAGAGCTCAGCGGTGACGTCAGCACCACGGAGGCCCGGCTCAGCACCCTCCAGCACCAGCTGACGGAACTGGACGCGGAGGTCACCACCGCGCAGGGCGTGCTGCGGGACCTGCAGGTGCGCAAGCAGGGGAACAAGGACGTGATCACCGCTCAGGTGGCGACCGTCAACGCCCTGGAGAAGGAGCTGGGCGCCGTGCAGAACCAGATCCGCACGATCGACGGCACGATCGCCCTGGGTGGCTGCGTCGCCTGATCGCGGCGTGCCCGGCACAGCGGGCGCACGCTGGAGCAGGGACCCCGGGCAACCGGGGTACCTGCCCCAGCGGCGTCACGCCGTGCTCCCCGTCCGCCAGGCGGTCAGTCGGCGCTGACCTGGTGGCGGAACCGGTCGCGCCGGGTGTGCAGGTCCCACAGCAGACCGGCCAGGACGTCGGGGTCCTTCTCCGGGTCGCCGGCGACGATCTTCCCGCCGATGACGAGCTGGGACACCTGGATGCCCTCCTCGCCGAGCACCTCGTGCAGCAGCTGGGCGTAGGCGGCCTGCGCGGCGAAGGCCACCGACGTCCCGGTGACGGTGCGGCCCGGGGTCACCGCGGACCCGCCGTTGACGAACAGGATCGTGCCCCGGTTCTCGCCCAGGAAGCGCATGCCCGGCAGCACCTGGTGCACCGCGGCGACCGGCCCGTAGACCGAGAACTCGACCGGGCCGACCAGGTCGGCCGGGGTGGTCTCCAGCACCGGGCGCATGAAGTCCTTCTGCGGCAGCGGGCTGTACTGCAGCACCTCGATCGGGCCGAGGGTCTCGGTCACCTGCTCCAGGGCCCGGGTCAGCGAGGCGGGGTCACGGACGTCCGCGGCGAAGCCGCGGGCCTGCACCCCGTCGGCGGCCAGCTCCTCGGCCAGGGCGTCGAGCTTGGCCTGGGAGCGGGAGAGGAGGCCGACGGAGAAGCCCTCGGCGCCGAACCGGCGGGCCACGGCCGCCCCGAGTCCGGAGCCGGCGCCGATGATCGCGATGGAGGTCATGGCAGGTGCAAGCCCCCGTCGTCCCGATCGCTTCCCGCGGGGGCCGGAACGCCGGCTCCGGCCCCCGGGACGGTCAGCGGTGCAGCGACGCCATGCCCTTCGGGGCGTACCGCTCGCCGGCGGTGACGCCGACCGGGGCGGCGTCGGCGATCGCGGCCAGCTCCTCGGCGGTCAGCGTGATGTCCACGGCTGCGGCGTTCTCCTCCAGGTTGACGATGCGGCGGGTGCCCGGGATCGGCACCACGTCCTCGCCCTGGGCCAGCACCCAGGCCAGGGCGAGCTGGCTGGGGGTGACGCCCTTGGCCTGCGCGATCCCCACCACCCGGTCGAGCACCTCCAGGTTCTTGGCGAAGTTCTCGCCCTGGAACCGCGGGGAGGTGCGACGGAAGTCGTCGTCGGAGAAGTCGTCGATCGAGCGGTACTTCCCGGACAGGAAGCCGCGGCCCAGCGGGGAGTAGGGCACGAAGCCGATGCCGAGCTCCCGCACGGTGGCCAGCACGCCGTCGTCCTCGACATCCCGGGTGAACAACGAGTACTCGGTCTGCACGGCGGTCAGCGGGTGGGTGGCGTGCGCCCGCCGGATGGTCTCCGGCGCGGCTTCGCTGATGCCGACGTAGCGGACCTTGCCGGCGGCGACGAGCTCGCCGAGCGCGCCGAAGGTCTCCTCGACCGGGGTCTGCGGGTCGACCCGGTGCTGGTAGTAGAGGTCGATGGTGTCGATGCCCAGCCGCTGCAGCGACCCGTCGACCGACGAACGGATGTAGTCGGGGCGGCCGTTGACCCCGCCGGTGCGGGTGCCGTCGGCACCGAGCTCGTTGCCGAACTTGGTGGCCAGCACGATCTCGTCGCGGCGGGTGGCCAGCACGCCGGACAGCAGCCGCTCGTTGGTGAGCGGGCCGTAGACGTCGGCGGTGTCGAGGAGGGTGATGCCCAGGTCGAGGGCGCGGTGCAGCGTGGCGGTGGACTCGGCGTCGTCGAAGGCGCCGTACCAGGCGCTCATGCCCATGCAGCCCAGCCCCTCGGCGGAGACGGTGAGGCCCTGCGATCCCAGTGTGCGCGTGTCCATGACCGGGTCCTTCCGCCCGTGGGCCGCCGGCAAACCCCCGATCAGAGGGCGAGCTGCACGGTGAGCACGCCGGGGTCGCCCGAACCGTCGGTCCAGCCGCCCTCCGCCGTCCACTCCCAGCCGGCGTACCGGATCGAGGCCAGCTGCAGCCGCGAGGCGTGCGCCACCGCCCAGCTGGCGGCCGGCCAGCCCTCACCGGGGACGGTGATGGCCCCGCCGAGGTGGGTCTGGGCCGGGCCGGCCTCGCGGCGCAGGGCCTCGGCGACCGCGGCGGTGCGCGGGTCGGTCGGGCCCGAGGCGTCGTCGGGGCGGTAGGTGCAGGTGAACTGGGCCGGCTGGTCGGACAGCAGCGCGCCGGCCAGCGCCGTCGCCATCGGCTCCCACTGCTGGTAGGCCTCCGGGAAGCCGCTGCGCTGCACCGCCTGGGCGACCTCGGTGAGCCGGCCGGTCTCCCAGCCGGGCACCTCGACCAGCCCGTCGAGGAACTTCCCCGTCGCGTACACCGGGTCCTGCACCTGCGCCTCGGACCCCCAGCCCTGCGAGGGCCGCTGCTGGAACAGGCCCAGGGAGTCGCGGTCGCCGTGGTCGAGGTTGCGCAGCCGGGACTCCTGCTGCGCGGTGGCCAGCGCGATCACGGTGGCCCGCACCGGCAGCCCCCGCGAGCGGGCCACGGCGGCGATGGTGGCGGCGTTGGCGGCCACCTCGGCGGAGACGCGCAGGTCGGAGCCGGCGATCGTGCACTCGGTGGCCACGGCCGACGATCCTCCTCCGGACACCGACACGACGACCAGTGCGCCGAGGACGGCCAGCAGGACCAGCAGCAGCCGCAGCGGCGCGGACCGACGCCGACGGGACGCCGTCCGGGCCGGTGGCCGCCGGCCCGCGACCGTGCTGCCCGCCATCACCGCCGATGGTAGGGCGCCGGAGGGCGCAGATCGTGGACGGTGCGGCCCGCGCGGCGCCGCTAGTTCGCGTGCAGTGCGGCGTTCAGGCTGCCCCAGTCGCCGTCGCGGGCCACGGCCTCGAGCGCGCCGGTGACCGAGTTGCGGCGGAACAGCAGCCCGTCGCGCCCGGAGAGCTCGGCGGCCTTCACCGTCGTCCCGTCGGGCAGCGAGACCTTGGACCCGGCGGTGACGTAGCAGCCGGCCTCCACCACGCAGCCGTCGCCGAGGGAGATGCCGATGCCGGAGTTGGCGCCCAGCAGGGTGCCCTCGCCGATGGCGATGACCTGCTTCCCGCCGCCGGAGAGGGTGCCCATGATCGAGGCGCCACCGCCGACGTCGGAGCCGGCGCCGACGACCACGCCCGCGCTGATCCGGCCCTCGACCATGGAGGCGCCCAGCGTGCCGGCGTTGTAGTTGACGAAGCCCTCGTGCATGACGGTGGTGCCCTCGGCCAGGTGCGCGCCCAGCCGGACCCGGTCGGCGTCGGCGACCCGGACGCCGGAGGGCACGACGTAGTCGACCATGCGCGGGAACTTGTCCACCCCGAACACGGTCAGGTGCCCGTGGGCGGCGCGCAGCAGGGCGCGGCGGGCCGGGGTCAGGTCGACCGCGAGCACCGGGCCGGCGCTGGTCCAGGCGACGTTGGCCAGCAGGCCGAAGACGCCGTCCAGGCTGATCCCGTGCGGGCGCACGAGCCGGTGCGAGAGCAGGTGCAGCCGCAGGTGGACGTCGTGGGCGTCGACCGGGGGGGCCGAGAGGTCGGCGATGGTGGTGGACACCGCGACGACCTGCACCCCGCGGGCGTCGTCGCTGCGCACCAGGCCGGTGTACTCGGGCCCGAGCAGGCCGGTCAGCTCATCGACGCCCAGCTGCTGGGTGCCGGTCTCGCCCTGGTCGGCGCTGCTGAGCGCGGGGGCGGGGAACCAGGTGTCCAGCACGGTGCCGTCTCCGGTCACGGTGGCCAGGCCCACACCGTTGGCGCCGGTGGTCTGCTCGCTGCTCGTCACGCCGGCCACGCTACCGAGCCGGTCAGGCCAGCAGCACGGCCGGCAGCGGGTCGCCGGCGGCGAGGAGGGTGAGCACCTGGGCCTCCTGCGGCTGCACCGGGCCGGGCAGCGCGGTGAGCGGGAACCACCCCAGCCCGGCGTTCTTGCCCGGCTCGGCCACCCGGGGCTCACCGGACCACCGGTGGGCGGTGAAGAAGAAGTCGACCCGCTGCTCGATCTGCCCGCCGCCGGGGGTCACCCGGTGCACGGCGGTCAGCGGCTGCAGGTCGGCCGGGTCGATCTCGACGTCGGCCTCCTCCCGCACCTCGCGGACCGCGGCGGCCACGGCGGTCTCCTCGGCCTCGACGTGCCCGGCCAGGCTCGCCCAGTGCCCGTCCATGTACCCGGTGCCCTGCCGCAGGTGCAGCAGCACCTCCGGGCCCGAGGGCCCGGGGCGGAGCAGGAAGACGTACGACGACGGGATGAGGAAGCTGCGGCCCATCGGGTCACGGTAGGGCCGTGCGCCGGCTGTTCGCGGGCCGGTCGCCCGGCGCCGGCCGGCCGGGGACCGCTGCCTCCAGCAGCGCCCGGGCACCCTCCTCCCCGTTGCGCACACCGGCACCGACCCCGTGCCGACCGGGTGGCCGGCCGCCGCACCGTGCTGCACCAGCTCACCTACGACTTCCCGCGCTGCGGCGCCGCGACGCCGATGGCGGCGAGGTGCTGCGGAAGACCCGGCACCCCCGCCTGAGCCCGCCCGCCAGACGGGCACGCTGCAGGTCGCCCTGGGCTCCGGGCCGCAGCCGCCGCTGACGGTGACCGGGACGGCGACGCTCGCCGCCGGCAGCCGGCCGGAGGTCACGGTGACCGATCCGCGGCGGTGGGCCACCGGTGCCCAGGTGCCGGTGCCGCTGGCCCCGTCGGTGCGCGGCACCCCGACTCGGTGGTGGGGACGACGGGCTCGTGCCGGGTCGAGGCCGTGCGCACCGCCGACGGTGCGTCCGTGGAGCTCCGGCCGGCCGGCTGACCGCCTCGGGTACCCGGGCGCGGGGGCGGTCGGCGATTAGTCTCGGTCGCGTGACCGAGACCGCCGTCCCCGCGCTGGACCTGACCGCCGACGTCCTCACCCTGACCCGGGCGCTGGTCGACGCCCCGTCGGTGTCGGGCACCGAGGGGCCGCTGGCCGACGCGGTGGAGGCGGCGCTGCGCGCGCTGGGCGGGCTGGAGGTGCTCCGGGTCGGCGACACGGTGCTGGCGCGGACGAACCTCGGCCGCGACTCCCGGATCGTGCTGGCCGGCCACCTGGACACCGTGCCGATCGCGGGCAACGTGCCCAGCCGGCTGGAGACCGTCGACGGCGAGGAGCGGCTGTACGGCTGCGGCACCAGCGACATGAAGGCCGGTGACGCGGTGATGCTGCGGCTGGCCGGCCGGTTCGGCGTCCCAGGGGCAGGGCCGGCCCGCGACCTCACGTTCGTCTTCTACGACAACGAGGAGGTCGAGGCCGTGCGCAACGGCCTGGGCCGGGTGGCCCGGGAGCACCGCGGCTGGCTCTACGGGGAGCTCGCGATCCTCATGGAGCCCACCGACGGCGCGATCGAGGGTGGCTGCCAGGGCACGCTGCGCGTCGTCCTCACCGTGCCCGGCACCCGGTCGCACAGCGCGCGGTCGTGGCTGGGGGTCAACGCGGTGCACGGCGCGGCCGGTGTCCTGGCCACCCTGCAGGCCTACCAGGCGCGTGAGGTCGACATCGACGGGCTGCGCTACCGCGAGGGGCTCAACGCCGTCCGGATCGAGGGCGGGGTCGCCGGCAACGTGGTCCCGGACTCCTGCCGGGTGACGGTCAACTTCCGCTTCGCACCCGACCGGGACACCGACGACGCCGTGGCCCACGTGCGCGAGGTGTTCGCCGACGCGCTGGCCGCCGGGGTCACCTTCGAGGTCACCGACCTCTCCGGCGGCGCGCTGCCCGGGCTGGCCGAGCCGGCCGCCGCGGCCTTCCTGGCCGCCGTGGGGCAGCCGGCCCGGGCGAAGCTGGGCTGGACCGACGTCGCCCGGTTCGCCGCCTTCGGCATCCCGGCGCTGAACTTCGGCCCGGGTGACCCGAACCTGGCCCACCAGGTCGGCGAGTACACCCGGGTCGACCGGCTGCAGCCGGCCGAGGACGCGCTGGTCGCCTACCTGACCGAGCACGACGGCGAGACGGGGAGCAACGCATGAGCCAGCCCGAGGACGCCCGACGCCGGCCGATCCGGCACCGCGGCCCGATCACCCTGCGCGGCGGTGAGCCCGACCCGGGCACCGCCGGGACGACGACCGACCAGCGGCTGCTGGACCGGCGGGGCAGCAGCGACTGGGTGCACACCGACCCCTGGCGCGTGCTGAGGATCCAGGCCGAGTTCGTCGAGGGCTTCGGGCTGCTGGCCGAGCTGCCGCGCGCGGTGAGCGTGTTCGGCAGCGCCCGCACCCCGCGCGACTCGGAGTACTACGAGGTCGGCGTGCGGCTCGGCGCCGCGCTGGCCGACGCCGGCTACGCGGTGATCACCGGCGGTGGCCCCGGCGCCATGGAGGCGGCCAACAAGGGCGCCTGCGAGGCCGGCGGCATGTCGGTCGGGCTGGGCATCGAGCTGCCGTTCGAGCAGGAGCTCAACGAGTGGGTCGACGTCGGCGTGCTCTTCCGCTACTTCTTCGTGCGCAAGACGATGTTCGTCAAGTACGCGCAGGCCTTCGTGATCCTGCCCGGCGGCTTCGGCACGCTGGACGAGCTCTTCGAGGCCCTCACCCTGGTGCAGACCCGCAAGGTCACCCGCTTCCCGGTCATCCTCTTCGGCAGCGCCTACTGGTCGGGGCTGATCGACTGGATCCGGGACACGATGGTCGCCCAGGGCACCGTCGGGCCGGGTGACCTGGACCTGCTGCACGTCACCGACGACATCGCCGAGGCGGTCGCGCTCATCCAGGCCGCCGACGCGGCGCGGGCGCAGCACGCCGCCGAGCCCCCGCCCGGGCAGCCCGTGCCGGGCGCCGCCCCGGTCGACGACTGACGTGGCCGGGCTGGTCTTCGTCATCGGCGTGCTCGTCGTCGGCGGGCTGCTCTTCCTGGGCGCCTCGCTGCTGCTCGGGCGCGGGGAGAGCCAGCCGCCGCCGGTGCCGGGGCGCTCGCCGGTCGAGCTGCCCGACGACCGGGCGGTGGTCGCCGACGACGTCCGGGCGCTGCGCATCCCGGTCGCCTTCCGCGGCTACCGGATGACCGAGATCGACTGGCTGCTGGACCAGCTCGCCCAGGTGCTCGACGAGCGGGACGCCCGGATCGCCGAGCTGGAGGCCGAGCACCGGCGGGTGCGGACCGTGCCCACGGTGGACGACGACGACGAGGAGCGGGACCGTGCCTGAACTGGTGCTGCAGGTGGACGTGGACGCACCGCCGGAGCAGGTGTGGGCGGCGCTGGTCGACTGGGACCGGCAGGGGGAGTGGATGCTGCTCACCGACGTCCGCGCCGGCGCCCAGGACGGGCAGGGCGTGGGTGGGCGGCTCGCCGCGGTGACCGGGGTCAAGGTCCCGGGGCTGCGCCGGCTCGGCGTGCTGGACACCATGCTGATCACCAGCTGGGACGCCCCGCGCCGGGTCGACGTGCGGCACACCGGGCGGGTGGTGCGCGGCACCGGCACGTTCGAGGTGCGCCCGCGCGCCGGCGGCGGGTCGACGTTCGTCTGGACCGAGGGCCTGGACCTGCCGCTGGGCGCGCTCGGCCGGCTCGGCTGGCCGCTGGTGAAGCCGGCGATGGTCGCCGGCGTCCGCCTGTCCCTGAAGCGCTTCGCCACCTACGCGGCCAGCCACCCCGCCTGACCCGTCCGGGGGCGAAAGTGGCCACTTTCGCCCCCGGACGGGTCAGGCCGGGGCGGGCGCGACCCGCTCGGCCGACCGGACGGCACCGCGGGAGACGTACCACTGCCGCCACAGCACGGCGGCGACGAGCAGGTGCACGACCGTGCCGCCGTTGTACATGAGCTCGGCTCCCTCGGCGGCGCGCGTCGTACCGGCCGGCGGGTGCGCGTACAGCGTCTTGGCCAGCACATCGTGGGCGGCTGCGCCGGCGGCCAGCGCGACCGCCCGCGCGGTGACGCCCCGCCGGTGCGGGGCCGGGTCCAGCGCCAGCACGGCGGCGGTGGCCAGCCAGCCGGTGAGCAGCACGTGCACCGAGACCAGCGCGTGCGGTCCGGGGGAGTGGGCCGTCGCGGTGAGCAGGCCGGTGCCGTAGAGCACCCACAGCCCGGCCGCGTTGAGCACGACCGCGGCGAACGGGTCGCCGAGCACGCGCAGCGGCATGCTGCGCAGCACCCGGCTCAGCCGCCGGGCCGCGTGGAGCGGGAGCGTGCGCAACGCGAGGGTGACCGGGCGGGCGAGCACCAGCAGCAGCGGCGCGACCATCCCCAGCAGCAGGTGGCCGGCCATGTGGGCGCGCAGGTCGCCGTGGGCGGTGGCCAGCGGCCCACCCGAGCCGAGGACGACGCAGCCGAGCCCGCCGCCCCAGGCCGCGGTGCGGCCGGCGGGCCACCGCGACCTACCACGGAGCGCGGGCACGAGGTGGGCGGCGCCCAGGTAGGCCGCGGCTGCGAGCACGCAGGCCAGGACGGTCACCCCGCGGTCCGCCGCCGCAGCAGGACGAGTCCGGTCAGCAGCGCCAGCACGCCGGCGCCGGTCCAGGCCAGGTCGTAGCCGGTGAGGTCGACGCCGTAGCGCACCTGGTGCAGCCGCAGCAGCTTGTGCTGCACCACGCCGTCCCAGGTCTGGAAGGCCCCGGCGCCCACGAGCACCGCGCCCCACCAGCGGGCCGGGGCGAAGGCGGCCCGGCGGCGGACGTCGGCCAGCAGCGCCAGCCCGGCCACCGTCGCCGACCAGGTGGCCGCGTGCAGCAGCCCGTCGGAGACCAGCCCGGCTGTGCCGGTGGACCGGTCGTAGAAGTGGTGCCAGTGCGGCAGCTGGTGGAACACGATCTCGTCGACCGCGCCGGCCGCCCCCAGCCCCAGCAGCAGCCCGGACAGCAGCAGCCGGCGGCGGTCGTGCCACGGGCGGTCGTGCTGCGGTGCGGTCACGGGGGGCTCCGTCGTCCGGTGCAGGCTGGCCCGGGGTCGCTGCCCGCCGCCTGCGCGCCGGAAACCCGACGCCATGATGACCGCGTGACGGGTGCGGGGGAGCGGCGGTGAGCCGGCGCGGCTGGGTGCTGTTCGGGGCGCTGGCGGTGATCTGGGGCGTGCCCTACCTGCTGATCAAGGTGGCGGTCGAGGAGTTCTCCCCGGTGACGGTGGTGTTCCTGCGCTGCGTCATCGGCGCGGCCCTGCTGCTGCCCTGGGCCCTCGCCCGCGGCCGGCTGGGCCCGGCGGTCCGGGCGCACTGGCGGGCGCTGCTGCTGTTCACCGTGCTGGAGATGACCGGCCCGTGGCTGCTGCTGTCGTGGGCGGAGACCGAGCTGTCCTCCTCGCTCACCGGCCTGCTGGTGGCCGGCGTGCCGTTCGTGGCCGCGCTGACCGCCCGGCTGGCGGGGGAGGAGGAGCGGCTGTCCCCGGTGCGCGTGGCCGGGATGCTGCTGGGGGTCGTGGGCATCGCCGTCCTGCTCGGCCTGGACGTCGGCGGGGCGCAGCTGGCGCCGCTGCTGGCCGTGGCGCTGGTGGTCGTCGGCTACGCGACGGCGCCGATGGTGATCAGCCGCCGGCTGTCCGACGTCCCGGGCGTGACCGCCGGCGCCTTCGCCCTGGTGGTGACCGCGCTGGTCTACGCCCCGTTCGCCGTCCCGCAGCTCGGTGCGGCGGCCGATGCCCCGGCCGACGCCTGGGCGGCGGTGCTGCTGCTGGGCGTGGTGTGCACCGCGGCGGCGCTCGCGCTGTTCTTCGCCCTGATCCGCGAGGCCGGTCCGCAGCGGGCGCTGGTGATCACCTTCGTCAACCCGGCGGTCGCGGTCGGGCTCGGCGTCCTGCTGCTCGGCGAGCCGTTCACGCTGGGCCTGGCGGTCGGGCTGCCGCTGATCCTGCTCGGCTGCGTGCTCGCCACCCGGCGCGGCCCCGCCCCGGCGGCCACCGCGGACGCCGCCGCCGAGGTCCCGGCGGCGCGGTCGTGACGGGAGGCGCGCCGGCGGAGCGGATCCGGTGCGGCTGGGCGACCAGCGCCCCCGAGTACGTGCGCTACCACGACGAGGAGTGGGGGAGGCCGCTGCGCGGGGACGACGCCCTGTTCGAGCGGCTGACCCTGGAGGCCTTCCAGTCCGGGCTCTCCTGGATCACGATCCTGCGCAAGCGCCCGGCGTTCCGGGCCGCCTTCGCCGGGTTCGACATCACCGCGGTCGCGCAGTTCACCGCGGACGACGAGGCGCGGCTGATGGGCGACGCCGGCATCGTCCGCAACCGGGCGAAGGTGGCCGCCGCGGTGCGCAACGCCCGGGCCGCGCTCGAGGTCCCGGAGGGGTTGTCGGCGCTGCTGTGGTCCTTCGCCCCGACGGGGCCACGCCCCCGGCCGCGCACCTCCGCCGACGTCCCGGCCACCTCCGCGGAGTCGGTGGCGATGGCCAGGGAGCTGAAGAGGCGGGGGTTCGTCTTCGTCGGCCCGACCACCGGACACGCCCTCATGCAGGCCACCGGGATGGTCGACGACCACGTCGCGGACTGCTTCCGGGCGCACCCGGAGCAGCGGTGCTGAGGGGTCCGGTTGGTCGATCGGCCCGGATACGGGATCATGGGGGGGAGCTCTGCACGAACAGTCGCCACACCACGGCCCAACCGGACCGTGGGTGGCCGGTGAAGGAGGCACGCATGGCGGCCATGAAGCCGCGTACGGGTGAAGGTCCCCTCGAGGTCACCAAGGAGGGCCGCGGCCTGGTCATGCGCGTCCCGCTGGAGGGTGGCGGCCGGCTGGTCGTCGAGCTGTCCCCCGACGAGGCGACCGCCCTCTCCGAGGCACTGACGGGCGCGACCAGCTGAACACCGCCGCGAGCCTGCCCCCGGGCAGCCCCGCGGACGACGACACGGCCCCGGCCGCCGGCAGCCCGCCGGCGTCCGGGGCCGCGCCGTTCCCCCGGGTCGAGGTCACGGCCACCTTCCCGGCGCTGGGCGAGGACGACGTGCTCGTCGTCCCGGTCGGTGCCCGGGGAGCGCTGCCGGGCTGGCTGACCGCCGCCGCGCCGCCGCCGGTCGACCCCGGCCTGCTCGCCGGTGCGCTCGCCGACACCGGCAACGGCGGGAAGCCCGGCGGGCTCACCGCCGTGCCGGTGCCCGGTCGGCGGCCGCGCACCGTGCTGGCCGTCGGCGTCGGGGACGCGACGCTGCCCCAGCTCCGGTCGGCGGTCGCGGTCGTGGTGCGCCGCGCGCAGACCCTCGCCGAGTCCGGCGCGCGGCGGTTGGTGCTGCCGCTGGACACCGGCGTCGCCCCGGCCGGCGCCGACGAGGTGCGCTCCGCGGTGGAGACGGCGCTGCTGGCCGGCTACCGCTTCCGGGACACCTCCGCCCCGCACCCGACCCGGCTGGCCGAGGTGCTGGTGGTCGCCGCCGACGCCGCGGACCCCGCCGTCGCCGCCGCCGCGCGGGCCGGGCAGGTCACCGCGGAGTCGGTCGCCTGGGCCCGTGACCTGGTCAACACCCCCAGCAGCACCAAGGACCCGGCGTGGCTGGCCGACCAGGCCGTCGCGCGCCTGGGCGGGCTGCCCGGTGTGGCGGTCACGGTGCTCGGTCCTGCGGAGCTCGCGGCCGGTGGTTTCGGCGGCGTGCTGGCCGTCGGCGGCGGCTCGGCGTCCCCGCCCTGCGTCGTCGTGGCGTACGGGGCGGCCGGGCCGGTGCACCCGGTGCTGGTCGGCAAGGGCATCACCTTCGACACCGGCGGGCTGTCGATCAAGACCAACGCCGGCCTGCGGGAGATGAAGACCGACATGGCCGGGGGAGCGGCGGTGCTGGCCGCGGTCGACGCCGCCGCCCGGCTGCAGCTGCCCACCCCGGTGACCGCGGTGGTCGCGGTCGCCGAGAACGCCGTCTCCGGGGCCGGCTACCGGCCGGCCGACGTCGTCCGGCACGTCGGCGGGCGCACCACCGAGGTGCGCAGCACCGACGCCGAGGGCCGCATGGTGCTCGCCGACGCGCTGGCCCACGCCCGGCTGTCGCTCGGCGCGACCGTGCTCGTCGACGTCGCCACCCTCACCGGGGCGATGCGGACGGCGCTGGGCGCGCGGACCGCCGGGCTCTACGCGGCCACCGACGGCCTGGCCGGCGCGCTGCTCACCGCGGCCGGGCACGCGGGGGAGTCGTTCTGGCGGATGCCGCTGGGCGAGGAGCACGTCGGGCACCTGCGCGCGCAGCTGGACTCACCGGTGGCCGACGCCACCAACGCCCCGGGCAACCCCGGCTCGACGACGGCCGCGCTGTTCCTGCAGCCCTTCGCCGGCGACCTGCCGTGGGCGCACCTGGACGTCGCCGGCCCCGCCCGCGCCGGCAGCGACGACGCCGAGGTGGTCAAGGGCGGCACCGGCTTCGCCGTCCGCACCCTGCTGCGCTGGCTGGAGGCCGGCGCGCCGGTCGAGCAGCCGGAGACCGTCCTGGACTGAACGGTTGCTGCGGCTCACCCCCGGGCATGCCCGGGGGTGAGCCGCGCCGCCGGCGCGACCTGGAGCTGAGGGAGAACACCCGTGAGCATGATGGACAAGGCCAAGGGCGCACTGAACAGCGACAAGGGCGAGCAGGTCAGCGACAAGGGCCTGGACAAGGGTGAGCAGCTCGCCGACCAGAAGACCGGCGGCACCCACGACGCGCAGATCGACAAGGGCCGCGACGCCGCCGACGGCAAGATCGGCAACCAGTAGGCCGTCGCACCGGCAGGTCGGCCTCGCGCCTGCAGCCACCCCCGTTCCGGGAGCCGGAACGGGGGTGGCGCGCGTCAGGCCAGGCGCAGCACGGTGGCCCGGGGGTCGTGGGCGTGCGCGCCGACCTCCAGCTCGACGTCGGTGACCTCGGGCCGCACCCGCTCGCGGCGGTCGGCGTCCCAGCGGGCCAGGGCGAGCAGGTTGACCGGCACCTCGACGGTCACCGCCCCGCCGGCGGGCACCGCGACCGGGGCGAAGCCGACCACGGTCCGCTCACCGGCGTAGCCGCCGGTGAGCGTTCGGCCGTACACCTGCACCACGTGCCGGCCGTCGCGGCGGCCGGTGTTGGTGACCGTGGCGGTGATCCGGTCGCCGCCGGCCGTTACGTCGCCGATGGTGAACGAGGTGTAGGACAGCCCGAACCCGTGCGGGTACGCCGCGGGGACGCCGAGCCGGTCGAGCAGTCGCTGGCCGTGCCACCGGTCGTAGGTGATCGCGGTGGCGTCACGGTCGAAGAAGGGCAGGTGCTCCTCGCTGGTGGGCACCGAGAACGGCAGCCGGCCCGACGGGTCCGCGGCACCGGCGAGGACGTCGGCCAGGGCCACCCCGCCCGCCATCCCGGCGTACCACATGAGCACGATCGCCGGGACCTGCTCGCGCCACTCCTCGGACAGCACCGGGGCGGCGGCCACCACCGCCACGACGGTGCGCGGGTTGGCCCGCACCGTCGCCGCGATGACCTCCTCGTCGACCGGGCGCAGCCGCAGCGAGCTGCGGTCACCGCCGAAGCCCTCGCCGGCGGTCATCACCACCTCGTCGCCGGTGGCCCGGACGCCGTCCGGGCGCGGGGGGTAGAGGGCGAGCAGCGCCGGGTCGCTCATCGTGTCCGGGCCGACGTACTCGCCCTCGTCGGCGGCGTCGAAGCCGGCGACCACGATCGCCACGTCGGCGCCGGCGGCCGCCGTGGCGGCCGCGGTCGGGTCGTCGTCCTCGACCAGGGTGATCCGGGCGCCGGGGAAGGCCGCGGTGATGCCTTCCAGCGGGGTGCTGCCGCTGGGTGCGCGGACGTCGGAGGAGCCGTGGTCGCCCATGTTGCCGGCGGTGGCCAGCCGGCCGATGACCGCGATCGAGGTGACCGTCGCCGGGTCCAGGGGCAGCAGCGGTGCGCCGTCCACGGGCTCGTTGCGCAGCAGCACCATCGCGCGGGTGGCGGCCTCGCGGGCCAGCGCCCGGGCCTCGTCGTCGGCCATCAGCGCAGGTGTGAACTCGCCGTCGGCGCGGGCGGCGTAGGAGCGCAGCATCGCGGCGATCATCCGCACGCCGGAGCGCTGCACGCTGTCCGCCGACGCCGTCCCGGCCTCGAGCTGCTCGCGCAGGTGCAGGCCGCGCTGCTGGGTGAACGGTTCCTCCAGGTCCAGCCCGGCCTCCAGGGACGCCCCGGCGTCCCGCAGGCCCCAGATGAAGTCGCTGACGGTGATGCCGTCCCAGCCCCACTGGTCGCGGAGCACCTCGGTGAGCAGGTACCGGTGCTGCCCGGCCCACTCGCCGTTGACCGAGTTGTAGGCGCTCATGATCGCCGCGACGCCCTCGTCGACGGTGCGCTTGAAGTGCGGCAGGTAGACGTCGTGCAGCGTCTCGTCGTCGATGGTGACGTCGACGGTGAACCGGGCGTTCTCCATCGAGTTGAGCGCGTAGTGCTTGGCGCAGGCCATCACGTACCGCTGGGTGCCGCGCACCAGCGCCGCGCCCATCTCCCCGAGGTGGTGCGGGTCGTCGCCGTAGGTCTCCTGCGCCCGGCCCCAGGCGGGGTGGCGGAGCAGGTTGATGCAGACGCCGCCGAAGAAGTTGCCGCCCACCGCGCGCACCTCGCGGCCGATGACCTCGCCGATCCGCTCCTCGAGCTCGGGATCCCAGGTGGCGCCGCGGGCCATCGAGACCGGGAAGGCGGTGCCGTTGCCGGAGACGCAGCCGCGCGGGCCGTCGACGAACTGGGTGCCCGGCACGCCGAGCCGCGCGACCGCCGCGTGCGGGATCGGCACGGTGTTGTAGCCGCCGGTGAGCATGGCCAGGAAGCCGTCCCAGAACTGCCAGTCGCCGTCGAGCAGGCCGAGCCGCTCGTCGGGGGTCAGCTGCTCGAACAGCCGGGTGGCCTCGGCCGCCGGGTCGGCGCCGTCCCGGACTGCGGTGACGGCGGCGTCGAAGGCCGTCGTCGTGGCCTGAGCGTCTGTGCTCACGGTTCTCCCTGGTCGTCGCGGTACCGAGAACTCCCGGTAGAGCCGACCGTAGGTGCTCCGGCGCGCGGGCGCAGGGCTCAGGCCGGCCCGACGAGCTCCGCGACGATCTGCGCCGACAGGGTGACCAGCGGCAGGCCGCCGCCGGGGTGCGCCGAGCCGCCGACCAGGAACAGCCCGGGCAGCGGCGAGGCGTTGGCCGGGCGCAGGAACGCCGCCCGGGCGCCGTTGCTGGAGGTGCCGTAGATCGAGCCGCCGATGCTGCCGGTCTCCCGCTCCAGGTCGGCCGGGGTGCGCACCACCCGCCAGCGCAGCCGGTCCCGCACGTCCAGCCCGCGGGCGGCCATGGTGGTCAGCACCCGGTCGGCCTCGGCGTCGGCCAGGCCGGGTGCGGTCCAGTCGACACCGCTGCCGGGCTCGTGCCGCGGGGCGTTGACCAGCACGAACCAGGACTCGCTGTCGGCGTCGGGGCGGGTGGCCGGGTCGTCGGGGGCGCTGACGTAGACCGTCGGGTCGGTCACCGGGCGCTTCGGGCCCCGGCGGCCGAAGAGGGCGTCGAACTCGGCGTCGTAGTCGTGCGGGAAGAGCACGGTGTGGTGGGCGAGGTCCGGCGTGCGGCCGCGCAGGGCCAGCAGCAGCACCAGCCCGGACGACGACGGGGTGACCCGCCGCAGCGCCGCCCGGGCTCCCCTGACCGGGGCTGACGGCGGGAGGAGCCGGCCGTACAGCGCGGCGGCGTCGGCGTTGCAGACGACGACGTCGGCCGCGACCACCTCGCCGTCGGCCAGTCGCACCCCGCAGGCCCGTCCGCCGGCGGTGAGGACCTCGGCCACCGGGGCGCCCGTGCGGACGACCGCGCCCCGCTCGACCGCCCGGTCGGCGACCGCCTCGGGCAGCCGCCGCAGCCCGCCGGGCACGTACCAGGAGCCGAAGGCCTGCTCCACCCACGGCACGGTGAGCAGCGCGGCGGGTGCGCGGCGCGGGTCGGAGCCGGAGTAGGTGGCGTAGCGGTCGAGCAGCACCCGCAGCCGCGGGTCGGTGAGGTGCTGGCGGCCCATCCCGCGCAGCGTGCGGCCGGGGGCGATGGTGCGCAGGTCGGCGGTCTGCCGGGCGAGCTTCGCCAGGGTGGCGGCCCCGGCGAGCGGGGAGCGCAGGAACGGCTGCTCGGTGGCCCGCCACATCGCCTCGGCCCGGGTGAGCAGCGCCGTCCACTGGGCGCCGCTGCCGGGGCCGAGGTCGGCGTCCAGCCGGTCGGCGATCTCCGCGAGCCGGCCGGGCACGGACGTCGTCGTCCCGTCGGCGAAGCGGTAGGCGACCGCGGGGTCGAGCCGCTGGAGCGGGAGCACCTGGTCGAGCGGGTCACCGGTGGCGGCGAAGAGGTCGGCGAACACCTGCGGGAGGGTCAGCAGGCTGGGGCCGGTGTCGAAGCCGTGGCCGTCGCGGGCGACCCAGCCGAGCTTGCCGCCGACCTGCGGGGCCTGCTCGAGCACGGTGACCGCGTGCCCACCGGCGGCCAGCCGGGCGGCCGCGGCGAGACCGCCGAGCCCGGCACCGACGACGACGACCCGGGCCACGGCGCCCACGGTAACCGCCGCCGGCCGGGGCCCGCGGGTCAGGCGCCCGGGCCGAAGTCCTCGTCCAGGTGGGCGAGCAGCGTGGCGGCGTCCCAGGTCGGGGAGGGCATGACCCGGCGGATCGTGAGCATCGGCTGGGCCGGGTCGATCGGGTCGGAGAGCTGGAAGGCCGCCCGGAACCCGGCCTCCGTGACGTGCGGGAGGGTGCGGGGCGCCCAGGCGCCGAAGGGGTAGGCCAGCACGTCCACCGGGTGCCCGAGCACCTCCGCCAGGGTGGCCGCCGAGTCCTCGAGCTGGGTCGTCCACTGGTCGTCGGGGAGGCGGTCCAGCCGCTGGTGGTCCCAGGTGTGGCCGCCGATCTCCATGCCGGCGGCCTCGAGCCGGCGGAGGTCGTCGCGGCTGAGCCAGTCCGGCTTGTCCAGCACGACGGTCATCGGGAAGAAGATCGCCGGGAAGCTCATCTCCTGCAGCACCGGGAGGGCCACCGTGGCGTGGCCGGCCGAGCCGTCGTCGAAGGTCAGCAGCACCGGCCTCTCCGGCAGCGGGGTGCCGAACTCCAGGTGGTCGAGCAGCGCGGCCGCCCGGATGGGGGTGCGACCGCCGTCGCGCAGGGCCTGCATCTGCGCGCGGAACACCGCCGGCGGGAAGGTGATGGAGCGGGAGTACTCGCCGTCGTCGGGCTCCAGCTCGCGCAACTGGTGGTAGCAGAGCACCGGGACGGTGGACCGTGCCGCGATCTCCGCCGGCGTCCCCCGGGTGGGGGCCGGTGTGGGGGTCGGGCTGGGTGCTGCGCTGCTCGTCGGCGCTGTCGACGTCGACAGCGCGGATGTCGTGGGCGCAGCGGCCGGGGTGGGGACGGCCCGGCTGCACCCGGCGAGGAGGAGGGCGCCACCGGCAGCCAGGAAGGAACGTCTGTGCACGGGGCAACCGTGTCCGACGCGAGCGTTTCGCGCAATGCCCGGGCCGGTCAGCGCACCATGCGGATCTCGACGATCCCCTCCCAGGACTCGAGCACGGTGCGTGCCCCGTCGGCGGCGAAGCCGTTGCGCTCGTAGAACCGCCGGGCCCGCGGGTTCTGCTCGGCGACCCACAGCGAGGCCGGCCGGTCGCCCAGGACGGCGTCCAGCAGCGCCTGGCCCAGGCCGCTGCCGTGGTGGGCGGCCCGCACGTAGATGGTCACCAGCTCCTCCTCGCGCACCGGCGGGGTGTCCCGGCTGGCGATGACCTGCGCGAAGCCGACCACCTCGCCGTCCACCTCGGCCAGGGTGACGGTCGCGGTGGCCGGGTCGGCGAGCACCCGCGCCCAGTTGGCGGTGAACCGCTCCGGCGTGCGGGTGGCGAAGAAGGCTGGGGAGAGCAGCCCGGCGTAGGTCTCCCGCCAGCAGGCGAGGTGGCAGGGGCCGATGCCCGGTGCGTCGTCGACGGTGGCAGGGCGCAGGGTGGTCACCACGGTCCGATCGTGTCAGGTCGCAGGCGCGGACCGGGAGGGTCCGCGCCTGCGACCGGTGGTCACTGCGCGTCCCGCCGGCTGAACAGGACGACGCCGACGCCGACCACCACGGCGGTGACCACGCCCATCACGAGCCCGCCGTGCAGGTTGGTGACCAGGTGCTCGATCACCTTCGTGTTGCCCTGGGCGTCGAACTCGTCGGTGTAGATGGTCAGTTCGTACCCGCCGTCCATCACCAGCGCCGCGGCGTTGGTGGTCAGCAGCCACGGCTGCCAGGTGGGCTTGAAGCCGGCCAGGGCGCTCTCCACGACCGCGAAGTAGACGAACGCCACGCCCAGGGCCGCCCCGGTGTTGCGCACCAGGTTGGTCAGGCCGAACCCGAGCAACCCGGCGAACGCCGTCAGCAGCACACCGCGCCCCTGGGTCAGGAGCATGTCGTGCCAGAAGCCGTCGCCCACCGGGACGCCGTCACCGGCCACCGCCTGCCAGATGCCGGCCATCGCCAGCCAGGCCAGCTGCGCGGCCACCCCGATGAGCAGTGCCGCAGCGGTGACGACGGCGATCTTGGCGCCCATCACCCGTGGCCGTCGGGTCTCCCAGAACAGCAGCGCCACCATCGACCTGCTCGACCACTCCGCGCCGACGTAGGTCGCCCCGATCAGGAAGGCGAAGACGGCGGCGGCCGCGCTGACCGAGACCGCGCCGCCCATGGCGTCCTCGGCGAAGGAGTACGGCGCCGGGTAGAGGAACCACTCGATCTCCAGGTCCTCGGCGGTGACGGGGGTCCCGCACACCTCGTCGAGGGAGAGGTCGGCGGGCAGGCCGGTGGGCGGGTCGGCGAGGCACTGCTCCCGGCCCTCGTTCTGCAGGTCGGCCTGCTCCTGGCGCTGCTCCTGGGCGGCGGCCAGCCGCTCGGGCGTCGGTGACTCGTAGTTCAGCAGGCCGAGGACGGTGCCGGCGACCCAGCCCAGGACGGCCAGGCCCACCAGCACCTGGATGAACCGCCGGGCGCGGAAGCGGTGCGCCTCGGCGCGCAGCAGGCTGCCGAAGCGCCCGGCCGGGGCGGTGGCCGGGGCGTCGGTCGGGGTCAGGACGGCGCTCACGCCGGCTCCGCCGTCAGCGCCAGGAACGCGCTCTCCAGGTCCGCTGCCACCGGTACCAGCTCCTCCAGGTAGTGACCGTGCTCGGCGAGCACCCGGGTGACCTCACCCGGGGCCGGGACGGCGGACACGAGCAGCCCGTCGTCGGTGGGGCCGACCGTGTAGCCGGCGGCGGACAGGACGGCGGCGGCCCCGGCGCGGTCGGGCACCCGCAGGCGCACGTCCCCGGAGGAGCGGCCGGCGAGCACCTCGCGCACCGGGCCGGCGGTGACGCAGCGGCCGCGGGCCATGATCGAGACGCGGTCGGCGACCTGCTCGATCTCGGCCAGCAGGTGCGAGCTGAGCAGCACGGTGGTGGACCCGTCGGCCCCGAGCCGGCGGATCAGCTCGCGGACGTCGCGGATGCCGGCGGGGTCCAGGCCGTTGCTCGGCTCGTCCAGGATCAGCAGTTGCGGCGCCTTGAGCAGCGCGGCCGCGATGCCCAGGCGCTGCTTCATGCCGAGGGAGTAGCCCTTGAACCGGTCGTCGGCGCGGTCGCGCAGCTCGACGGTCTCCAGCACCTCCTCCACCCGGCTGCGGGGCAGCCCGGCGGCCTCGGCGAGCAGCTGCAGGTTGCGCCGGCCGGAGAAGCCGGGGAAGAACAGCGGCGTCTCGACCAGCGCGCCGACGCTGCCGATCACGTCGGGCAGCCCACCGGGCACCGGCCGGCCGAGCAGCCGCACCTCGCCGGCGTCGGGCCGGATGAGCCCGAGCAGAACGCGGATGGACGTCGTCTTGCCCGATCCGTTGGGCCCCAGGAAGCCATGCACGCCGCCCGATTCGACCACGAGTTCGAGGTCGTCCAGCGCCTTCTGGGGTGGCTTTCCGCGGCGGGCGTAGGTCTTGGTCACCGCGTGCATCTCGACGGCTGGCACGAGGCCTCCTGGACGAGGGGTGGGCTGGTCGGGAGCACCGTGGCACAGCGCACGCCCAGGTGGGCCGTGTTCGCGCCCGTGTCCGCCGAGTCGTGGCCGGATCCGTTCCGGGGTGACCACGGTGGCAGGCTGCGCGGGTGGTCTCCCTCCCCGCGCTGGCCCGTCGTGCGGACGCCGCACTCCGCGAACTCGCCTCCCGCGCGGCGCGCCGGGCCGGGTGGACGCCGGCCGTCCTCGCCCACCCCGGCTACGGCAGCGGCGGCCGGGTGCGGGTGCTCGGCCGGGTGCTGCTGGCCCCGCCCGGCGCCTCCCCGGCCGACCGCCGTCCCGTACCGGGCTGGCAGCGCTTCCTGACCCTGGAGAGCGCCGGCACCGAGGTGGTGATCGAGGTCGCCGGGTTGCGCACCGCCGTCCGCAGCGACGACGACGGCCTGGTCGACGTCACCCTCTCGCTGGACCTGCCCGACGTGGGCGCGCTGCCGGTCGTGCTGCGGGCCGGTTGCCGCTCGGACACCGCGAGCGTGCACCTGGCCTCGCCGGACGCCGCCCGGGGCGTGGTCTGCGACATCGACGACACGGTGCTGGTCACCGGCATCGCCACGCCGCTGCGGGCGGCCTGGCGCACGTTCGTGCTGCCGATGACCCGGCGGGAGCCGGTGCCGGGGATGGCGCGGCTGCTGCGCGAGCTGACGTCGGGGGCGCCGCACGTGCCGGTGGTCTACCTGAGCAACGGGCCGTGGAACCTGGCCGGTCCGCTGGCCCGGTTCCTGGAGCGGCACGGCTTCCCGCCCGGCGCGCTGCTGCTCACCGACTGGGGCCCGACCCCGACCCGCTGGTTCCGCGACGGGCAGGCGCACAAGCGGGGCTCGCTGCAGCGGCTGGCCGCCGACCTGCCCGGCGTGCGCTGGACGCTGGTCGGCGACACCGGCGAGCACGACCCCGCGCTGTACGAGGAGTTCACCCGGGCCCAGCCGGACCGGGTGCGGGCGGTGCTGCTGCGCGACACGACCGGGGGCGCGGCGCGCACCGAGCACCTGGGTGCGGTGCCGGTGGTCTACGGCCTGGACGGCGACGCGATCGCGGCTGCCCTGCCCGGCTGAACGAAGAGCCCGGCCAGGGCGGCGTCCGAGGCGGTCAGCGCCGTCCGGTCGAAGGTGCTGCTGGAGGCGACCAGCTCGGCCGCGCCGGTGCGCTCGAGCAGCTCGGCCAGCCGGCCCCCGACCTGCGCGGCGGTGCCGGCGACCGCTCCGGCGGCGGTCTGCTCGACGTACTGCCGCTGCCGCGGGGTCCAGTCGCGCGACCGGGCCGTGGCCACCGGCTCGAGCGCGGGGAAGGTGCCGGCCGTGCGGGCCCGGGCCATCGCCCAGGCCTCGGGCAGCAGCAGGTCGGCGGCCTCGGCGGCGGTGTCGGCGACCAGGACGTCGAGGCTGATCGACACCCGCGGCTGCGGCGCCTGCTCGCTCGGCCGGTAGGTGCGCCGGTAGGTGGCCAGCGCGGCCAGCCCGGGCTCCGGATCGCCGGCCACGCCCAGCAGCGGGCCGCCGACGATGACCGGCAGCCCGAGCTCCGCGGCCACCGCCAACCCGGAGCCGGTGGCCAGCACGTGCAGCGGGACGTCACCGGCCGGGCGCGGGTGGACGGTGACCTCCGCCGTCCCGGCGAGGAAGGCGCGCAGCTCGGCCAGGTCGGCGGCGAAGTCGGCCCCACCGGCCGACCGCAGCGCCCGGCGCACCGGCGGGGTGAAGCCGGGGGAGCGGCCCAGCCCGAGGTCGACCCGGCCGGGGGCGAAGGCGGAGAGGGTGGCGAACTGCTCGGCGACCACCAGCGGCTGGTGGTGCGGCAGCATCACGCCGGCCGACCCCAGCCGGATGCGCGTCGTCCGCCCGGCCACGGCGGCCAGCAGCACCGCCGGGGCCGCGCCGGCGATACCCGGGACGCCGTGGTGCTCGGCCACCCAGAAACGCTCGTAGCCGAGCTGCTCGACGCGGACCGCGCGCTCGACGGCGCCGGTCAGCGCGGCCGGTTCCGGTTCGCCGGCGCGGGTGCGTGCGCGGTCCAGGAGGGAGAGGACCACCCCGCCCCCCGCGCCCGCGGAACTGCGCGGCGGCCGCATCAGAACGCGTACCGCACGCGCAGCCACGGGGCGTGCTGCGCGATCAGCTGCTGCAGCCGGTCGACCCCGGCCCGCTTGACGTCGTTGCGGTAGCGGACGTTCAGCATCCCGTTCTGGCTGAGCTTGGGCTGCTGCAGCTCCGGGCGCCAGAGCAGGTCCTCGGCCTGCGGGTGCCAGCCCAGGTTGACCTCGTGCAGCTGCTCGTTGTGGGTCAGCATGATGACCTCGGTGGCCGCCTGGGCCTTGGTGGCCTCGGACAGCTCGTCGTCCAGCTGGTGGAGCAGCGTCGTCCAGTCCGCCTCCCAGCCCTCGCGCAGCACGACGGGGGAGAAGTTGAGGTGCACCTCGTAGCCGGCCTCGACGAAGTCGTCGATGGCGGCGATCCGCTCGTCGATGCGGCTGGTGCGGACGTCGAGCAGGTGCGCGTCGGCGTCGGGCATGAGGGAGAAGCGCACGCGGGTGCGGCCCTGCGGGTCCAGGTCGAGCAGTGCCCGGTTGACGAACTTGGTGGCGAAGGACGCCTTGGCGGAGGGCAGCTCGCGGAAGGTGGCGACGAGGTCGGCGACGTTGTCGCTGACCAGCGCGTCGACCGAGCAGTCGCTGTTCTCGCCGAGGTCGTACACCCAGCTGTCCCGGTCGCACTCGTTCGGCTCGGTCTTGGTGCCCTGCCGGTCGACGTGCCGGCGCACCGCGCGGGTGATCTGGTCGATGTTGGTGAAGACGGTGATCGGGTTGGCGTAGCCCTTGCGCCGCGGCACGTAGCAGTAGGCGCAGGCCATCGCGCAGCCGTTCGCGGTCGAGGGCGCGATGAAGTCCGCCGACCGACCGTTGGGGCGGACGGTCACCGACTTCTTCACCCCGAGCACCAGCGTCTCGGTCTTCACCCGCACCCAGCGCTCGATGTTGCCCTCGTTGCCGTGCAGGTCGGGGATCTGCCAGTGCGAGGGCACCTCGACCAGCTCGGCGTCGGGGAAGCGGGCCAGCACCTGGCGGCCGCGGGGCGAGGCGGCGGCGTCGGGCTCGGCGTAGACGGTGCGCACCTGCAGGAGCCGGCTGTCCACGGGGACCTCGGCCGGCTCCAGGTCGTCGAAGAGGGTCAGCGCACCGGTCACGGCAGGTGCAGCGCCGCGGGGCCGGGGCCTGTTCCACCGCGCGGCGTGGTGCTGCCCCTAGGCTCGCACCGCTCCGCCGTCCCCACCTGGAGGTCCCACTCGTGCTGGCCAACATCGGATACGCCGTCGCCTACACCGGCGTCGGCTTCCTGCTGCTCCTGGTGGGCGCCCTGGCTCTCGACCTGCTCACCCCCGGCCGGCTGGCCTCGCACATCTACCACCAGGGCTCGGTCAACGCCGGCATCGTCCTGGCGGCCGGCTTCCTCGGGCAGGGCGCGATCGCCTTCACCACCATCTGGACCAACGCGACCAGCGGGTTCGGGCGGGCACTGGCCTACACGGTCGTCTTCGGGCTGCTCGGGGTCCTGCTGCAGGCGCTGGCCTTCCTGCTGCTGGACGTCCTCACCCCCGGGAAGCTGGGGGAGCACCTGGTGGAGGTCTCGTTCCACCCGGCCAGCCTGGTCTCCGCCGGCTCGACGCTGGCGGTCTCGGCGATCATCGTCGCCTCCATCTGGCCCTGACGGGGCCGAGCCGACCGACGCGGTGGGCAGGCGGAGCGCCTGCATCTGCCGCAGCACGGGTGGCCCGGCCTCACCCGACGGGGGCGGACGGCGGTCCCCGGGCTCCTGCGGCCACGATCCCGGACCGATGAGGCGGCATGTGGTGGAGACGTGGTGCGCCCGAGGTGGCGACCGCGCGCGTCATCGGGCAGGTCATCGGCGTCCTCTACCTGCTGGGTGGGCTCGCCGTCCTGGCCGTCGACGTGCTGCCCCCGGGCGGCTCGTCGGCGGTGCTCACCACCATCGGTCCCTCGGCGATGCTGATCGGGGCCGCGGTCGTGCGCTGGGGGCACCTGCTGCGGCGCTCCCTCCACCACGGCCTGGTGCTGCTCGGGACGGCGTTGATCACCTCGGTCGTGTCCGCCGCCCCGGATGACACCGCAGCCCTGGCGCTGGCCGCGATCTACTCCTTCGTCGCGGTCGCGGCGTTCTTCCTCTTCGCGCCGCAGCTCGCCCTGACCTACCTGGTCACCGCGATCGCGGCCTGCACCGTCGTCCTCTCCTGGCGCGGGCTGATGGCCGGTCCCATCGTCGCGCTGGTCCTGGTGACCGTCACGATCGCCGCCGTCATCGTCTCCCTCGTCCAGCGGGCCTCGTCGGCCAGCATCGACGGGCTGACCGGCCTGGCCAACCGGCGCGGCTTCGACGACGCGCTGGCCGAGGCGGTGCTGACCGCCGCCCGGTCGGGGGTGCCGTTCTCCGTCGCGCTCATCGACGTGGACCACTTCAAGGCGGTCAACGACGGCCGGGGGCACGCGGCCGGGGACGCGCTGCTCCGCGACCTGGCCCGGGCGTGGTCGCAGCCGCTCCCGCGCGGAGCCCTGCTCGCCCGGCACGGCGGGGACGAGTTCGCCGTCCTCCTGCCGTCGTGCCCGGGCCCGGCGGCGCTCGAGACCGTCGACGCGCTCCGGCTGTCCTGCCCGCGGGTGCCGGTGTCCGGTGGGGTCGCCCAGTACGTGCCCGACGAGTCGGCGTCCCAGCTGCTGCGCCGGGCGGACACCGCGCTCTACCGCGCCAAGGCAGCCGGCCGGGGCCGCTGCGTGCTCTACGACGACGCGCAGGACCGCGCGCAGGACGACGTGCCGGACGGTGGCAGCGCCGCCCCCGGTGTCGCGCGGCGGGCGGTCCGGGACTGAGCCCGGCCGTCGGTGCTCGGCGCACTGTTTGCCCAGTTCGGCGGGGGGCACCGGCTGCAGGACGACGTGAACGTGCGCGTCCCGACGAGCGGAGCACCCATGAAGGCAGTGACCTGGCACGGCACCGCGGACGTCCGCGTCGAGGAGGTCCCCGACCCCTTCGTCCAGGAGCCGACCGATGCGGTGATCCGGGTGACCACCACCAACATCTGCGGCTCGGACCTGCACCTGTACGACCCGCTCTCGCCGTTCATGGGCAAGGGCGACATCCTCGGTCACGAGGCCATGGGGCAGGTCGTCGAGGTCGGCTCGCAGACCGGCGACCTCGAGGTGGGCGACCGGGTCTCCATCCCGTTCCAGATCTCCTGCGGGCACTGCTGGATGTGCTCCCAGCAGCTCTACACCCAGTGCGAGACCACCCAGGTGCGCGACCAGGGGATGGGCGCGGCGCTGTTCGGCTTCTCCAAGCTCTACGGCGAGGTGCCCGGTGGCCAGGCGGAGTACCTGCGGGTGCCGCAGGCGCAGTTCACGCACATCAAGCTGCCCGACGGCCCGCCGGACGACCGGTTCGCCTACCTGTCGGACATCCTGCCCACCGCCTGGCAGGGCGTGGAGTACGCCGCCGTCCCCGAGGGCGGCACGCTCGTCGTCCTCGGCCTCGGTCCGATCGGTGACTTCGCCTGCCGGATCGCCCAGCACAAGGGCTTCCGGGTGATCGGCGTCGACCTGGTGCCCGAGCGCCTGGCCCGGGTCGCCGCGCGCGGCGTCGAGGTGGTCGACCTGCGCGAGCACACCGACGACCTCGGCGACGCCATCCGGGACCTGACCGGCGGCCGCGGGCCGGACTCGGTGCTCGATGCCGTCGGCATGGAGGCCCACGGGTCGCCGACCACCGGTTTCGTGCAGAAGGCGGCCGGGCTGCTGCCCAGGGCGCTGTCCGCGCCGATGATGAAGGAGGTCGGCGTCGACCGGCTGAACGCGCTCTACTCCGCCATCGACATCGTCCGCCGCGGCGGCACCATCTCGCTGTCGGGCGTCTACGGCGGCGCGGCCGACCCGATCCCGATGATCACGCTGTTCGACAAGCAGATCCAGCTGCGGATGGGCCAGGCCAACATCAAGAAGTGGGTCCCGGAGATCATGCCGCTGCTCGGTGACGACGACCCGCTGGGCGTCGACTCCTTCGCCACCCACCGGCTGCCGCTGTCGCAGGCCCCGGAGGCCTACGCGAAGTTCCAGCAGAAGGCCGACGGCTACGTGAAGGTGCAGCTCAAGCCGGAGCTCTGAGCCCGGCGGCCGACCAGGCCCGGGCGTTCCGCCCGGGCCTGGTCGGCCAGCTCCGCCGCCTCGAGGCAGGGACGGGGCCGGCTCGGCGTCCCGCAGCGGAGCCGTCCCCCCTCCGCTCAGCTGCGGTTCGCGAGCACCTGCTCGTAGACCTGCGCGGTCTGCTGGGCGATCGCCGGCCAGCCGAACTCGGCCAGCACCCGCTCGCGGCCGGCGCGGCCCATCTCGGCGGCCCGCGCGGGGTCGGCGAGCAGCTCGGCCATCCGGGCGGCCAGGCCGGCGGCGAACGCGGCCGGGTCGTCCTCGGTGTAGGGCACCAGCAGCCCGGTGCGGCCGTCGTCGACCACCTCGGGGATGCCGCCCACGGCGCTGGCCACGACCGCCGTCCCGCAGGCCGCGGCCTCCAGGTTGACGATGCCCAGCGGCTCGTACACCGACGGGACGACGAACACCGTCGCGCCGGTGATCAGCGGGACCAGCTGCTCGCGCGGCAGCATCTGCTCGATCCACACCACGCCCGAGCGGCGGGACTGCAGCTCGGCCACGGCGTCGGCCACCTGCTGGCGTTCGGCCGGGGTGTCGGGGGCGCCGGCGCACAGCACCAGGCCGGCGTCGGCGGGCAGCTGCTCGGCGGCGGCCAGCAGGTGCACGAGGCCCTTCTGCCGGGTGATCCGGCCGACGAACAGCGCGTAGGGCCGGTCGGGGTCGACGCCGAGGGACCGGACGACGTCGGGCGAGGAGACCGGGCGGTAGGCCTGCGCGTCGACGCCGTTGCCGACGACGAACACCTTCGCCGGGTCCAGCTCGGGGTAGACGGAGAGCACGTCGGTCTTCATCCCGCGGCTGACCGCGATCACGGCGTCCGCGGCGAGGTAGGCGGTGCGCTCGACCCAGGAGGAGAGCCGGTAGCCCCCGCCGAGCTGGTCGGCCTTCCACGGGCGCCGGGGCTCCAGCGAGTGCGCGGTGACCACGTGGGCCGAGCCGTGCACGAGCTGGGCCAGCTGGCCGGCGTGGTTGGCGTACCAGGTGTGCGAGTGCACCAGGTCGGCGCCGGCGAGCGCCGCGGCGATCTCGACGTCGATGCCGACCGCCTGCAGCGCGCCGTTGGCCGACTGCAGCCCGGTGGGCACGGCGTGGCCGGTCGCATCGGCCCCGGGACTGCCGGGGGTGCGTGGACCGCCGAAGCAGTGCACGTCGATCTCCGGGGCCGCCGGGAGCCCGCGCAGGGCCGCGACGAGGTGCTCGACGTGCACCCCCGCGCCCCCGTAGACGTCCGGCGGCCATTCCCTCGTCACCACTCCCACGCGCACGGAACTCACCCTAGGTGGTGGAAGGCCGGGCCGCGCCATGGTCAAGATCGGGCGATCTGCGGTGGCACGGGTTACGTTGCGCCCATGCGTGGTGGCCCCAGAGTTCTCGGAATCGTGTTGGCAGGTGGAGAGGGGAAGCGGCTGGCGCCGTTGACCCAGGACCGGGCGAAGCCCGCCGTGCCCTTCGGCGGCAACTACCGGCTCATCGACTTCGTGCTGTCCAACCTCGTGAACGCCGACATCCGGCGGATCGCGGTGCTCACCCAGTACAAGAGCCACTCGCTGGACCGGCACATCACCACCGTGTGGCGCATGTCGACGCTGCTGGGCAGCTACATCACCCCGGTGCCGGCGCAGCAGCGCCTCGGCCCGCGCTGGTACACCGGCAGCGCCGACGCGATCTACCAGAGCCTGAACCTGATCTACGACGACCGGCCCGACATCGTGGTGGTCTTCGGTGCCGATCACGTGTACCGGATGGACCCGGCCCAGATGATCCAGCAGCACCTGGACTCCGGTGCCGGCGTGACCGTGGCCGGGCTGCGGGTGCCGCGCAAGGAGGCGACCGCCTTCGGCGTCATCGACGCCGACGAGAACGGCAAGGTCGTGCAGTTCCTCGAGAAGCCGGCCGACCCGCCCGGCCTGCCCGGCAGCCCCGACGAGACGTTCGCGTCGATGGGCAACTACGTCTTCAGCACCGACGCGCTGCTCGAGGCGCTGCGCCGGGACGCCGAGGACGAGGACTCCGTGCACGACATGGGCGGGTCGATCATGCCGATGATGGCCGAGGCCGGCGACGCCCACGTCTACGACTTCTCCAGCAACCTGGTGCCCGGTGAGACCGAGCGCGACCACGGCTACTGGCGCGACGTGGGAACCCTCGACGCCTACTACGACTCGCACATGGACCTGGTGTCGGTCAGCCCGATCTTCAACCTCTACAACGACCGCTGGCCGATCTACACCCTGCCGCCCATGCTGCCGCCGGCGAAGTTCGTGCTCGGTGGCCGGGCCGAGGAGTCGATGGTCAGCGCCGGGGTGATCATCGACGGCGCCGCGGTGCACGGCTCGGTCGTCTCCCCGAACGTGCGGCTGGAGCGCGGGGCCCGGGTCGAGGGCAGCGTGCTGATGGACGGCGTCCACATCGGCGAGGGTGCGATCGTGCGCCGGGCCATCCTGGACAAGAACGTCGTCGTCCCACCGGGTGCCCGGATCGGTGTCGACCTCGACGACGACCGCGAGCGCTACCACGTGAGCGCCGGCGGCGTGACCGTGCTCGGCAAGGGCGCCCGCGCGATCCTGTAAGGACCCTCGTGCCCCCCACCCCTCGCTCCGCTCCCGGCGGGCCCCTGCACGAGGGCCGCCGGGGCCCTGCGCCGCTGATCGTCACGCTGCTGCTGGACGACGAGGCGCAGGGCCGGTTCGACCGGCTGCGGGCCGCGCACTTCCCGGCCAGGCCCCTTCCGGGGGCCCGCCGCGAGCCTGCGAGTGGTGGGGGGGACGGGGTGTTCCGACTGCAGGCGCACGTGACGCTGTTTCACGCGCTGCCCGGGGAGCACCTGCCCGACGTGTCCCGGGAGCTCGCGGCGGCGGCGGAGCGGTCGCCGTTCGACGTCGCGGTGACCGGGGTGCGGTTCCTCGGCCGCGGCGTGGCCATCGACCTGGACGCCCCGGAGCTCACCGCGCTGCGGCGCGGGCTGGCCGGCGCGTTCGACCCGTGGCTGACCCGGCAGGACCGGCAGTGGTCGCGGCCGCACGTCACCGTGCAGAACAAGGTCGCACCGGACGTCGCCCGGGCGCTGCACGCCGACCTGGCGGCGACCTTCGTGGCCGGGACGGTCGCCGCCCGCGGGCTCGGCCTGTGGCACTACCTCGGCGGCCCGTGGGCGCCGGCGGGGGAGTTCGGCTTCCGCTGAGCCGGCGGGCCCCCGGTCAGGTGCGCTTGGTGGCGACCAGCAGGCCGGTGCCGATGGGCAGCACCGCGCAGGTCAGCGTCTCGTCCTCGCGCAGCGTGCGGGCGATCTCCCGCCAGGCGACGGTCTGCTCGTCGCGGGCGGCGCGGTCGGCGATCTTGCCGTCGGCGAGCAGGCCGAGGCAGACCAGCGACCCGCCGCGGCGGATCAGCCCGAGCAGGCCGGCCAGGTGGCCGGAGTACTCCAGCGGCGGGCTGGCGCAGGTCACCAGGTCGTAGGCCCCGGGCGACAGCCGGGGGAGCACCTCGCCCGGGGTCCCGAAGATCATCCGCGTGCGCCCGCTGGCGACGCCGGCCTCGGTGAAGGCGCGCCGGGCGGCGCGCTGCTCGGCGGGGTCGCCGTCCAGCGTGGTGAGGACGCCATCCGGGCGCATGCCCTCCAGCAGCCACAGCCCCGCGACGCCACCACCGCTGCCCAGCGAGACGACCGACCGGGCGTCGCCGCTGGCGGCCAGCACGGCGAGGGCGGCCCCGACCGCGGGCTCGACCGGCAGCGCCGTGCCCAGCTCGGTCGCCGAGGTGACGGCGCGGTGGCGGGCCGTGGCCGTGGCCGGGGACTCGGTGGCGAAGCTGTCGGCGTAGGCCACAGCGCTGGTCGGGGAGCCGCCGGTGGGGGGCGGTCCGGCAACGCTGGTCACCGGACGAGGGTAGTGGCGCACGGGGGCTGCGTGCCCGGGCGGGGGCGGTCCGACACCCCGCGCGGCGGGCTGCCTGGCAACTGCCTGTGGGTCCGCGCGGGCGGGAACACCGGCCCGCGGCCCACCCGTTGGGCCAGATGTGCGTCTGTCACGTACCTCCGCCCAGCGGTCCACCCAGCAGCCCACCCACGGTGAGGAGGTGCCCGCGACGGTCGTCTGCGATCCTGACCTCGTGACCGGAGCAACCCCGACCGAGCCCGCGCGCACGGCGCTGCCCGACGCCGGCGGGGTCGAGGGCTGGGTCGCCCCGACGTGGGAACAGGTCGTCCGCGACCACTCGGCCCGCGTCTACCGGCTGGCCTACCGCCTCTCGGGCAACCAGCAGGACGCCGAGGACCTCACGCAGGAGACCTTCGTCCGGGTGTTCCGCTCGCTGGCCGACTTCTCGCCGGGCACCTTCGAGGGCTGGCTGCACCGCATCACCACGAACCTGTTCCTGGACATGGTCCGGCGCCGGCAGCGGATCCGCTTCGACGCGCTGCCCGAGGACACCGAACGGCTGCCCGGCTCCGCGCCGTCGCCCGAGCAGGTCTACGCCGACACCCACCTCGACCCGCAGATCCAGGCGGCGCTGGGCAAGCTGTCGCCGGAGTTCCGCGTGGCCGTCGTCCTGTGCGACATCGAGGGCCTCACCTACGAGGAGATCTCGGCGACGCTGGGCATCAAGCTGGGCACGGTGCGCAGCCGCATCCACCGCGGGCGCGTGCAGCTGCGCGAGGCGCTGGCGCACCTGGCACCCGGTCGCACGGCACCTGGTCGCGCCCCGATCGCCGAGGAGAGCCTGCGGTGAGGGAGCGCGACCAGCCCGGCGAGCGCCGCCTCGGCGGCATCGTGAGCATCCCGCCGAGCCACCTCGCGCAGGAGGCCGTCGCGGCCCTGGTCGACGGCGAGCTCTCCGGTGGCGCCGCCACCCGCGCCGCCCGGCACCTGTCCGGCTGTGCCCAGTGCCGGATGGCGGTCGCTGCCCAGCGCGAGGCCAAGGACGCCCTGCAGCACGACGGCGGCCTCGACGTCCCCGGCGACCTGCTGTCCCGGCTCAAGGCCATCCCGTTCACCGCCGACATGCCCGGCACCGGTGGCCTCGGTGGGCTCCATGCCGGCGCCGACGGCCTCAGCACGAGCGGCGGCGGTGGTTCGTGGGCCATCCCGCTGACCCCGCCGGAGCCGGCACCCGGCCGCCACGACAACGGCTCCCGGTGGCTGCGCCGCGGCATGACCGGGACGCTGGCCGGCATCGGTCTCGGTGTCGCCGTGCTCGCGGTCGGCCTGCCGACGTCCGACGTGCCTCCCGCCGCCTCGGAGCCGCGCGCCCCCGTGGTCGGCGCCGTCGACCGCACCGAGCCGACCGAGCGCACCGACATCGTGCCGCCGGTGGTGCGCACGCTCACCGTCGGCTCGACCAGCACCCTGCTCCCGGGCGGGACGCCCTGAGCGAGACCTCCGGCAGCCCGGACGACCAGGCGCGGGTCTTCGGCCGGCCCAGCGGGACGACGGGTGCCTTCGCGCCGTCGGACCCGCGGCTCCGGTCGAGCACCCCGCCGGCGCCCGAGCCGCACCCCGCGCAGCAGGCCGCTTTCGGTCGCCCGCGGGAGGTCGCCGGGTCCTTCGGTGCCGACCGGCCCGTCGCACCGCCGCGGCCCACCCCGCCGCCGCCGCCCGAGGCGGTGCTGCGCGCGTTCGCCCCGCGCAACGGCGCGACCGGCCTCGGTGAGCCGCCCGGCGGCCGCGGACCCCGGCGCCGGACCGCTGCCGCGCCGTTCTGGAAGCCCGACGCCGCAGCCGACCCGTGGCGCGACCCCCACGCGCCCGCCGGCCTCGGCGCGCCCGCCGTGTTCCCCGCCGAGGCCGACCAGGCCGGCCCGGTCGTCGTGGACGCGCAGGGTCGGCGCAAGCTGCGGCTGCGTGACGTGTCCGTGCGGCTCACCGTGCTCGCGCTGCTGGCGCTGCTGCTGGTCGGCCTCACCGGTGGGACGACCGCGTGGTGGCTGGGCCGCACCGCCGACGAGCAGCCGCTGCTCGCCCCCGGCACCCAGCTCTCGCAGGTCTCGCCCGGCGTCAGCCGCGAGCCGGGCTCGGTGGCCGACATCGCCGGCCGGGTGAGCCCGGCCGTGGTCTCCATCGAGGTCAGCCTGGCCAACGCCGGCGCCACCGGCTCCGGCGTGGTCGTCGACCCCGCCGGCGGCTACATCGTCACCAACAACCACGTCGTCTCCGGTGCCGCCGACGACGAGGAGGCCCAGATCCGTGCCGTCTTCAGCGACGGCAGCGGCTCCGCGGCCACCATCGTCGGCCGCGACCCGGCCAGCGACCTCGCCGTCCTCAAGGTCGACAGGCCCGGGCTGGTCGGGGCGACGCTGGGGGAGTCCGACGCCCTCGTCGTCGGCGACCCGGTCGTGGCCATCGGCTCCCCGCTCGGGCTGGCCGGCACCGTCACCACCGGCATCGTCAGTGCGCTGGACCGGCCGGTGCGGCTGTCCGGCGAGGGCAGCGACACCAACGCGGTGATCAGCGCGGTGCAGACCGATGCGCCGATCAACCCGGGCAACTCCGGCGGCGCCCTCGTCGACGGCACCGGTGCGGTCATCGGCATCAACACCGCGATCGCCTCCCTCGGCGGCAACGGCACCACCGGCGGCTCGATCGGCCTGGGCTTCGCCATCCCGATCGACACGGTGCGCGACATCGCCGAGGAGCTCATCGCCACCGGGACGGCGGTGCACGCCGACCTCGGCATCAACGCCCGCTCGGTCACCGACGGCATCCGCGACGGCGCCCTGGTGCTCAACGTCGAGCCCGGCAGCGGCGCGGCCGAAGCGGGAGTGCAGGAGCAGGACGTCGTGATCGCCGTCGACGGTGTCCCGGTGGCCAGCTCGGAGGAGCTGGTCGTCGCGGTCGACGCCCACGACCCCGGTGACACGGTCACGCTGGAGCTGGTGCGTGACGGGGCCTCCCGCGACGTCCAGGTCGTCCTCGGCACCGCCTGAGGACGAGCCCGTTCGCTGCCCACCGCTCGCCGGCCGGCAGCGGTCCCTGCGAGGGGGCCGGGACGGGGTCCGTCGTCTGGTGTTGGGGTTGCGCTCAGCTGCTGGTCAGCCGGCCCACCTACGCTGGTCACGACCGCGGTGCGCGGCAGGCGCGAGGAGGAGCGGTGTTCAACTCGATCGGCTGGGGAGAGATCGTCGTCCTGGCGCTCGCTGCCCTGTTCATCTTCGGTCCCGACCGGCTGCCCTCGCTGGCCAAGGACGCCGCGACCGGCATCAAGAAGGCCCGTGAGGCGGTCACCGGCGTGCGCGGCCAGCTGCACGAGACCCTCGGCGACGACTTCGACCACCTGCGCGACGTCGACCTGCGGCAGTACCACCCGAAGACGTTCATCCGGCAGCAGCTGCTGGGCGACGACGACAGCCCGTCGGTCAAGTCCGGCTCGACCGGATCGACCGCGGCCGGTGCGGTGCGCCTGACGAAGCCGGGCACCCGGGACTCCTCCGTCCCGCCGCCATTTGATCCCGACGCCACCTAGACCACCGAGGCCCGGCGCGCCCTGGACAGGTCGGACGCGACCGTCTCCGGACACAGCGAGGCCGGCCCCCCGCGGGGAGACCGGCCTCGGATGCGGATCAGGTCAGCGGGTGACGGGGGTCAGCCCCAGCGGCATGCCGGCCAGGCCGCGCTGGCGGACGGTGAGCCCCTCGGCGATCTTCTCCAGCGCCTGCGCCGCGGGGGCGTCGGGCTGGGCGAGCACGATGGGTGCACCGGCGTCGCCGGCCTCGCGCAGCCGGGTGTCCAGCGGGATCTGGCCGAGCAGCGGCACCCGGGCGCCGAGGGTCGCGGTCAGCGCGTCGGAGACGGCCTGGCCACCACCGGCACCGAAGAGCTCCATGCGGGAGCCGTCGGGCAGGTCGAGCCAGGACATGTTCTCGATGACGCCGACGACCCGCTGCTGGGTCTGGGTGGCGATCGCGCCGGCCCGCTCGGCGACCTCGGCGGCGGCCAGCTGCGGCGTGGTCACCACCAGGATCTCGGCGTTGGGCACCAGCTGGGCCAGCGAGATCGCGACGTCACCGGTGCCCGGGGGCAGGTCCAGCAGCAGGACGTCCAGGTCGCCCCACCACACGTCGGCGAGGAACTGCTGCAGCGCGCGGTGCAGCATCGGGCCACGCCACACGACCGGGGTGTTGCCCGGGGTGAACATGCCGATCGAGATGACCTTCACGCCGTAGGACTGCGGCGGCATGATCATGTTCTCGACCTGGGTCGGCTTGTCCTCGCAGCCGAGCATCCGGGGCACCGAGTGGCCGTAGATGTCGGCGTCCACGACGCCCACGGACAGGCCGCGGCGGGCCATCGAGGCGGCCAGGTTCACCGTGACGCTGGACTTGCCGACGCCGCCCTTGCCCGAGGCGACCGCGAACACGCGGGTCAGCGAGCCGGGCTGGGCGAAGGGCACGACCGGGTCGGCGGCATCCGTGCCGCGCACGGTCTTGCGCAGCTCGGTGCGCTGCTCGTCGTTCATCACGTCCAGGCCGACCTGCACGGCGGTCACGCCGGGCACCCGGATGACGGCCTCGGTGACGCGGTCGGTGATGGTGTCGCGCATCGGGCAGCCGGTGACGGTCAGGTAGACCTCGACGCGGACCGCGCCCGGGTCGCCGCCGACGCCGATCTGCACGTCCTTGATCATGCCCAGCTCGGGCAGCGGACGGTTGATCTCCGGGTCCTGGACGGTCGCCAGGGCCGCGACCACGGCGTCCAGCGCCGGCGAGCCGGTGAGCGTGTCGGACATGCGGGGTGAGTCTCCTTCGACGGGGGGCCCGCGCGAGGCGGCCCCAGGGAGCTCGCGCGCGGACGCCCTCACTGTACGGCGGGCCGGACGGGCGTTCCGGGTCGGAAGGGTGTGAGCCCGGGCATCCCCCGCCGAGGCGGGGTGGAGGACCTCTGCACCCGGCTCCGGCGCCGAGACCGGGTGCGGGGGTGCCGCCGCCTGGGTCGCATAGGGTCGCGGCCGTGTCGTCGCCCGCCCGGTCCGCGACGCTGCGTGACTCGCTGGGCCTCGGGCTCGCGGTGGGGCTCTACGGCGTCGCGTTCGGGGCGGCCGCGGTGGGGGCGGGGCTGTCGACCTGGCAGGCGGTCGCGCTGTCGGCGCTCATGTTCACCGGCGCCTCGCAGTTCGCGCTGGTGGGCGTGCTCGGCGCGGGCGGCGGTGCGTTCGCTGCGGTCGGCAGCGCGCTGCTGCTCGGTTCCCGCAACACGCTCTACGGCGTCCGGCTGGCCCCGATGCTTGCCCCGCGCGGCTGGCTGCGCCGGGCGGGCACCGCGCAGCTGGTCATCGACGAGTCGACGGCGATGGCCGTGGCCGCGTCGGACCGGGAGCTGGGCCGGCTGGCGTTCTGGGTCACCGGCGGGTCGGTCTACATCTGCTGGACGGCGATGACGCTGGTCGGCGCGCTGGGAGCCGGCGGGCTGGGGGAGACCGCGCAGGCGGCGCTGGACGCCGTCGTCCCGGCGGCCTTCCTGGCGCTGCTGTGGCCGCGGCTGCGGCGCACCGCGACCGAGGCGGGGGTGCAGCGGCGGGTGGCGCTGGGCGGGGCGGTCATCGCGCTGGCGCTCACGCCGTTCGTGCCCGCCGGGCTGCAGGTGGTGCTCGCCGTCGTCGCGGTGCTGCTGGCCGGGCGCCCGCGGGCGGTGGCGGCGTGAGCGGCGGGGCGATGTGGACGACCGTGCTCGTGGGCTCGGTGGGCTGCTACCTGCTGAAGCTCGCCGGGCTGTCGGTGCCGGCTGCCTGGGTGCAGCGGCCGCTGGTCACCCGGGTCGTGGAGTTCGTGCCGGCGGCGCTGCTGGCGGCGCTGGTCGCGGTGCAGGCGGCGACGTCGGGGCGGGACCTGGTGCTCGACGGCCGGCTCGTCGGTCTGGCGGTCGCGGCGCTCGCGCTGGCGCTGCGGGCGCCGTTCATCGTGGTGATCCTGCTGGCCGGGGCGGCCGGTGCGCTGGTGCACGTCCTCGGCGGTTGAGACCGGTTCACTCGCGGTGGCGGCCGCGGTAGTTCATCGCCTCGGGCGGCGGGTCGAAATCGATGTCCTCCTGGGGGTAGATGACCCCGCCGTTGGCCGTGTCGACGAGGAACCCTGCCTGGATGTAGTCCCAGGCGTACCCGGGGACCCAGCCCTCGTCCTCGTCGTGGACCAGCACCGGCTGCCCCGCGCGGGACCAGGGCGGCCTGGGGACGCCGAGCTCGACCGCGCCCAGCTCCTCGGCCGGGACGCCGGCGTGCGCCGCCACCCGGGCCTGGCTAGCGGGGCCCAGCTCGCTGGTGCGCCCGACCGTGCCGAGGTCGATCGGGGCCCCGGACGTCTGCAGTCACAGCCGGAAGGTCCGGTCGGGGAGGTGCTCGACCCGGACGACGAAACCGCTGCCGGGGTTCACCCGTCCATCCTGGCGGGCCGGGCCGGACGGCGGACCGCGATGGGCCCGCCGTCCGGGTGCATCAGTGCGCCATCGGCAGCTGGGCCTCGGACTCCAGGCGCTCGGCGCCCGAGGTCGTCTGCAGCGGCTTCTCCTTGATGAAGAGCACCACCAGCAGGGCGAGTGCGGCCAGCGGGGTGGCGATGAGGAACAGCTCTGCGGTGGCGTCGCCGTAGGCGTTCTGCACCACCGTCTGCACCTCCGGCGGCAGGCTGGCCACGTCCGGGACGGCGGCGCCCTCGCCGGAGGAGGACCCGCCGAGCACCGACAGCTCGCTGGCCACGCGGCTGGCGAGCACCGCGCCCAGGACGCTGACGCCGATCGTGCCGCCGAGGCTGCGGAAGAACGACAGCACCGAGGTGGCCGAGCCGAGCTGGCGGGCCGGGACGTCGTTCTGCGCGGCGAGCACCAGGTTCTGCATCAGCATGCCGACGCCGACGCCCATCACGGCCATGTAGGCGCCGATCAGCCACATCGAGGTGCCCGCGCCGATGCTGGCCAGCAGGCCGAAGCCGACGGTCATCAGAGCCGCGCCGGCGACCAGGTACCGCTTCCACAGCCCGGTCTTGGTGATGAGCGCACCGGCGACGGTGGAGGAGACCAGCAGCCCGGCGATCATCGGCAGCGACAGCAGCCCGGCGGCGGTGGGGGAGTAGCCGCGGGAGATCTGGAAGTACTGGGAGAGGAAGACCGTCCCGCCGAACATCGCGATGCCCACCAGGGCGGAAGCGACGACGGTGAGGGTCACCGTGCGGTTGCCGAAGATGTCCAGCGGGATGATCGGCTCGGCCACCCGGGACTCGACCAGCACGGCGAGGGCGAGCAGCACCAGCGCGCCGCCGACCATCAGCGCCGTCGTCCCCGACAGCCAGTCGAAGTCGTTGCCGGCGAGGGTGACCCAGACGAGCAGCAGGCTGATGCCGGCGGTGATGAGCAGGGCGCCCAGCCAGTCGACCCGCACGTCGCGACGCACGGTCTTCAGCTTCAGCGTCTTCTGCAGCAGCACGATCGCAGCCAGCGCGAACGGCACGCCCATGAAGAAGCACCAGCGCCAGCCCAACCACGAGGTGTCGACGATGACGCCACCGATCAGCGGCCCGGCGACGGTGGCCACGGCGAAGACGGCGCCGAAGACGCCGGCGTACCGGCCCAGCTCGCGCGGCGGGATCATCGCGGCCATCACGATCTGCACCAGCGCGGTGAGGCCACCGGCGCCGGCGCCCTGGATGACGCGGGCGACGATCAGCATCGTCGTGTCCTGGGAGAACCCGGCCAGCAGCGAGCCGGCGACGAACAGGCCCAGGGAGAGCTGCACGAGCAGCTTCTGGCTGACCAGGTCGGCGAGCTTGCCCCACAGCGGCACGGTCACGGTCATCGCCAGCAGCTCGGCGGTGACCACCCAGGTGTAGATCGACTGGCTGCCGCCCAGATCGGAGATGATCGTGGGCAGGGCGTTGGAGACGACGGTCGCGGCGAGGACCGACACGAAGATGCCCATCATCAGGCCGGACAGGGCCTGCAGCACCTCCCGTCGGCTCATCGCGGCGGACGTGCTCGCCGCCCCGGCCTCGGTGGTGGTGGTCATGGTGCTCCAGTCGGTGGGTGGGGCGGGGATCAGCGGGCGGCGGGCAGGCCGGCGGCGACGGCGTCGAGCGCCTCGTCGGCCAGCGCCGTCAACGGGGTGGTGCCGCCCTGGGCCTGCCAGCGCAGCAGGCTGACCCGCAGGGCGGCGGAGACGACGGCGGCCAGCAGCGGGGGCAGCAGGTCGGTGTCGGCGTCGGAACCGGTCCGCTCGGCCACGGCCAGGGCGAGCTCGCGCTCGTCGGTGGCGCTCATCTCCACCAGCCGGGGGAGCAGCGCCGGGGTGCTCATCAGCACGGTCAGCCGTTCGAGCAGGCCGACCGGGTCGGCCTCGAGCTCGACCAGCCCGGCCTGCACCGCGGCCCGGACCGCGTCGAGCGGGGCGGTGTCGCCCGGCACGGCGCGCAGCCGGGCGGACAGCCGCGGCTGGTCGGGACCGCCGGGCTGCAGCAGCGCCTCCTCCTTGCTGGAGAAGTGGTTGAAGAAGGTCCGGTAGGAGACGTCGGCTGCGGCCGCGATCGCCTCCACGGTGACGGACTCCCAGCCGCGTTCGACGGCCAGCCGCACGGTCGCGGCCGCCAGGGCGGCCCGGGTGCCGGCCTTCTTCCGCTCGCGCAGGCCGCGTTCGGTCACCGGACGAGCATCCGACTTCGTTGCACAGTGTGCAAGCTTGCCGGGTGTGCATCCGATCACCCGGTACGGCGCGGCGGCCGGACGGCGTCCGGCCGCTCGGGCAGCATCCGGCGGCATGACCGCACCGACGCGTGCGCCCACCCGCGTGCCGGCCCTGGCACTGGCGGGTGCAGGTGGGCTCGCCGCCGGGGTCGCGGCCAAGGCGGCCGACGCGTCCGGTTGGCGCTGGGCCGCCGAGCTCGGCCACTACCCGGCCGCGTGGGTGCTGGTGGTGGCGCTGATCGGTTGGCGGGCACCGTCGCTGCGGGCGGCCGCGGTGCGCGCAGCGGTCTTCTTCGCCGCGATGACCGTGACCTACTACGGCTGGGCGGGCCTGGTGCTCGACCGTGGCTGGGAGGTCCGGCTGCTGGTCGCCTGGCTGGTGCTGTCGGCGACCGCGGTGCCGGTCACGGCCGCCGCCGTCCACGTCGCGACCCGCCGCACCGGCTGGCTGCCCGGTGCGCTGCTGGCGACGACGGCCGGCATCACCCTGGGCGGCGGGGTGCTGGCCGACGTCGGCGACCACCCGGTGCAGGCAGTGGCCGACGTCGTCGTCGCGGTCGTGCTGGTCGTCGTCCTGCCCCGGGACGGGCGCACCCGGCTGGAGGCGGTCGGGCTCACCGCGCCGCTGACCTGGGGAGCCGCCCAGCTGCTCGACGTCCTGCGAACGGTGCTGGGCTGACCGGCGTGCTGGTCGTGGTGGGTGGGCTGCCCGGGGTCGGCAAGACCACCGTCGCCCGCGCGGTGGCCGGGCGGCTGCCGGCGGCGCACCTGCGGATCGACACCTTCGAGGTCGCGCTGGTCCGGCTGGGGCTCGTGGCCGAGGGCGAGGTCGCGGCCGAGGGGTACGAGCTGGCGCTCGCGGCCGCGGACACCTGCCTGACCGCCGGCACCGACGTCGTCGTCGACGCGGTGTTCGACGTCGCCGCCGCGCGCCGGCCGTTCCGCGAGCTCGCCGCCCGGCACGAGGCCGCCGTGCACTGGGTGCGGTTGATCTGCACCGACCGGGCCGAGCACCGGCGCCGGGTCACCGAGCGGACCGCCGACCTCGCCGGCCACACCGTCCCGACCTGGCCGGCGGTGCAGGCGCGGCGGGTCGACCAGTGGCACGAGCGGCACACCGTCGTCGACACCGCCGCGGGCGACCCGGTCGCCGCCGTGCTCAGCGCGCTGGGTCGCTGAGCCCGTCGGCGGTCTCCCGGCGCTTCTTCTGCTTCTTCTTGCGCTCGCCGCCGTCCTCGGAGGCGTCGTCGGGCACCAGCCGGTTGAGCTCGCCGCGGATGAAGTCGCGGGTGGCGAGCTCGCCGACCGAGACGCGCAGCGAGGCGAGCTCGCGGGCCAGGTACTCGGTGTCGGCGCGGGTCTGGAACGACCGGTTGCGGTCCTCCTCGGCCTGGACCCGGTCGCGGTCGGCCTGCCGGTTCTGCGCGAGCAGGATCAGCGGCGCGGCGTAGGCGGCCTGGGTGGAGAAGGCCAGGTTGAGCAGGATGAACGGGTAGGGGTCCCAGCGGAACCGCACGGCGACGACGTTCAGCACGATCCAGACGATCACGATGATCGTCTGGACGGCGAGGAACCGGCCGGTGCCCAGGAAGCGGGCGATGCCCTCGGCGAACTTGCCCACCGCGTCGGGGTCCAGCTTCAGGAACTGGCCGATCGACCGGCTGCCCCGGGGCTGGTCCAGCCGCTGGTCGGCGCGGCGGTCGACGTCAGCCACGGCGGGCCCGCTCACGCCAGTCCTCGGGCAGCAGGTGGTCCAGGACGTCGTCCACGCTCACCGCGCCGACGAGCCGGCCCTGCGGGTCGACGACGGGGGCCGCGACCAGGTTGTAGGTGGCGAAGTAACGGGTGACCTCGGCCAGCGGCGCCTCCGGGCGCAGCGGCTCCAGGTCGTCGAGCACGCCGCTGACCAGGGTCGAGGGTGGCTCGCGCAGCAGCGCCTGGATGTGCGCCAGCCCCAGGTAGCGGCCGGTCGGGGTGGCCGAGGGCGCCCGGCAGACGTAGACCTGGCTGGCCAGCGCGGGGGTGAGCTCGGGTGCCCGCACCCGGGCCAGCGCCTCGGCGATCGTGGCGTCGGGGGTCAGGATGACCGGCTCGCTGGTCATGATGCCGCCGGCGGTGTCCTCGGAGTACTTCAGCAGCTGGCGGACCGGCTCGGCCTCGTCGGGCTCCATCAGCTCCAGCAGCCGGTCGCGGTCGACGTTGGACAGCTCCGACAGCAGGTCGGCGGCGTCGTCGGGGTCCATCTCCTCCAGGACGTCGGCCGCGCGCCGCTCCTCCAGCGTGCCGAGGATGACGATCTGCTCGGCCTCGGGCAGCTCACCGAGGACGTCGGCCAGCCGCTCGTCGTCCATCGCCTCGGCCACCTCGTGCCGCCGCTTGATCGGCAGCTCCTGCAGCGCGTGCGCGGCGTCGGCGGCGTTCATCTCGCGGTAGGTGGCTATCAGCGTCTCCGCGCTCTGCCCGGTCTCGGGCAGGGCCAGGCCGGTGACCTCGTCCCAGGCCAGCTGGTGCAGCTGGCCGCGCCGGCGGAAGCCGCCGGGCTCCTGGACGGCGAGCCGGGACAGCACCCAGTCACCGGTGCGGGTCTGCTCGATGGCGGCGTCGACGACGACGGCGGCCCGCTCGGGCTCGGCCATGGTGACCCGGCGGTCCAGCAGCTCGCCGAGCACCAGGGTCTCACCGGCCCGCTGCTCGAAGCGCTTGACGTTCAGCGTGCCCGAGGACAGCCGCACCGACCCGGCGTCCAGCCCGGTCACCCGGCCCATCGGGCAGAAGATCCGGCGCCGGGCGACGACCTCGATCACCAGCCCGAGCACCCGGGGCGAGGCGGTGCCGACCCGCAGCGCGACGAGCACGTCGCGCACCTTCCCGACCCGGTCGCCGTTGGGGTCGAAGACGGTCAACCCGGCCACCCGGGAGACGTAAGCCCTCGTCACCGTGGTCACGACTGCGAAGGCTACCGTCGCCGTCGTGAGCGCTCCGCGACCCGACCAGCTGGACTACGAGGTCGTGGACGTGTTCGCCCCGCGGCCGTTCAGCGGCAACCAGCTCGCGGTGGTGCTGGGCGCCGACGGGCTGAGCACCGGGCAGTGCCAGGCGCTGGCCGCCGAGTTCGGCTTCTCGGAGTCCACGTTCGTCAGCGCACCCACCGTCGCCGGCGCCGACTACCGGGTCCGCATCTTCACCCCGCGCACCGAGCTGCCCTTCGCCGGGCACCCCTCGGTCGGCACCGCGCACACCCTCGTCCGGCTCGGCCGGCTGCCCGCCGGGGTGGTGCGCCAGGAGTGCGGCGCAGGCGTGGTCGAGGTCGCGGTGGACGCCGACGGCGCCCGGCTGACCGGCGGGTCGGTGTCGCTGCGGCCGGGGCCCGACGCCGCAGTCCTGGCCGCGGCGCTGGGGCTGGACGGCGCCGACGTCACCGGGCGCCCCGTGCACCTGGTCGGCTGCGGGATCGACTTCGCCCAGCTCGAGGTCCACCCCGGTGCGCTCGGCCGGGCCGTTCCCGACCCGGCCGCGCTCGCGGCGCTGCTGACCGGCGTCCAGGGCGGGGTCTCCGTGCTGGCCTGGGACGCGGACAGCGGCGCGGGCACGGTGCGCGTGTTCGCCGACGGTCTGGACTACGCGGAGGACCCGGCCACCGGTTCCGCGGCGCTGGGCACCGGCATCTGGCTGGCCGCCGTGGGCCTGGCCGGCGAGGGCGTCACGGAGTACCGGCTGGCGCAGGGCGCGGCGGTCGGGCGGCCCTCGGTGCTGTCCGGCCGGGTCCGGGTGGCCGGCGGCGCGGTCGCCGAGGTGAGCGTGGCCGGCGCCGTGCAGCCGATCGCGGCCGGCCGCGTGCGGGTCCCGAGCCGGTGACGGAGCCCGCGGCCACCCTGCAGAGCGCGCCGGCGGCGCAGGCGTGGGCGGTGCACCGGCCGTCCGGGCGCGACGTCGCGCTGATGGGCGTCGCGGTCGTCGGCGTCTCGTTCTCCGGGCCGCTGACCGCGCTGGTGGCCACCTCCTTCCTGGCCATCGCGTTCTGGCGCAACGCCGCCGGCGCGGTGCTGCTCCTGCCGGTGCTGCTGCTGCACGAGCGGTCGACGCTGACCGGCCTGCGCCCCCGGCAGCTCACCAGCTCGCTGGTCGCCGGGCTGTTCCTGGCCGCGCACTTCGCCGCCTGGCTGCCCAGCCTGTCGATGACGACGGTCGCGGCCTCCACCGCGCTGGTGACCACCACCCCGATCTGGACGGCGCTGGCCGCCCGCGTCTCCGGCGTCCACCTGCCCCCGCAGGTCTGGTGGGGGCTGGGGCTGGCCGTGCTCGGGGCGGCGCTCATCGCCGGGGTCGACGTCACGGTCTCCTGGCGGGCGCTGGCCGGCGACGGTCTGGCGCTGCTTGGCGCGATCTGCGCCGGTGGCTACATGCTGGCCGGCGCCCGGGCCCGGGAGCGGCTGAGCACCTCGGCCTACGCGGTGGTCTGCTACTCCACCTGCGCGGTCGCCCTGGCCGTCGCCGCGCTGGTCGTCGACGTCCCGCTGGCCGGGTTCAGCGCCCGCGACTGGTGGCTGATCGCCGCGATCACCTGCTGCGCCCAGCTGCTGGGGCACACGCTGCTCAACCTGGTGCTCTCCTCGGTCGGCCCGACCGTGGTGGGGCTGGCCGTCCTGCTCGAGGTGCCGGGCGCGCTGCTGGTGGCGCTGGTGCTGCTGCAGCAGGCGCCCCCGCTGCTCGCGCTGCCGGGGATGGTCGCCGTCGTCCTCGGGGTGGCGCTGGTGGTCCGCGCCGGCCGGCCGGTGCCGGTGGTCGACCCGGTCATCTGAGCCGGGTCAGCCCAGCGAGCCGTTCGCGATCGCGCCCAGGGCGACGACCCACCCGACGACCCCGAGCAGCAGCAGCGTGCTGACGACGCCGCCGATCACCACCGCGGCCAGCGCGAGCCCCTCGCCGCCCTCGCCGGTCCGCCGGATCTGCCGGCGGGCGACGATCCCCAGCGCCAGCCCCACCGGGGCGAGCACGCCGAAGAAGCAGAGCACCAGGGCGATGGGGGCGAGCTGGTTGGTCGGCCGGCGCCAGCCGTAGCCGGGCGGCGGGCCGTAGCCGGGCGGCGGGCCGTAGCCGGGCGGCGGGCCGTAGCCGGGCGGCGGGCCGTAGCCGGGCGGCGGGCCGGAGCCGGCAGGCGGGCCGTAGCCGGGCGGCGGGCCCGAGGACGGCGAGGCGGGGGCGGCGTTCCACGGTGAGTCCGTGCGGCGGGTGTCGTCGGGGCTCATGCCGTCCTCTCCTGGCCGTCGGTCGGTCGGTCGGGCCAGTGTGCCGGTCAGCCGCTGATCGCCGCGGCAGGCAGCGCGGACATGCGGGTGGCGATCGCCCGGCCGGCCGCCGTGGTCGTCGCCGGGTCGTCGCCGATCAGCACCGACAGCACATGGCCGACGGCCTGGGCCAGCACGACCTGGGTGGTGCCGTCGGCCAGCTGGTACTGGAAGACGACGCTCATCTCGGCCAGGCCCTCGGCGCTCGGGGCGGGCTGGAACGTGTACGTGTCCGGCGGGCAGCTGCTGAAGGCGGCGACCAGCTCCCGGACGGCGCTGCTCGCGGCCTCGACGGTGTCGTAGCTGATCGCCTCCGACGACAGCTGCGCGGCACCCGCCGGGTCCACGGCGACCACCGGCTGCTTGCCGGTGCGGTGGGCCTCGGAGCCGAAATGCTGGTCGCAGATGCCGTCGAAGCTGGGGTTGTCGGCGATGGTCGTGCCCTCGCCCAGCGGGTTGGCCTGCACCGTCCAGCCGGCGGGGAGGTCGCTGGCGCGCAGCGCGATGGCCACCGCGGCCTCGGCCGGGTCGCGGACCGCCGCCGGGTCGGCGGCTGCCGAGGCGGCCTCCGCGGCGTCGGCGGCGCCGGGCTCGGCCGTCGGCTCCACGGTCGGCCCGGCCGTGGCGGCGGACGACGACGTGCTGGCGGCGGCCGGATCGCCGTCGGGGCCGCTGCACCCGGCCAGCGTCAGAGCGGCCGCGACGGCCAGGGGGACCAGGGAACGCCTCACCCCGCCGACGGTAACCCCGACGGCTCGCCCTCCCGGTGACCGGTAGGCCGCCCGGGCCGCTGTGCCGGCCGTCGTCCTCGCGGAGGTGCCGCCGCTGCGGGTGCTCGCCGGCGGCACCTCGCTGGACCTGGGGACGGCGGGCTACGCGTCGCGCTGACCGCCGGCCGCCGGCGCGACCTCGAGCACCGCGGTGATGACGTGCCGGCGGTGGGCGCTCAGGTCGGCGAACAGGCCGGGTGCGGCGTCGAAGGGCACCACGTCGGTGACCACGGCGGCGCGGACGGCGTCCCCGTGGTCGGCCAGCAGCGCGAGCGTCTCGTGGGAGAGCCGCCGCCGGTCCCACAGGTGCGCCAGCCCGCGCGGCACCCGGCCGATCTGGGCGCAGCGCAGCGACAGCCCGTTGTGGTGGAACTCCTCGCCGAGGGCCACCTCGCCGGCGCCGCCGGTGTAGAAGGCGAGGTCGACGGCGGTGCCCTGGGGGCGCAGGCAGCGCAGTGCGGTGGCCAGTGCCGACGCGGTGCCCCGGCACTGGAACACCACGTCGGCGCCCCGGTCGCCCGCGCCGTGCCGCCAGCGGGTCTTCAGCTCCCGGGCCAGCTCCGGGGTGCTGTCGACCGCCTCCAGGCCCAGGGCGACCGCGGCGTCGCGGCGGGCGGCGGTCGGGTCGGCGACGACGACCTCCGCCGCGCCGTGCGCCCGGGCCAGCAGCCCGACGAGCAGCCCGATGGCGCCACCACCGGTGACCAGGACCAGCCGGCCGCGCACCCCGTCGCCCAGCTCGCTGCCGCCGACGTCGGCGGCGGCGTGCAGCAGCCCGTTGGCGCAGATCGGCCCGAGGTGGGCGGCGAACACGCCGAGCAGCGGGTCGAGCCCGGCGGGCAGCCGGACGACGTGCTGGGCCAGCGGGTCGCCGTGGACGACGGTCGAGTGGCCGTAGGCCATGGCCACGACGGCGCCCTCGGCGACGGCCGGCGTCCGGGTGCCGGTGACCCGCGCGACCTCCATGTAGCCCAGCCGCTCGACCGGGAAGCCCTGGGCCGGCCGGTCGCGGTCGAACAGGCCCAGGTCGGCGTCCCAGCCGGCGGAGAAGTAGGGGCTCGTGCCGCGGTACCAGGTGAGCTCGGTGCCCGCGGACACGCCGCTGAACAGCGTCTCGGCGCGGAAGCGGCCCTCGGCCAGCGGCGGCTCGGGGGTCTCGACCACCGCCAGCTCACCGGCGCGGGGCACCACCAGCGTGCGCACGACCCCGCTCACCGGCCGGCCACCCGGACGACGGTGCCGGTGCGCGTGGCCTCGGCGACCGCCCAGGCCAGCCGGTGGGTGCGCAGCGCCTCGTCGACGTCGACCAGGCCCGGGGCCGCCGGCTGCCCGGCGAGCACGTCGAGGAAGGCCCGGTCGACCGCGGTGCGGGCCTCAACCGTGGGCTCGACGTGCTCCTCGCCGTCCCGGGTGCGCACCCGCAGGGCGGTCTCGGTGAGCTCGACGGCGACCCCGTCCCCGGCCAGCTCCAGGCCCGCGGCGGTCAGCACGGGCAGCACGCAGGAGGTGCTCACCGTGCCGACGGCCCCCGAGGCCAGCCGGAGCACCGCGGCGGTGGCGTCCGGCACGTCGCGGCCCTCGGTCGTCGAGGCGGCCGCGGCGCCCACGACCTCGGTGACCTCACCGGCCAGCAGCCGGACGAGGTCCAGCACGTGGGTGGCCTGCTCGACGACCTGGCCGCCGGACCGGTCGTGCCGGCTCCACCACGCCGGTGGGGGAGTGGTGCCCCACCAGCGGGCGCTGAGCAGCCGCAGGGTCGAGCCGGCGAGCACGGTCCGGGCCCGATCGACGGTGTCCAGGTGCCGCCAGTGGTAGCCGGTCGCGGTGGGCAGCGACGCCTGCCGCACCAGGTCGGCGACCTCCTCGGCCACTGCGAGGTCGGCGGCGAGGGGCTTCTCCACGAAGAACGGCACGCCGGCCCGGGCGACCGTCCGCTCCAGCTCGCCGTGCGCGAAGGGCGGCACGCAGAGCCAGACGCCGTCCAGGTGCCGGCCCAGCAGGTCGTCGAGGCCGGCGGCGGCCTCGGTGCCCACCTCGGCGGCGAGCGCCTGCGCGGCGGCGGCCACCGGGTCGGTGACCGCGACCAGCTCGACGTCGGGGAAGCCGGCCAGGGTGCGGGCGTGCCGAGCGCCGACGCCACCGGCGCCGACGAGTCCCACGCGGAGCGTCATGCCGGGCATGCTGCCGGTTCCGCGCGTCCCCCGCTCGTCCAGGAGGGCTCCGCCGTGCCAGCATGCGCACCGACCGTCCGACGGTCGGCGTGGGTGTTCCGCGCCGACGGCCGACCACGCGCACCGCGTCGTCGCTGACAGGAGGACCGCGAATGTCCCAGCTCGTGCACGGCCGACCGGGCTCCCCGCCGGCGGCCTGCCCACCCGGACCGGTGCGGGCGTGAAGATCCTGATGGACGCCGGCCCGTGGCTGCCGGTGCCCCCGGTCGGGTACGGCGGGCTGGAGAACGTCGTGGCCACCCTCACGACCGAGCTCCGCCGGCGCGGGCACCGGGTCGTGCTGGCCGCCTCGGGTGACAGCCGGCAGGACGCCGACGGCCTCGTGTCGGCCTTCCCGACCGGGCAGTTCCCGCGGCTGGCGGCCCCGTACCCGCAGGTGGTCGGGGCGGCGCACGCCCACGCCCAGGTGGTCGTCGCGGCGGTGCACGCCCACGCCGCGGCCGGCGACCCGTTCGACGTGGTGCACACCCACCTGGAGGTCGTCGGCCCGGCCGTGCTGGCCGCCCTGGGCGACTCCGCGCCGCCGGTGCTGCACACCCTGCACTGGGACCTGCGGCGCAACGCCGACTTCTACGGCTCGTTCGACGGCGGGGGCCGGGTGCACTTCGTCGGCGTCTCGGCCTCGCAGGTGGCGCGGGGCCCGGAGCGGCTGCGGCGGCAGACCCTGGGCGCCGTCCCGCTGGCGGTGCCGATCCCCGACGGGCCCCCGGCCGGCCGGGACGAGCGCGACCGGTCGGTCCTGGTGCTCTCCCGGATGTGCGCGGACAAGGGCACCGACATCGCGGTGCGGGCCTGCCGTGCGGCCGGGGTGCCGCTGGTGCTGGCGGGCCCGGTCGGTGGGCTGCCGGACCGCGCGGCGCTGGAGGCGGCGCTGGCCGATCCGGCGTCCCCGGTGCGCGGCTACCCCGACGTCCGCTGGTTCCTGGAGCACGTCGAGCCCCTGCTCGACGGTGAGCACGCCCGCTGGATCGGCAGCGTCGACGGTGCGGAGAAGGCCGGCCTGCTGCGCCGGGCCCGGGCCGTGCTGTTCCCGCTCCGCTGGGAGGAGCCCGGCGGCACCGCCGTCTGCGAGGCGCTCGCGGCCGGCACCCCGGTGGTGGCCATGGCCCGCGGCTGCCTGCCCGACCTGGTCGAGGACGGCGTCACCGGTTTCCTCGCCGGGACCGAGGCCGGGTTCACCGACGCGCTGTCCCGGCTCGACGAGCTGGACCCGGAGGCGTGCGCGGACACGGCCCGGCGCCGGTTCACCCCCGCGGCGATGGCCCAGGACTACGAACGGCTCTACGTGCAGGTGCACCGCCGTGCGCTGCTGCGCGTCGGCCCGCGGCAGGTCCCCCGGGCGCACCCGGGGGACCTGCCGGTCACCCGCCGCTGAGGTCGTAGAGGGTGACCCCGTCGACGGTCTGGGCGGCGAACGTCTCCGCCACCCAGGCGGCGATGTCGGCCGAGGCGCTGCTGCCGCTGTCGCTGCTCATCCCCGCGCCGCCGATGAACCAGTGCACCTGGCCGTCGGCGACCAGGGCCTGGAACTCCGCCAGCGTGGGCGAGGGGTCGCTGCCGTTGAACCCGCCGATCGGCATCACCGGCAGCTCGGTGGCCAGCTGGTAGCCGGCGGCGCTGTTGGACCCGACGGCCGCGGCGACCCAGGTGTAGGAGTCGGCGTCCTCGGTCAGCGCCGCGACGACCGCGTCGCCGGGGTCGGCGGCGTCGAGCAGCCCACCCATGCCGCCGCCGGTGCCACCGGCTCTGCCGGTCGGGGTGCCGGCGGCCCCACCGGTCGTGCCGCCGGCTGCCGGGGCCCGACCGCCCGGGGCCTGACCGCCCGGGGCCTGACCGCCGAAGCCACCGGCCGGCGGGGTGCCGCGCTGACCGCCTGCGCCGCCGCCACCACCTCGGCCTCCGCCACCGGGCCCGCCGGCGCCGAACCCGCTGCCGCCGCTGACGGTCGGACCGGCCGTGGGGATCGAGCCGGTGTGCGCCGTCCCGGCGGTCTCCACCGCGTAGGCGGCCGGGCCGCCGAGCGCGGCCAGGACGCCGACCGCCAGCACGGTGGCCGCGACCAGCCGGCCGGCGTGGTGGGCGACCAGCAGGCCGAGCGCGGCGAGCAGGCCGGCGACCAGCACGATCCAGCGCAGCCAGGGCAGGAAGTCCGCCGAGCGGCCGAGCAGCACGAACGACCACAGCACCGTCCCGACCAGGGTCAGCGCGAGCACGATCCGCGCCCACGCCGTCCCGCGGCGCTGCTCCAGCAGCCCGCCGCCGATGCCGACCAGCGCCGCGACCGCCGGGGCCAGCGCCACGGTGTAGTACGCGTGGAAGATGCCGGCCATCAGGCTGAAGGTGAGCCCGGTGACGACCAGCCAGCTGCCCCAGGTGATCAGCGCGGCGCGGCGCACGTCGGTGCGCGGCGCGCGGCCGATGGCGACCAGCCCGGCGACCAGCAGGGCCAGCGCGGCCGGCAGCAGCCAGGCGATCTGGCCGCCGATCTCGGCGGTGAACAGCCGGGTCAGCCCGGTCTCGCCCCAGTTGCCGCCACCGGCTCCGCCGCCGCCACCGACGCTGCCCGTCTCGTTCCCGGTCAGCCGGCCCAGGCCGTTGTAGCCCCAGATGAGCTCCCAGGCGGAGTTCGTCTGCGAGCCGCCGATGTAGGGCCGCCAGGACTCCGGCACCAGCTCGACGACGGCCACCCACCAGCCGGCGGAGACCAGCAGCGCCGCCCCCGCGGCGAGCACGTGGCCGAACCGCCGGCCCAGCGTGGTCGGTGCGGCGATCAGGTACACCAGCGCGAAGCCGGGGACGACGAGCATCGCCTGCAGGGTCTTGGTCAGGAACGCGAAACCGATCAGCACGCCGACGCCGACCATCCAGCGCAGGCTGGCCACCTCGACCGCACGCATGGTGGCGTAGCCGGCCAGCGTCATCAGCAGCACGAGCAGCGCGTCGGGGTTGTCGAAGCGGAACATCAGCACCGCGACCGGGGTCAGGGCCATCGCCGTCCCGGCGAGCAGCCCGGCGCCGGGGCCGACCACCCGGCGGACCGCCAGGTACACCACGCCCACGGTGGCCACGCCCATGAGTGCCTGGGGCACCAGCAGCGCCCAGGAGTTGAGCCCGAACAGCTTCACCGACAGCTCCATGACCCACAGCGAGGCCGGCGGCTTGTCGACGGTGATCGAGTTCGCCGCGTCGGAGGAGCCGTAGAAGAAGGCCTCCCAGTTCTGCGTCCCGGCCTGCACGGCGGCGGCGTAGAAGGCGTTGGCCCAGCCCGAGGCGGCCAGGTCCCACAGGTACAGCAGCCCGGTCGCGGCGAGCAGGCCGAGCAGGGCCGGGCGCACCCACGACGGGTCGTCGGCCCGGCCGCGCACCAGCCGGCGGGCGCGGGAGGGGCGCGCGGCGGGCTCCGGCGGAGGTGCCGGTGCGAACGCGGGGGAGTCGAGGGCGGTGCTCATCGGAGGCTCTCCATCGCCGGGACGGCGGGGTCGGGGGTGGGTGCTGGGCGGGGTGCGCGGGTGGCGGCGCGGAAAACCCAGCCGCGCAGGAGGAGGAAGCGCAGCAGCGTCGCCAGCGCGTTGGCCGCCACCAGCAGCAGCAGCTCGGTGCTGCGGGCCGGGGAGCCGGTGAGGGAGTGCAGGACGGCGAGGGTGCCGCTGGTCAGCGCCAGGCCGAGGACGAACACGACCAGCCCCTGCAGCTGCGCGCGGCCGGCGCCGGAGCCGCCGCGGACGCCGAAGGTGATCCGCCGGTTCGCCGCGGTGTTGGCCACCGCGGTCACCAGCAGGGCGACGAGGTTCGCCGGCTGGGCGGCCACGACGTGCCGCAGCGCCACGAACAGCACCAGGTAGGCCAGCGTCGACAGCACGCCGATGCCGGCGAACCGCACCACCTGGCCGACCAGCCCGGCCGGGACGCCGGGCACCGGGTCGGCCAGCGGCCCGCGGCCCACCGAGGCCCGGAGCTCGGCCAGCGGCAGCCGGCCGGTGGTCAGCGCGCGCAGCATGCGGGCGATGCCGGCCACGTCCGCCTTCGCCGTCGCGACGACGTCGACCCGGCTGTCGGGGTCGTCGACCCAGTCGACCGGCACCTCGTGGATGCGCAGGCCGCTGCGCTCGGCGAGCACCAGCAGCTCGGTGTCGAAGAACCAGCCGGTGTCCTCCACCAGCGGCAGCAGCCGGGCGGCGACGTCGGCGCGGATCGCCTTGAACCCGCACTGGGCATCGGAGAGCCGGGTGGCCAGGGTGCCGCGCAGCAGCAGGTTGTAGCCGCGGGAGATGACCTCGCGCTTGGCGCCGCGCACCACCCGGGAGGACGGCGCGAGGCGGGTGCCGATCGCCAGGTCGGAGTGCCCGCTGATCAGCGGTGCGACCAGCGGGAGGAGCGCGGCGAGGTCGGTGGACAGGTCGACGTCCATGTAGACCAGCACGGGCGCGTCCGAGCCCAGCCACGCGGTGCGCAGCGCCCGCCCGCGGCCGGGGTCGGGGAGCACGAGCACCTCGATGCCGGGCAGCTCGGCGGCGACCCGGCGGGCGACGTCCACGGTGCCGTCGGTGCTGGCGTTCTCGGCGACGGTGATCCGGAACGGGTAGGGCAGCTGCTCGGTGAGGTGCCGGTGCAGCCGGCGCAGGCAGGGCTCGAGGTCGGCCTCCTCGTCGTGCACGGGGACGACGACGTCCACGACCGGGCGGGACGGGTCGGCGCCGCCGGCCGGCTCGGCGGCGCGCAGGGGGAGCGGTGGCATGGCACGACCGTCGGGTCCGGAGCTGGTGTCCGGCCGTGGCCGACCTGCGTGCCGGCTGTGTGTCCGGGACGACGGAACAGCCGGGTGCTGGGACGTGCTGACAGGTGCCATGAGAGCTGTCGCAGTCACCGAGTTCGGCGGGCCCGAGGCCCTGCACGTGATCGACCTGCCCGAGGAGCACGCCGGCCCCGGTCAGGTCCGCATCCGGGTCACCGCCTTCGCGGTGAGCCCGACCGACACCAACCTCCGCTCCGGCTTCTACGTCGAGCGCGACCCGGTCAAGGAGCCCCCGTACGTCCCCGGCATGGACGCCGCCGGTGTGCTCGTCGAGATCGGCGAGGGCGTCGAGACCGACCTGGCCGTCGGCGACCACGTGCTGGCGGTCGTCGTCCCCGGTGGTGCGCACGGCGCCTACCGCGAGGACCTCGTGCTGCCCGCGCGGTCGGTCGCCCGGGTGCCCGCCGGCGTCGACGACGTGGCCGCCTCGACCCTGCCGATGAACGGCCTCACCGCCCGGCTGGCGCTGGACTCGATGCAGCTGCAGCCCGGCCAGGTGCTCGCCGTCACCGGCGCCGCCGGTGCCTTCGGCGGGTACACGGTCCAGCTGGCCAAGGCCGCCGGGCTCACCGTCGTCGCCGACGCCAAGCCCGACGACACCGAGCTCGTGCGCTCGCTGGGCGCCGACGTGGTCGTCCCGCGCGGGGACGACGTCGCCGCCGCGATCCGCGCGCAGTTCCCCGACGGCGTCGACGGCCTGGCCGACGGTGCGGTCCAGGACGACGTCGCGCTGCCGGCGGTCAAGGACGGCGGGGCGGTGGCCACCGTGCGCGGCTACACCGGCAACGGCGAGCGCGGCCTGCGCTTCTTCCCGGTGTTCGTCGGCAGCTACGCCGAGGAGCAGGAGAAGCTCGACGCGCTGCGGGTCGCCGTCGAGGAGGGCGTCGTCACGCTGCGGGTGGCCGACACCTTCCCGGCCGAGCAGGCCGCCGAGGCCCACCGCCGGCTCGAGGCCGGCGGCGTCCGCGGGCGCCTCGTCGTCACCTTCTGACGGAGGACCCCGCCGCCCCCCCCCACTCGCACGCTCGTGGCGGGACCCTGCAGCGGGGCCGTTCCATCGACTCACCCGTCCGGTCCGGCCTCGTGCCGGGCCGGGCGGTGTCGTTCAGCCGAGGTGCCTGGCGGCTTCGCGGCGGGAGAGCGGGCTGAGCTCGTGCTCGGCCAGGAAGCGGCGCACCCGGTCCGGATCGGTCTTGGTCAGGTCGCGCAGCGCCCAGCCGATCGCCGTGCGCACGAAGAACTCGCCGTCGGCGGCGTTGGCCTCGATGACCTCGGCCAGCAGCGCGGTGTCGGTGCGGTCGCGGGCGCCGAGCTGGGCGATCACGGCGCTGCGGCGCAGCCACCGGTCGGGGGAGCGTGCCCAGTCGCGCAGCACCGGGCGCAGGTTCTCCGGGTGGGCCAGCAGCAGGTCGCGGACGCGCGGCTGGACGCCGTCGACGAGGTCCCACCAGGCGCCGGTGGTGATCATCTCCTCGACCAGCGGGAGCAGCGGCAGGGCGCCGCGGGCCAGCGGCAGCCCGGTCAGCGCGGTGGCGGCGTACCGCTCCTCGCGGTGGGCGGCCCCGCGCCACAGTTCGCCGGCTGCCTCGCCCAGCTCGGCCACCGTCGCGGGCGGGGAGGCGGTGGCCGCCGCGGTGGTGAGCCGGCGGACCTCGGGCAGCCGCACACCGAGGCAGGGCTCCGTCGTCTTCAGGTAGGCCTGCATGCCGCGGGCCCGCTCGGGGTCGCCACCCTGACGCAAGGCGGCACGCACCGCCGAGACCAGCCCGGCCGTGGCGCCGTCCTCTCCCGCACCGGCGATCCTGCCGGGGCGACGGGATCCGCGGAAGACCTGCGAGGCCGGTCCCTCGTGCGCTGGGCACTGCAGCAGCTGTAGCCGCCCCCCCCGGACGGGTGAGACGGACGTGCTGCCGGATTGTGCCCAATCAATCACGGGCAGTGAGCGGTCGCCCCTCGCCGCTTCTGCACCGGAGATCCCATGCGCACCCGCCCCGCCGCCCTCGTCCTCGCCACCGCCGCCATCGCGGTGTCCCTCGGCCTGACCGGGTGCTCGTCGGGGAACGCCTCCGCGGCCGCCGCGGAGCAGGAGCTGCGCAACGACGCCGTCCAGGAGCTGTCCGCCGCGCAGGGCGCCACGCTGGTGCCGGTGGCGAGCGAGGTCGACCGGCTGACCCGGGCGAAGCAGCGGGCGGTGCTGGCGATGGACGTCGCCCGCAGCGCCGACATCGCTCAGCAGATCGCTGCCCTCGGCGCCCTGGCCGCCGCGATCGAGGCCGCCCCCACGGCCGCCGCGGTGCGCGACGCCGTCGCCGAGGCAGGCCTGCAGCAAGACCGCTCCACCGGTTCGGGCGACGTCCTGGTCGGCTGATCCGGGCCGCTCCCGTGGTCGTTCACCGGACCGGGTGATCTCGGGCCGGAATTGTCACCCGTTGTCCACAAGTGCTCCCCGAGCGGGCCGCCCATCCCCTTACAGTCGCTGCACTCAGCTGTGGGATGGCTGTTCAACGGGGGTGTCATGCCGGTCGCCAGCAATGTCGTCGACCTCGTCGACGGCGAGGTGCGCGAGCTCATCCGCCGCCGCGGTCTCGACCCGTTCGCCGACCCGGCGCCGGTGCGGGTGCTCGTCCGTGACGTGGTCGCCGACTACGCCGAGCGGTCGCTGTCCGCGGTGCTGCCGCCGCTGGGTGACGCCGACGGGGTGGTCCGCGACGTGCTCGACCGGGTCGCCGGCTACGGGCCGCTGCAGCGCTGGCTCGACGACCCCGAGGTCGAGGAGATCTGGGTCAACGAGGCCGGCCGGGTGTTCGTCGCCCGCCGCGGGCGCAGCGAGCTGACCACCACGATCCTGGGTGCGGGGCAGCTGGCCGACCTGGTCGAGCGGATGCTGCGCACCAGCGGTCGACGCATCGACATGTCGACCCCGTTCGTCGACGCGACACTGCCCGACGGCTCCCGGCTGCACGTGGTGATCCCGGACGTGACCCGGCGCCACATGGCGGTCAACATCCGCAAGTTCGTGCTCCAGGCGCACAGCCTCGACGAGCTGGTGGAGCTGGGCACCCTGACCTCCCAGGTCGCCCGGTTCCTCGAGGCCTCGGTCGCGGCCGGGCTCAACATCCTCGTCTCCGGCGGCACGCAGGCCGGCAAGACGACGATGCTCAACTGCCTCGTCGCCGCCGTCCCCGCCCGCGAGCGCGTGGTCACCTGCGAAGAGGTCTTCGAGCTCCGCGTACCGCTGCCCGACGTGGTCGCCATGCAGACCCGCCAGCCCAACCTCGAGGGCGCGGGGGAGATCCCGCTGCGCCGGCTGGTGAAGGAGGCGCTGCGGATGCGGCCCTCCCGCCTCGTGGTCGGCGAGGTCCGCCAGGAGGAGTGCCTGGACCTGCTGATCGCGCTGAACTCCGGTCTTCCCGGCATGTGCACGCTGCACGCCAACAGCGCCCGCGAGGCCGTGGTGAAGATGTGCACGCTGCCGCTGCTGGCCGGGGAGAACATCGGCCACGCCTTCGTCGTCCCGACCGTGGCCGCCAGCGTCGACCTGGTGGTGCACGTGGGCACCGAGCCCAGCGGGCAGCGCCGGCTGCGGGAGGTCGTCGCGCTGCCCGGCCGCGCCGAGGGCAGCGTCGTGGAGACCACCGACGTGTTCGCCACCCGCGACGGCCGGCTGGTGCGCGCCGACGGCTACCCGCCGCACGCCGACCGCTACGCCGCGCACGGCTTCGACCTCGCCGCGCTGCTCGGGGACCGCGGATGACCGTCTCCGGTGGGCTGCTCGGCCTGCTGCTCGGGGTGGGGCTGCTCCTGGTCTGGCGCAGCGGTCCCCGCGCGCCGGTGCGCCGGTCGGGCGCCGCGCGTCCGGGCCGCCGTCAGCGGCTGCTCGGCGCGGCCGGCCTGACCGGGATCAACTCCGCGCAGCTGCTCGCGCTGCAGGGCGCGCTCGGGCTGGTGGTCACCGTGCTGGTGCTGCTGACCACCCGCACGGTGACGATCAGCCTCGCGTTCGGGGTGTTCGGCTCCGCCGTCCCGTACCTGCTGGTGCGCCGGCTGGCCGCCAAGCGGCGGGCCGATCTGCGCGAGGTGTGGCCCGAGGTCGTGGACAACCTGGCGTCGGCGGTGCGCGCCGGGCTGTCGCTGCCCGAGGCGCTGTCGGCGCTCGCCGTCCGCGGGCCGGAGGTGCTGCGCGGGTCGTTCGCCCGGTTCGCCGCCGACCACCGCTCCAGCGGCCGGTTCAGCGACGCGCTCGACCGGCTCAAGGACGACCTCGCCGACCCGGTGGGCGACCGGATCGTGGAGACCCTGCGGGTGGCGCGCGAGGTCGGCGGCAGCGACCTCGGCCGGGTGCTGCGGACGCTGGCCACCTTCCTCCGCGAGGACGCCCGCGCCCGGGCCGAGCTGGAGACGCGGCAGGGCTGGGTGATCCAGGCCGCCCGGCTCGCCGTCGGCGCGCCCTGGGTGGTGCTGCTCCTGCTGGCCACGCAGCAGCAGACGCTCAGCGCCTACGACAGCCCGGTCGGGACGGCGCTGCTGCTGGGCGGCGGTGCGGTGTGCCTGGTGGCCTACCGGTTGATGCTGCGGATCGGGCGGCTGCCGCAGGACGTGCGGGTGCTCCAGTGAGCGCGGGTCTCCTCGGGATGCTGCTCGGGCTGACCGCAGCCGCCGGGGTGCTGCTGGCGGTGTCGTTCGCGCCACCCATGAGGCAGGTGCGGCTGGTCGACCGGCTGGCGCCGTACGTGCACGACAGCCCGGCGCCGTCCCGGTTGCTGGGCACCGCGACCCAGCCGGGGATGCTCAGCGCCGCCCGGCGGGTGTTCGGCCCGCTGCTCGCCGACGGGGCGCGCCACGTCGACCGGCTGCTCGGTGGCCGGGTCGCCGTCCGCCGTCGGCTGGACGCCCTCGGTGCGGCCACCTCGGTCGAGGACTTCCGGGTCGAGCAGGTCGTGTGGGGCGGGCTCGGGCTGCTGGGCGGGGCGCTGGTCACCACCGTCGGCTCGGCGCTCGCCGGCTCGGTCAACGTGCTGTCGGCGGTGCTGCTCTGCGTGGCCGGGCTGGTCGGCGGGGTGCTGGGCCGCGACTGGTGGCTGACCCAGCAGGTGCAGCGCCGCGAGGAGCTGCTGCTGGCCGAGTTCCCGGTGGTCGCCGAGCTGCTCGCGCTGGCCGTGACGGCGGGGGAGAGCCCGACCGCGGCGATCGCCCGGGTGACCCGGCTCTCCGGCGGTGAGCTGGCCCGCGAGCTGGGCGCCACGCTGGCCCGGGCCCGCACCGGTGTACCGCTGGTCGAGGCGCTGCAGCAGCTGGCCGACCGCACCTCGCTGGACCCGCTGGCCCGCTTCGTCGACGGCGTGATCGTGGCCATCGAGCGCGGGACCCCGCTGGCCGAGGTGCTGCGCGCCCAGGCCGCCGACGTCCGGGAGGCCGGCAAGCGCCGGCTGCTGGAGGCCGGCGGTCGCAAGGAGATCCAGATGATGGTGCCGGTCGTCTTCCTGGTGCTGCCGGTCACCGTCATGTTCGCCCTGTTCCCGGGGCTGATCAGCATCGTCTCGCTGGCGCAGTGACGCCGGTGACCAACAGAGAGGACGACGGATGCGCGCCCACGCGTACCTGACCGCTGCACTCGCCGCCCTGGCGGACCGGCTGCACGACGACGATCCCGAGCGCGGTGACGTGCCCGGCTGGGTCATGATCACCGTGATGACGGCGGCGCTCGTGCTGGCCATCCTCATCCCGTTCCGCGAGGCCATCGTCACCGCGGTGACGAACGCGCTGGGCTCCGTCACGAGTGTCCAGTGAGGAAGGGCCCCTCTGCCCCCCGCCCCTCGCAGGCTCGCGGCAGGCCCCTGCAGAGGGGCCGGAGGGCGTGGACCGCGAGCGGGGCAGCGCGGTCGTCGACTTCGTCCTGGTCAGCGTGCTGGTCGTGGCGCTGCTGATGGCGGTGCTGCAGGTGGCGGTGTACGTGCACCTGCGCAACGTCGTGGTCGCCAGCGCCCAGGAGGGTGCCCGGTACGGGGCCAACGCCGACGTGCCGGCCGCCGCGGGTGCCGACCGGACGCTGCAGATCGTGGGGCGGGCGACGTCGCCGGCGACCGCGGCGGGGCTGGGCTGCGAGTCGGTCCAGGAGCTGGACGAGACCGGTCTGCCGCTGGTGGTGGTGCGCTGCAGTGGGGAGGTGCCGAGCCTGTTCGCCGCGCTGGGTGACCTGCTGCCGCTGTCGGCGACCGGGCGGGCCGTGGCGGAGGCGCCGTGAGGTGGCTCCGTGCGCGCCTGGGGCCGGACGCCGAGCAGGGCTCGGCCATCGTGGAGTTCGTGTTCATCGCGCTGGTGGTGTTCCTGCCGCTGGTCTACATCGTGGCCGGGTTCTCCGCGGTGCAGCGCGGGGTGTTCGCGGCCAACGCGGCGGCCCGGGAGGCCGGGCGGGCGCTGGCCACGGCACCCGACCCGGCGAGCGGGCAGGCGCGGGCAGAGGCGGCGGTGCGGCTGGCGGTGGAGGACCAGTCGGTGGAGGCGACCGACGTCGTCCTGGCCTACGCGCCGGTCGGTCTTGGGTGCGCCGACGCGGGTGGCTATGCGCCGTCGCTGACGCCGGGGGAGGAGTTCACGGTGTGCGTCACGGTGATCGTGCGGGTGCCGCTGCTGCCGCAGTTCATCGACAGCAACACCGCCACCGGCCAGTTCGTCGTCGAACGCGACCGCTACGTCGACGGCTGAGGAGTCGATCCCGGTGAGCTCACCCGAGCAGCGCAGGAACCGGTACCGACGGGCCGTCGAGCGCGGCGAGGAACAAGAGCGTGCCGAGGCCGCGAAGTTGCTCGCCCGCCGCCCACTCGGCCAGTTCCTCGTGGTCCAGTTCTCGTGGGGGTGCCTGGCTGCGCTCGTCGGCCTCGTCACCGGCGGCTGGACGTGGGCGGTCGTCGACGTCGTGGTCTTCGGCGCCGGTGTCGTCGACCGCGACACCACCGGCACCGCCCGGACGACGACCACGGCTGCGCTGGCGCAGGAGCCGGCGATGCTCGCCTTCCTCGAGACCGCCTACGGCCCCTACCCGTTCACGTCCTTCGGCTCGATCGTCGACGACGACAGCGTCGGCTACGCCCTGGAGACCCGGACCGGGCCGGTCTGCTCCCGCCGGGCGAGCGAGTCCACGGTGCTGCACGAGCTGGCCCACCAGTGGGTCGGTGACTCCGTCACCCCCGAGCAGTGGAACGACAGCTGGCTCGACGAGGCTTCGCCGTCTGCAGCGAGTGGCTGTGGGCCGAGCACAACGGCCGGGCCACCCCTCAGGAGCAGTTCGACGACGTCATGGCGATCCCGGCCGACGACGCGTTCTGGACCGTCCTGCCCGCCGACCCCGGTGCCGCGGACCTGCTTGCCGGTGCCACCTACGACCGCGGCGCGGCCACGCTCCCCGCGCTGCGCACCGAGATCGGGGCGAAGGCGTTCGCCACCCTGCTGCGCCGGTGGACCACCGAGCACCGGTTCGGGACGGTGACCACCGCGGACCTCGCCGCGCTCGCCGAGCAGGTCGGCAGGAAGCAGCTCGACGCCTTCGTCACCACCTGGCTGCACACCCCGGCCGAGCCGGCGGTCCGACCGTCACCGGCCGCCGGTCCCGCACGTCGGGGCCGGCGGCCGGCTCACGCCGGGCGCGACCGGTGGACGGCGTCGCGCTGCCCGCCGGAGGAGAGGAACCGGCCCACCGGCAGGGTGGCCGCGCCCAGCGCCACCGCGTCGGCGCCCAGGTCGGCGCGCAGCAGCTCGACGTCCTGGAACGGCGTCCGCAGCGCGGTCTGCGCCGCCGCCCCGGCGATCTCGGGCATCCGCAGCTCGGCCAGCTGCCGGCCCAGCCACCCGCCGATCACCACCCGGCGGGGGCTGTAGACGTTGACCAGGTTGCCGATCCCGGCTCCCAGGTAGCGCACCACCTCGGCCAGCACGGCCGCCGACGCCGGGTCGGAGCCGGCCCGGGCCAGCAGGTCGCTCACCCGCGCCTCCAGGTCGCGCGGGCCCCCGGCCGGCCCGCCGCGCAGCTGGTCGTAGCGGGCCGCCACCGCGCCGGCGCCGACGTAGGCCTCCAGGCAGCCGCGTGCCCCGCACCGGCACGGCTGGCCGTCGACCACCACCGCGGTGTGGCCCCACTCGCCGGGGCTGCTCATCGGCGCCCGGACGCCGGAGCCGCGGGTGAAGATGCTGGTGCCCAGCCCGTGCCCGAGCAGCACCACCACGACGTCGGTTGCGCCGCGGGCCGCGCCGAACCAGTGCTCGGCCTGGCCGAGCAGCTTGGCGCCGTTGTCCACCGCCAGGGGGAGGGGCGTGCGCTCGCGGAGCAGGGCCTCCAGCGGGACGGCGTCCCAGCCGACGGTCTGCGCGTGCACGACGGCCAGCGGTGAGTGCTCCACCAGGCCGGGCACCCCGACCCCCGCGCCCAGGACGTCGTCGGTGGCCGCGCCCGACTGGTCCAGCACCGCCGCGACGCCGGCGACGATCTGCTCGACCACCTCCGCCGGGGTCAGCCGGGCCAGCTCGGTCGGGATGCGGTGCCGGCCACGCACCTGCATGGCCAGGTCGAACAGCTCGACGAGCACCGAGGACTCCCCGACGTCCACGCCGACCACGGAGGCGTACCCCGGGTCGATCTGCACGATCGAGGACGGGCGCCCACCGGCGGAGGGCACCGAGCCGGACTCCTGGACCAGCCCCTGCTCCATCAGGTCGCCCACCACGTTGCTGACCGTGCCCGGGCTCACGCCGGCGCCCGCGCCGATCCGCTGCCGGCTGCCCGGGCCGTTCAGGTAGAGGTCCCACAGGGCGCGGGCCCGGTTCTCCCGGCGCAGCCCGTGCACCGTCGACGTCCCCGTGCTGCCCACCCGTGCACCTCCGCGCTGAGAACGGCGAGCGTACCGGCGCCCCCCGCCGCCCGGTGGCCCCTCGGGTCAGGTCACGAATCGGTGACGGACCGACCTCGGGTGATTGACGCCACACTGCCGATGCACTTAGTTCACGTCTTGAAGGAAGTGGGCCGGACGGCGTTCAGTGGAGAACGGCGCCCCACTCCACCTGGAGGACCGTTGTGGGACTGAAGCGCATCACCAGCGCCGTCGCGGTGTCCATCGTCGCCGCCTCCCTGGCCGGCTGCGGGGGCGACGACGAGGGTTCGGGCTCCGGCTCGGCCGAGGACGTCACACTCACCTACTGGGCCAGCAACCAGGGCACCAGCCTCGCCAACGACGAGGAGGTGCTCAAGCCGCAGCTGGACGCCTTCACCGCCCAGACCGGGATCGAGGTCGACGTCGAGGTCGTGCCGTGGTCGGACCTGCTCAACCGCATCCTGGCCGCCACCGCCTCCGGCGAGGGCCCCGACGTGCTCAACATCGGCAACACCTGGTCGGCCTCGCTGCAGGCCACCGGAGCGCTCACGCCCTTCGACGACGCGACGATGGCCGAGATCGGCGGCGCCGACCGGTTCCTGGCCGGCAGCCTCGCGGCCACGGGTGCGGAGGGCCATCCGCCCACCGCCGTCCCGCTGTACTCGCTGGCCTACGGGCTCTACTACAACAAGGCGATGTTCGCCGAGGCCGGCATCACCGAGCCGCCGGGCACCTGGGCCGACCTCATCGCCGCCGGCAGGAAGCTGACCACCCCCGAGCACTGGGGCGTGTCCATCGAGGGCGGCAGCGTCTCGGAGAACATCCACAACGTCTTCGTCTTCAGCGAGCAGCAGGGTGGGTCCTTCTTCGACGACGCCGGTGAGCCGACCTTCGACACCCCGAAGAACGTCGCGGCGGTCAAGCAGTACGTCGACCTGATCCAGAGCGACAAGATCACCAACCCCAGCAACGCCGAGTACGCCAACGGCACCGAGGCGCTGGCCGACTTCGCCAACGGCAAGAGCGCCATGGTGATGTGGCAGGCAGCGGCCGGCTCGCTGGACGAGCTGGGCATGGACGCGGCCGACATCGGGGTGGCGCCGATCCCGGCACCCGCCGGTGGCGAGGACGTCGCCAGCATCGTGGCCGGGATCAACCTGGCCGTGTTCGACAACACCGAGCACAAGCCGCAGGCCCTAGACTTCGTGGAGTTCATGACCAGCACGCCCAACCAGATCGCGCTGAACAAGACCTACGGCTCGCTGCCCGCGGTGCAGGAGGCCTACAGCGACCCGGCCTTCCAGACCGAGGCGGTCGAGACCTTCAAGAGCATCCTCGACGACCGTGCGGTGCCGATGCCCGCGGTCCCCGAGGAGAGCCAGTTCGAGACCCTCGTCGGCACCGCGGTGAAGAACCTGCTGGCCCAGGCCGCCAGTGGCACCACCGTCACCGAGCAGGCGATCAGCGAGCAGCTGGCCGCCGCGCAGCAGCAGCTCGGCGGGTGATCACGGCCAACCCGGCGCCCGGGGCCGGGACGGAGGCCCGCACCGGCAGCTCGCCGGTGCGGGCGGTGCCCCGGCGCAGGAAGAAGCGCCAGTGGCTGCCCTACCTGCTGCTGCTGCCCGTCGTCGTCGCCGAGTTGCTGATCCACATCGTCCCGATGCTCATCGGCGTGGGGATGAGCTTCCTGGGCCTCACCCAGTTCTTCATCCGGAACTGGACGAAGGCCCCCGGGGTGGGGCTGGACAACTACCGGTTCGTGCTGCAGTTCGACGAGGCCTCGGGCAAGGCCCTGCTGCACTCCTTCTGGACGACGGTCCAGTTCACCGTGATCGTCCTGGCGCTGTCCTGGGCGCTGGCGATGGCCGCGGCGGTGTGGACCCAGCACGCCTTCCGCGGCCGTGGGCTGGTGCGCACCATCTTCCTGATCCCGTACGCGCTGCCGGTGTTCGCCTCGGTGATCACCTGGTCGTTCATGCTCCAGCGCGACAACGGGATGGTGAACCACGTCCTGGTCGACCAGCTGGGCCTCCTCGACGAGCGGCCGTTCTGGCTGATCGGGGACCACAGCTTCTGGGCGCTGATCGTGGTCGAGGTCTGGCGGCTGTGGCCCTTCGCCTTCCTGGCGCTCACCGCGGGGATGTCCAGCATCCCGGCCGAGCAGTACGAGGCCGCGGCGATCGACGGCGCCGGCGTGCTGCGGTCGGTGCGCTGGGTGACCCTGCCGAACCTGCGCAGCGTCAACCAGGTGCTGCTGCTGGTGCTCTTCCTGTGGACCTTCAACGAGTTCACGGTGCCGTACACCTTCTTCGGCAGGTCGGCGCCGGAGCAGGCGGACCTGATCTCCATGCACATCTACCAGAACTCGTTCGTGACCTGGAACTTCGGCACCGGGTCGGCGATGAGCGTGCTGCTGCTGCTCTTCCTGCTCGCCGTCACCGCGGTCTACCTGCTGCTGACGAACCGGAAGAGCTCCGATGCGTGAGCCGGCGTGGTTCGTGTGGTCGCGGCGGATCGGGCTGACTCTCCTGTGCCTGTTCGCGCTGCTGCCGGTGTGGGTCATGGTCACCACGTCGCTCAAACCGCTGGGCGACGTCCAGGGGGAGTTCCGCTGGTTCCCCTCCACGGTCACCCTCGACGCGTTCGTCGAGATGTGGCGCACCATCCCGCTGGGCCGCTACTTCCTCAACAGCCTGGTCGTGTCGGTGATCGCCTCGGTGGCCTCGGTCGTCCTCGCGCTGCTGGCCGCCTACGCGGTGAGCAGGTACCGGTTCCGCGGCCGCCAGCTGTTCTCGGTGACGGTGCTGTCGACCCAGATGTTCCCCGGGATCCTGTTCCTGCTGCCGCTGTTCGTGATCTTCGTGAACCTCGGCCAGACCCTCGGCATCGACCTCTACGGCAGCCGGCCCGGCCTGATCATCACCTACCTGACCTTCACGCTGCCGTTCTCGGTCTGGATGCTCGTGGGCTACCTCGACTCGGTGCCCCGCGAGCTGGACGAGGCGGCCGCCGTCGACGGCAACGGGCCGATGGGCGCGTTCTTCCGGGTCGTCATCCCGGCCGCGGTGCCCGGCATCGTCGCCGTCCTGATCTACGCCTTCATGACCGCCTGGGGCGAGGTGCTCTTCGCCTCGGTGCTGACCGACGAGTCGACCCGCACCCTCGCCGTCGGGCTGCAGGGCTACGCGACCCAGAACAACGTCTACTGGAACCAGATCATGGCCGCCTCGCTCACCGTGAGCGCGCCGGTCGTCGTCGGGTTCCTCCTCCTGCAGCGCTACCTCGTCGCCGGTCTCACGGCCGGCTCGGTGAAGTGAGGGACCCCGTGAGCACACCGCGCCTGGCCCGCGACTTCCGGTGGGGGGTGGCGACCTCGGCGTTCCAGATCGAGGGCGCTCCCACCGCCGACGGCCGCGGGCCCTCCATCTGGGACGACTTCGGCCGGGTGCCCGAGGCCATCGAGCACGGTGACACCGGCGAGGTCGCCTGCGACTCCTACCGGCGCTGGGACGACGACCTCGCGCTCATGCGGGAGCTCGGCGTCAACAGCTACCGCTTCTCCACCGCCTGGCCGCGGGTCCAGCCCACCGGCTCGGGCCCGGTCAACGCCGGCGGGCTGGACCACTACGACCGGATGGTCGACGACCTGCTCGCCGCCGGCATCGAGCCGTTCCCGACGCTGTACCACTGGGACCTGCCCTCGGCGCTGCAGCACCGCGGCGGCTGGGTCGCCCGGGAGACCGCCGAGCGGTTCGCCGACTACGCCGGCCTGGTCGCCGGCCGGCTCGGTGACCGGGTGACCCGGTGGACGACGCTGAACGAGCCGCTGTGCACGGCCTGGATCGGCCACCTCGAGGGCCGGATGGCGCCGGGCGTGCGCGACCTGCGCAGCGCGGTGCACGCCGGCTACCACCAGGTGCTGGCCCACGCGCTGGGCAGCGCGGCGATCCGGGCGGCGGTACCGGAGGCCCAGGTGGGCATCGTGCTCAACCTCAGCCCGATCGAGCCGGCCACCGACGGCGAGGCCGACCGGCAGGCGGCGCTGCGGGCCGACGGGCACGTCAACCGCTGGTGGCTGGACCCGGTGCACGGGCGCGGCTTCCCCGCCGACATGGTCTCCCTCTACGGCATCGACCTCCCCGAGCTGCCCGGCGACACGGCGCTGCTGGCCGAGCCGCTGGACTTCCTGGGCGTGAACTACTACTTCCGGCAGCGCATCGCCGCCGACCCGGAGGTCGCCACGCTGGGCTTCCGGCAGGTGCCCGTGGCCGGGGCGGTCACCACCGCGCTGGACTGGGAGGTGCACCCGCAGGGGCTGGCCGACCTGCTGCTGCGGGTCGCCGAGGAGTACGACACCCCCGCGCTGCTGGTCACCGAGAACGGCTCGGCCTGGGCCGACACCCCCGGCCCGGACGGCGTCGTCACCGACCCCGAGCGCACCGCGTTCCTGGTCGACCACATCGCCGCGGTGGAGTCCGCGGCGGCGCAGGGCGCGCCGGTGCAGGGCTACTACGCCTGGTCGCTGATGGACAACTTCGAGTGGGCCTACGGGTACTGGCCGCGGTTCGGGCTGGCCCGGGTCGACTACGCGACCCAGCAGCGCACGGTCAAGCTCAGCGGCCGCACCTACGCCCGGCTCATCGCCGAGCGCACCGGCCGGGGCTGACCCGGCCCGCCCGCCGTCGCCTGCCCGCCGTCTGCCCGTCGTCGTCCGCCCGTCGTCGTCCCGGGGACGGCGGCGGGCGGTGGCGTCACTGCACGGTGTCCCGGTTCTGCACGTGCTCGCTGAGCTGGGGCGCCCCACCGGCGGGGCAGGGGTCGGCCGCGGCGGTGCCGGTGCGGGCCCAGCAGAGCCGGCACAGGTGGACGGGGTCCGGGGGGAGCAGCGGGTGCCCGCCCAGCGGGCGCACCTCCACCAGCCCACGGCGGCCGGGGCGCCGGCCACCTCCGCGCACCGGTCGCAGCGGTACTGCACGCTCACCGGTCCGGCCTCCCGAGCGGGGAACGACGTCGGTCCTCGTCCTCCGGCGTCCTCCGGCCCGGGCGCCGGCGCAGCCTCAGACCAGCGGCAGCAGCTCGGCCAGCTCCGCCTCGAACCAGGCGGTGCCCAGGTCGTCGACGTCACGCAGCTCCAGACCGGCCAGCAGGTCGTGGGCGCTCTCGATGTCCATGCCCCGAGCCTGCGGGCCGGACCTGCAGGCCGGCTCCAGCGATCCGCAAGAGCTCCGCAAGGTCCGCGCGCGCACCCGGGGGCGTCTCACCCTTTACGGTTCCATCGAGCAGTCGCGGTCCAGCACGGGCCGGCGATGCCGATGAGTCCTGGACGCGGGACGTGCCAGCCCGGCAGCCCGGAGGACCAGCACAGGGGGTGCACGTGCCGCGAGGGACCGATCGGCGACAGCTGCCCCGTGACATCGGGCACGGCGAGGACACCGGGCGCGCGCACGCCGACCTGGTGGCCGGCGTCCTCGACGCCCTGCCCTCACCCACCGTGCTCATCGACGCCGACGGCACGATGCTGCTGGCCAACTCCGCCTGGCGGTCCGCCGGTGACCTGCTGGCCGACGACCGGCTGCAGGCCGGCGTCGGCGACAACTACTTCGACGTCATCCGCAGCCTGGCCGACGACGACGCCCACCGGGCCCGCATCGACGAGCTGCGCGAGCTGGCCGCCGGCCTGCGCTCGCTGGTCACCGTCGACTACGGCCTGCGCACCGCCGCCGGGCTGCGCTGGTTCCACCTGCAGGCCTCCCGCGCCGACCAGTCCGGCCGGGTCGTGGTCACCCACACCGACATCACCTCCCGGGTCGAGGCCGAGCAGGCCTCGGACTGGCGGGCCCGGCACGACCACCTCACCGACCTGCCCAACCGCGCCCACCTGCACGAGCTGATCGACGGCGAGCTGCGCCGGCCCGGCCGCGGGCCGGTGAGCGTGCTGTTCCTGGACGTCGACGGCTTCAAGGACGTCAACGACACCCTCGGCCACGAGGTCGGCGACCACCTGCTGCGCGAGCTGGCCACCCGGCTGAGCAGCCGCACCCGCACCCTGGACACCGTCGGGCGGCTCGGTGGCGACGAGTTCGTCGTGCTCTGCCGCGACTGCGACGTCGAGGGCGCGCTCACCCTCGCCGAGCGCTTCCAGAGCACCTTCGACGCGCCGTTCGACCTCGGCGAGCGCTCCACCCGGCTGACCGTCAGCATCGGCGTGGCCAGCGTTCCCGAGGTCGCCGCCGGCCTGCGCTCCACCGACCTGGTGCGGGACGCCGACCTGGCGATGTACGCGGCCAAGTCCGCCGGCCGCAACCGGGTGCGGGTCTTCAGCCCCGACCTGCGCTCCGCGGTCGAGCAGCGGGTGCTGGTCGCCGCCGAGCTGCGCGAGGCCATCGACGCCGGTCAGCTGGTGCTGCACTACCAGCCCGTCCTGCACCTGCCCACCGGCGAGGTGAGCGGCGTCGAGGCGCTGGTCCGCTGGCAGCACCCCACCCGTGGGCTGCTGGCGCCCTGCGACTTCGTCCCGCTGGCCGAGCAGAACGGCATCGTCGTCCCGCTGACCCGGTGGGTGCTGGCCGAGGCCGCCCGGCAGTCCGTCGAGTGGGAGCGCGCCGGCCTGCCGCTGATCACCGGCGTGAACATCAGCGCCGCGCACTTCGCCACCGGCACCCTGGTCGCCGACGTCCTCGACGCCCTGACCGAGGCCGGCCTGGCCCCCGAGCGGCTGCTGCTGGAGCTCACCGAGACCAGCGTCGCGGAGGACCCGCTCCGGGCCGCCGCCCAGTTCGCCCAGCTGCGCATCGCCGGCGTCGAGGTCTCCATCGACGACTTCGGCAGCGGGTTCTCCTCGCTCAGCCAGCTGGTCTCCATCCCGGCCGGGGTGCTCAAGATGGACCGCAGCCTCATCGCCGGCACCGCCACCCGGCGCAGCGAGTCCGCCGCGGCGATCGCCGCCGTCGTCGGCCTGGCCGCGGCCTGCGGCATGCGCAGCCTCGCCGAGGGCGTCGAGACCGCCGACCAGCTCGCCCTGGTCACCGAGCTGGGCTGCAGCTACGCGCAGGGGTACTTCATCGCCCGCCCGATGACGGCCGACGAGGTCCCCGGCTGGCTCGCCGCGCACCGTGCGGCCCGGTCCGGCGGACGCCTGCGCCAGCCCGCCTGACCGGCTGCCTGCCCTCCGAGCGGGTCAGCCCGGCTCGCCGCGCAGCTTGCGGCGGGCCACCACGACCAGGTCGACCAGCGCGATCGCCGCCAGCACGAACAGCACGACGGCGAAGACCGCAGGCACGTCGGAGCCGAGGGCCAGCACGCCCAGCACCGTGCACAGCACCAGCCCGAAGGCGGCCAGCACCAGCCGCAGGGTCAGCGCGCTGCGGGCGTTGGCGGCGCCCCCCTCCTGCAGGGTGCGCGCCGAGTCGGGGATGCCCCGGGGGAAGTCCGCACGCTCGTACTCGGTGAGGTCGTCGGAGGAGCGGCGGTCGTCCGGTGGTGGCGTGCTCATGTCGCGTGGTCGTACCCGCCGGCGCGGCGCACTACCCTGAACTGCTGTGGCTGCTGACTTCTCCGTCGTCCTGGGCGAGCTCGACACGACCCTGAGGTCCATCGAGGCGGTGATGCGGGTCGACGACCTGCGCCGCGAGGTCGCCGACCTCGAGGCGAAGTCGGCCGCGCCCGACCTCTGGGACAACGTGGAGGCCGCCCAGGCGCTCACCTCCCGGCTGTCCTACCTGCAGGGCGACCTGCGCCGGGTGGAGGAGCTGCGCAGCCGGATCGACGACGTCGGCCTGATGCACGAGATGGCCGCCGACGAGGGCGACGAGGCCACCCTGGCCGAGACCGAGCGCGAGCTGGTCGGCATCCGCACCGTGCTCGAGGAGCTCGAGGTCCGCACCCTGCTGTCGGGGGAGTACGACTCCCGCGAGGCGCTGGTGACCATCCGCTCGGAGGCCGGTGGCGTCGACGCCGCCGACTTCGCCGAGATGCTGATGCGGATGTACCTGCGCTGGGCCGAGCGGCACAGGTACCCGACCGAGGTCTACGACGTCTCCTACGCCGAGGAGGCCGGGATCAAGTCGGCCACCTTCGCGGTCAAGCAGCCCTACGCCTACGGCACGCTCTCGGTCGAGCAGGGCACCCACCGGCTGGTGCGCATCTCGCCCTTCGACAACCAGGGCCGCCGGCAGACCTCCTTCGCCGGGGTCGAGGTGCTGCCTGTGGTCGAGACCACCGACCACGTCGAGATCCCGGAGAACGAGATCCGGGTCGACGTCTTCCGCTCGTCGGGCCCCGGGGGGCAGAGCGTCAACACGACCGACTCCGCCGTCCGGATGACCCACATCCCGACCGGCATCGTCGTCTCCTGCCAGAACGAGAAGTCCCAGATCCAGAACCGCGCCGCCGCGCTGAAGGTGCTGCAGGCCCGCCTCCTGGTCGTCCGGCAGAAGGAGGAGCGCGCGGAGATGGACGCGCTCAAGGGGGAGGGCAGCAGCTGGGGCAACCAGATGCGCTCCTACGTGCTGCACCCGTACCAGATGGTCAAGGACCTGCGCACCGAGGTGGAGAGCGGCAACCCCGGCGACGTCCTCGACGGCGGCCTGGACAGCTTCATCGAGGCCGGCATCCGCTGGCGGCGCCAGCAGGAGCAGGCGGACAGCGACGCACTCTGACGGCGGAGCCCGGCGCCGGGTCGTCGCACACAGATCCGGGGCGCGCCGGGCGAACCCGTCATGATGCGGTCCCGGGCAGGTACCGTCGTCCCTCGTGATCGAATTGCAACACGTCACCAAGATCTACCCGACCAGCCCCCGGCCGGCCCTGGATGACGTCTCGATGCAGATCGACAAGGGGGAGTTCGTCTTCCTCATCGGTTCCTCGGGCTCGGGCAAGTCGACCTTCCTCCGGATGCTGCTGAAGGAGGAGAACCCCACCCAGGGCGTCATCAAGGTCAACGACAAGAACCTGGGCACGATGAGCAAGTGGCAGGTACCGAAGCTGCGCCGCACCATGGGCTGCGTCTTCCAGGACTTCCGGCTGCTGCGCAACAAGACGGTCGCCGAGAACGTCGCCTTCGCCCTCGAGGTGATCAACAAGCCCTCGCGCACGATCAAGCGCGTCGTCCCCGAGGTGCTGGAGATGGTCGGCCTCGACGGCAAGGAGAACCGGCTGCCCGGCGAGCTCTCCGGTGGTGAGCAGCAGCGGGTGGCGATCGCCCGCGCGTTCGTCAACCGGCCGCTGGTGCTGCTGGCCGACGAGCCCACCGGCAACCTGGACCCCGAGACCAGCCAGGACATCATGCTGCTGCTGGAGCGGATCAACCGCACCGGCACCACCGTGGTGATGGCCACGCACGACTACCACATCGTCGACTCGATGCGGCGCCGCGTGATCGAGCTGAACGACGGCATCCTCAGCCGCGACCAGAGCCGCGGCGTCTACGGCCTCGGGCGCTGAGATGCCGGGCCTGCTGATCCACACGACAGGGAACTGATGCGCGTCAACTTCGTCCTCTCCGAGGTGGCCGCCGGGCTGCGCCGGAACCTGACCATGACCGTGGCGATGATCCTGACCACCGGGATCTCGCTCGGCCTCATGGGCACGGGTCTGCTGATCGCCAACATGATCGGCGACATGCGGGAGATCTACTACGACAAGATCCAGGTCTCGATCTACCTCGCCGACGGCATCACCGATCCGCAGCGGGACTCGATCGCGGCCCAGCTGGACTCCTCGCCGGAGGTCCAGGACTACGTCTACGAGTCCAAGGCCGACGCCTACCAGCGGTTCACCCAGCAGTTCCAGGAGCAGCCGGCACTGATCGCCAACACCCCGGAGGACGCGCTCCCGGAGAGCTTCCGGGTCGAGCTGATCAACCCCGAGCGGTACGAGGTGATCGCCCAGCAGTTCCCGGTCGGGGAGAACGGCGTCGAGGACGTCCGGGACGAGGGTGACTTCCTCGACCGGTTGTTCAGCCTGCTCAACGGCGCGCGCAACGGCACGCTCGCGGTGGCCCTCGTGCAGGCCCTGGCCGCGCTGCTGCTGATCTCGAACACGATCCAGCTCGCGGCCTTCAACAGACGCAACGAGACCAACATCATGAGACTCGTGGGGGCGTCGCGCTGGTACACCCAGCTGCCGTTCATCCTCGAGGCCGCGCTCGCCGGGCTCGTCGGTGCCCTGCTGGCCATCGGCGGGCTGGTGCTGACCAAGGTGCTGTTCGTGGACAAGACGCTGGCCGGGCCGATCAAGGCGGGCATCATCCCGCC